>LSQX01166150.1_pt1 | contig 11655 bp, 3 predicted proteins | sample 654561 | NCBI WGS metagenome assembly LSQX01 (sample SAMN04489861, study PRJNA283612) | anaerobic digester metagenome | isolation source: 4 biogas reactors fed with cattle manure at either 37C or 55C with and... | place: Denmark: Kongens Lyngby | collected 2014 | reverse complement strand
ACGAACTTGCATTCTGGCTTGAGAATAAGAGAGAGGCGGCGAGAAGGGTTGAACAACTTGAAGTTCTCCAGAAAAAACTCAAGCGGCTGGAGAACGCGGAAAAGCCGATGGTCGAGGGAAAGCTCTCTCAACTAGGTCACGAAATCCAGCAGGTTGAAGAGCAGATTCTCCAGGAAGAGGCAAACCTCGCAAGTCTACAAGCAGAACTCGATGCGATCCAGTACAACCCCACTGTTCTCACAGATCTTGAGAAAGACCTCAAGACTGTTCAGCGCCTGCAAGAAGAGTACGAGCAGTGTCTCCGCGAACTTGCAGACCAGAAGCACGCTCTCGATGAGACGCATTGTGAATTCCAGCGATATGAAGCGCTCGGGATCGATGATCCACTCGCTATAAAGGGCTTTGACGCATTCCGGCATGCAGCATATGCCGCAATCATCGCCACCGTTGCGGCAGCGCTCGCAAATCCGGAAGAACCCCGCCTCTCTGGAGCTCAAGATCTTCTCACAGCCCTTTGTGATTCAGTATCTGAAGGAGGCATCTCACTCCCCGACGATCTCATAAAGCAACTCGAAACCCTCCACTCCACGTATGAGACCATAGAGCCCGGTTCAGGGTCGCTAGAGAGCGTAGAAGACCGTTTTTGGAACGAAGAGGACAGTCAGGCCCCCTCGGAACCTGAGACAGTAAGTGATAGCGAGTTAGAGGGAAGCGACTTCAGCAACGAATCTCACCCGCCATACGATGGCGAAATAGTGCCGGCCTCCGACAACGTCGTGGGCCCCAACATCACCTCTGCGCATGCCCGGGCATCAGACGTCACGACATCGAGTCCCGGGTTAACTTTCGGCCAGGACTCACCCGACGAAGAACTCCCCCTCCAGAGCAGGTATGTCGAATTGTATGGCATGCACCTGCCTGATGATCACCCCGAGGACTCAGATTCCAGTGCAGGAACTCTGGACCAGGAGGCCAAAGAACATGCAGTCCCGGAAGCGATCACCGCGCATCCCATGGATGGCCAGGCCCCCGAACAGAACGATCCCTCACACCGTCCCATGCTGGAACCCAGGGCGCTTACCGGTCCAGAGTATTTGCTCCCTCCTGCTGAGGAGACCCGGGCTGATGACGACCACGATGCCCGGCAGGAGTTTACTGATGACATTGACACCTCGATCTCCATCTTTGACGGGGACGCGAGTTCTCATCCCTGTAAGCAGGAAGCCTCCCATGATCCGCCTGAAGAACTGGAGGTCCAGGTTCCCCTTGAACCCGAAGCCCCGTTACCTCCCCTTGAACCGGGACAGTTAGCCCGGTACGCGGAGGATACACCCCAGCCGATAAGCCGGATGCGCGAGAGTATACCCCGCACCGGAACGCTGAGGGCCCGACAGCCCCTGCAAGCAGGATCGCAAACCGCCGGGGTCATCTCAACGCTTATCGATGCGATCATCGACACCATATCACAGTTCTTGAGAAATTTTAGAAGATAGAGGAGATCAGGCATCGAGCCCGAGCCCCTCGAAGAAATCGATCACAACCCGGCGATCGAGCTTCTCGTGACAGAACTGATTCTGGTAGTTCCGCAGGCAACCATAACAGCTCGCATGCCCCTGTTCTGCACCACAGGTGCATGCTTTCACTTTCTGGTACGCCGCCTTCAGGACAGATCGAAGCACCTCTTCCTGCTCAATCGCCCGTTTCACATGCCCCGCTCCCCCGGGAACATTATCGAAGAGGACGAGCGCCGGCTCACTCAACGTCCCTCTGCCGGGATAGAGAACGCCGTCAAGATCTTCACGGCTGATCCCAAGTGCGGCGCTCAACCCATCAAGGAGCGCATAGAGGAGAGAAAGCCAGAAACTCTCATCATTAATGGAGTGGCCCACAAACTCAAGCTTGAGGATGTCGGTCAGGTACTCGTGACCGAGATCGTAGGGCCGGAAGGAACCACTACAACTCTTCCCAAAAGCATTTTTATGGCTCTTCGGTAGCGTATCTGCTGCAGGGGCCGCATAGCCACACCTCTCGCAAACGCGGAACTGGTGCCCATTCCCATTGTTGATGATAGCTAATTTACCATGCGAAGCTGACTCAGCCTGCAGTATAACCGTGCTTGAAAGAGGGATCCCAAGACTCTTCTCCGCAACACACTCACCCGAGAAGTATGCCCGTGTGGAGTATGTTTTCTTGGGACGCTTTTCAGAGACGCGTTTTGGGTTGGATCCATCGGTCATGAACCCGAACTCAGGGATGATAAAAGTGCCGCGATGTCTGCTGCTACGCAGATTCCCCTTACATGCCTCACAGATTGCGAACTCCTTTCTAAGTTCTGAAAGTTCGCGGTGGTACCGGTGGCAGGTATCGCAGATAACGTAATCGTAGGCTATCCAGCTGCGCTGTGGATTACGCTTGATGTATTTACTCTCCCAGATGCTCCCTGCAGCTACGACCTGACTGCCGGGGGCATACTCGGAGAGGGCGATCTTGAGGTCACGCTGGAGGTCAAGGCTGCGGGCATCTTCTGAAGCATGCAATACCTGCAGTTCAACAACATCCACCGGGAAACCATACTTCGGGATGATGTTATGGGTCGAGAGGAAGTCGATGATCGGCCTCGCTCTGATGGTCCGGATAAGATATCCAATGGCATCGACCCTCTGACCTTTAGCATAAAGTTCGTTAGAGATCTCTTTTAACCCCCTCACGTCTTCCCGAACAGTAGATGCAGCCTTCGTCATGAGACCTTTCTCCGGATGATCGTCACCCTCGTAATAGAGGTCTTCTATGAACCCCCACCCCTCAAGGTCGATCGTTGTATGCAATCCGGCAGGCGTGATACGCTGGAGGGCCTCTCCAAGGTCCGCCGGATGCTCACAAAGATATGCGTGAAAAACAGCCGGTACATCCAGGTTCTCGTTAAAGAAGAAGCCTCCCACATCCTTGAACGTCTCCGGGTACTCCCGCCAGAACGCGGCGATCGCGGTGGCAAAGAGATGCCGTTTTACGATCTTCTCGTTTTGGAGCTCAAAATATGGAGGCCGGATGACACCCTTGACGAAAGGCATAGGATCCTTGAAATAGGAGAGATCATGGGAACGGCGCTGGCAGAACGTCGTCACGAAGGCAGTGGAATCCGTCCGTCTTCCCGCTCGACCTGCCCGTTGGATATAATTAGCGGCCGTCGGGGGCATGTTCCGCATGAACACCACCTCGAGCTCGCCGACGTCCACCCCGAGTTCGAATGTCGTCGAACAACTGAGCACGTTCACTTTTCCATCCAGGAAAGCCTGCTGTAACTCGGTTGCGGCCTCATTACTCAGCTGGGCGGTATGTTCTTTGGCCTGCATCGGAACCGGCTCGGTCTCGGTATAGAGGACGCGATAGTGGTTTTCGCTCCTCAACTTGCTCGGATCGACCGGGTGGAGCGTCCCCTCGCACCGATAGGTCGGGCAGACCCCACGGATGTTGTTAAGCGTAAGTCTTTTGCAGCGGTCGCAGAGGTACCACTGTGTATCAGGCTCAATCAGCGGCGAGGTGATCTGCCATCGCTTTGGATCCATCAGAGTGCCAACACCCTCTTTTCCGAGGTGGTCCTGAACAAAATACCCGCTGAAGATAGAGTCTTCACCAGGAGCTAAGAACTGCCAGATCCCTTTCAATGTCTCACGGCAATCTCCATCAGAGATGCTGCTTGCACCCTTCTTTGCTACCCGGGCGAGATAGTCCAACCGGGTATTGGAGTAACCCGATTTAGGGAGCCAGCTGAGAATATGAGCCAGCTGAGAAGAGCCGGACTCCCTGAAGTAGAATTGAAAGTTCCGCGGTTGGAAGAAATCTTCGGTCGGGCTGATTCCATCAGGAAAGCGAAGTGCACCGCCTTTCTTGAAAGAATCAAGCAGCACCTGAAAGACCACCCATGCTTCTTCTTCAGACAGATCCCAGGGCTCGTGCAGGAGCGGCGCCGGGGGGACCCACCTCTCGGGCTTTATGAGACGGAAGCCGCAGAGTCCCAGTTCCTCAAGGCTCCCCTGTGTACTACCGGAAGTGAACTCATACATCAGCCACCGCAGGATTTCGCGACTCCTCTCTTCAGGTGTGTATTCGGGAAGAAGACCGATGCTCCTGACCTTTTCCAGGAGCGGTGACGCACAATCGGTAATGCGCCATTGGTTCTTGAGGATTCTGTCTGCGTTCTCCCTGATGACCTGGACAATAAGAGAGCGCCTGGAGATCTTATCGTATGTCTGGCTCAAGTATGGGGCGAAATAGGCAGCATCCTGGCGGCTGTCAGAGAAGACCAGCAGGTTACGCTTACCTCTGCGCCTGGCAACCGGAGATACCTTTACCGGCGCCCACGGATTAATAGGTTGGTTCTCGATATCGATCTGATCCCTCTCCGTTCTTTCAGGAAGTTCCTGGTATATCGCTGTTGCAAGGACAGATGGTATCACGTCCCTCCCCATAACAAATCGTGACACAACCGGCATTGCAGGGCTAAGGTGGGTGCAGACAGGACATTTGTGCAACGTGTTTCCAGGGTAAGAAATGCGAATCAGGGGGATCTGGTACTCATTTCCACACGAGCACGCGGGCTTCACGCGCGTGGCTTTGTCGATGGACCCACATCGGCCGCAGAGGATATACTGCTCACCTTTGATACTGGCCCGTGTACCGATCTCGACCTCATCATCCTCGTTATCGCTCTCCGGGAGGACTGATGACGCGAGTAGGAAGTGTTCATCCGGCGTTTCGTCTTCGTAATATGGGAGCACATTCTGCTTGAGGAACGCCTGACCTCCTACACGCTCCATCTTTCCGAGAAGATACGGAGCGCCGCAGTAACGGCAGGTGCCGAGTTCAAAGATAGGGTACTCGTGCCCTGTCACCTCAACGCTCTTCGCCGGTTCGAGGTAGAATTTCTTCTCGGGGAAAAACTGGAGATATGCTCCCTCCACCGCCCGGACGAAAAGATGGTATCGGGCGGAGAGCAAGGAAGCCTCTGAGGGGCGGAGACGTGCCATCCCGGCAATCTCGACCAGCGAAACGAGTGCCTCAGTATCCAGCAGAGTTTCATCACATAATTGTTGGCAGATTTTATCAAATTCATCAGGACTGTCCGCAAGGTGACGTCTCAACCATAGGAGGCGCTCATCCCCTTCCAGCACATGGAAGAGAAACGCATGCGCGTCTTCGCCGGTCCGCCTGAGTGCTTCATCGAGAACTCCCTGCGGCACGGCATGGCGTATACCCGTCTCATAGAGCGCTTGGACCTCCTGTCCACCGACGAGGATGTCCCGCCATAGTAGGTATACAGCAGGATCCGGCGACCCCCAGCCATCGATATCAGGAATATCCTCCCGTTCGGCGCTAGTGACATCCTCCGTCCCGAACTCTTCGCTGCATAATTGAGCGGCAAAGCGTGCAACCGCAGGATAGTCCTCTTCTCCACCGCCAAGCGTAGCACTTGTAGCGGTGCACTGCAACCGACCGGGCTCGCTTCGGACAACCCGATCTTTCAGCCGCCGGAGAAGCATTGCCATCTCGATGCCCTTGGCTCCGATGTAGGTATGTGCTTCATCAAGAACGATGAATCCCCAGTTTTTTGAGAATTCACCATCGAAGAACACATTGTCATCGGGGCGCAGGAGAAGATACTCAAGCATTGCATAGTTGGTCAAAAGGATATGCGGCGGGGTCTCGCGCATCTTCTCCCGGGAAATATGTTCGTTGGGGAGGGGATCACTTCCATGAATCTTCTTGTATTTTTCCGCTGCTTGCAACTGCTTTCCGAGAGTCTCTCCAGTGTATCGGCCGAACGTGATCTCCGGACATGAGCGCAGAAGGGCCCTCAGGCGTTTAAGCTGGTCGTTGACAAGTGCATTCATCGGATAGAGGAGCAGGGCTCGAACACCGGGATTGAGCAGGCCTGACTCCTGCTGTCGGAAGAGCGTATTGAGGATGGTTACGATGAAGATCTCTGTCTTACCGCTCCCGGTGCCGGTTGCGACAACGAGATTGCGTTCCTCACTTACGGCCCTGCGAATAGCCTTTTCCTGGTGAAGGTAGAGCGGCCGATCAAGCGGGAGCAGATCCTGGTTGAGATACTTAAACCGTGGTGAGAGGATTCCTTCATCGATGAGGTGGCGAAGAGTACAACCTTTTCTGAAGGGAGGGGTCGCCTCGAGAATCGGTCCTTTGACAAACGTATGCTCGTCGATAGTAGCCTTGAATAGAGCGGCAAGATCGGGATCGCTTATCTGGAACGTCGTCTTGAGATACCGCATATAGCGCTGAGAAATCGACTGCGTTGCTTTAAGGGGATTCAATGACATAAGGCAGTCCTGCTATCGATGATATCCCCTTTGGCCCACTCTATTATCAGGCTTGCCCTTTTCCTTTCGTCTCATCCCCTTCTTGTGTCCTGCATGAGCAAATGATCTATCCACGCCAAAAGATGAGAGATGTATCTTATCGATTCTAAAGAGTTAAGCACCCAATTGTTCCAGAGCATTCTTAATCGCCATCCACACGTACGTCATCGGAGTCAGTTTCCCCGCCAAATCGTACCAATGTGCCAGTGCCTCTTCAAGCGGGCCAATCGCGCTTGTGTCCCCAATAGCACCGAGAGCTTTGGCTGCTCCCCATACAATCAGGTCATCCTTATCCTGCAGCGCCGAGATTATGAGAACGACAGCATTTGGATCATCCATTTTAGATAAAGCGTTTACTATGGCCATCTGGATCTCAATGGGACTTGTACGCTCTGACAGAATGCTATTAGATTCACGTAACATAGTAAACAGGGGATTTACTGCAAATGCCCCCATTTTAGAAAGATGCCTCCCCGCTGTAGCTCGTTTATCGCTGGTTTGTTTTAGATCAGACATGAGCACCTTCAGGAGCTGTTTACATGCAAATTCAGCAATCTCCTGAACATCATCGTCAGGATCATCGAGCAACCCTACGAGGGCAGGAATAGCCTTTGGGCTGTTAATTCGCCTGAGGGACTCTGCAGAAGTCTTTCGGATCTCGGCGAGATCACTGCCGGCGGCTTCCATAAGAGCGAAAATGACTTCCTCTTCGCTAAAGGTGCTTAACTGCTTTATGGCAGAAATTTGCCTCCCGCTCGATGATGTTTTCATCTCCTGGATAAGCTCAGCGATGAGTTTCTTCTTCGCTTCAGCCTCCAGCTTTCCCAGAGAACTAAGAACGCTCGTAGCAATTTTGCGGACATTATCGTCCTCATCCTCATTTTCCGACAGAGCAAATAACTTCTGAACTATCTCGTCCTTTAACCGGAACCTTGCGAGAGTGGCAATTGCTGTAATCCGGAGTTCTGCATCCCGGCTCTCATCAAAAGCGACTGATATGAGGGGTTCGAGCACATCAGGAGAATGAGTATACCCCAGCGATGCTGCAGCATTACGCTGGACCGTCACGGATGCATCGTTTAATAGTTTGATTAATTCCTTAACGGCACCCTTTCTATCGATATTCCCCAATGAAATTGCCGCTCCACTCCGGATATCGGGATCAGGGTCATTGAGAGAACTTAGCAGTGCGTTTAGGCGCTCTTCCGTATTTCCATGACTTAGCGCTCTTAAAATTTCAATACGCAAGGGCTTTGCTGAATCTGGATCGCCTAACGCCTGAATAAGCGCATATTCGATAGACTGACTGAAATTATTCCCCAGCAATTCAACACAGGCAGACCTGATCTCCTGAGGCATCCCGGCGTTTGTTATCACTTTGAAAAGCGCGGACTGGAGCCTTTCGTAATGTTCAGGATAATCCTTTGACAGGTGATATTCCAGGCGGCGAACCGAATAGTTCTTCCTGAACTCTTCTACCGCACGGCTACACCTCTCTGCATCACCGATTTCAATCTCGGAGATCAACTCCAGGATTTTCGGATCAACCTCAGCCTTTGGTGCAGGTTCCCGGTTCTGTTCGATGAGGAGGCGAAAGATATTGGGGGCCTTTTCTCCAGGGAACGATACTTGCGGATAACTCCAATCATCATGTACCCCATGAAACTGGATATAGTAGATGCCCGGACCCAGTAGCAGTTGCTCGCGGTTCCCGGTAATCGTAAATGTTTGTACAGAAGCCGGAATCTCTCCAGTATATACCCAGGATGCACCCCCGGACTCCTTCTTCCTCCAGAGAAGTAAGAACCGCTTCCGGGCAGCTCCATACTCATCCCACGTAATCTCGATAACCCGGTTCCCCGACTGATCGACGGAGACCCGGGGGGTGTGCGAGAGTTGGACGCGCCAGCGCTGAAGGATAAAGAGAGGAAACGCAACATTTTCACCACGCCGGCCTTCCATCGCGAACTCAAAGCATATGGCCTTTTCATCATTCCCCCTGATCGTATCATTGAACTGGGCAAGGGGGAAGTAGCCCTGCCCGTTGGTTACCCGGCCGGTTACAGTCTGATCCTGGGATGACATTGATATCGTGCCCACGCCGTTGAAAGATTCAGGCAGGAATATGCGGAGGCCTGGGTCTACACCTAACAACAGATACTTAGTTTCAGAGATCGCCAGGACGGAACGTTGGAGTGAGTATATAGTTCCTTTCGCCTCATCCTCAAACCGCCAGGCTGCATGCGGTACTGAAATGGACAACGTTCCCTCAAAGATACTGCCATCGCTCGTGGGATACTGAAGTATCCCCTGGATCCTGGGCACCAGATCCGATGTTATAAGAAACCCTGTCTCTGTTGTTTCCATCTTCAGGGGTCCTTCCGGCTCAAAACGGACTGATTGGGGACAGGTGATCTCGAGTTGAACCGGCGATGCACCTTCGGCAGGCAAGTAAAGGGGCTCTGAGAACCGGTACGAGATATCGGGAAGAAACACACACTCTACCCGGATATCAGTTCGACAGATCTCGTTATGTACACGAATGGTGAAAGCCCCTACCCGTTCTTTCCCCAGCAGATTTGGATGGCCGAGATCCACAGTGCAAATATGTTCAGCCAGGTCAATCTCCGCTTCCTCCCCCGGAACTGCAAGAGGATGGAATATCGGCTTTGAGGTTAAGTTCTCATCGCGCGGGTGAATGGAGAGGATTGTATTGGAGAGAACCCCTTCGTCTTCAAACAAAACTTGGAGATGGGGTGGAGAGCCAAGAACAACACTCCACTCATCCATCCGCAGATGCCTATCGAAGCATACTGGATCGATATAAAGATCGAGTTTTGCAGATTCCCGGCCATCCTCATCCGAGAGAGTTTGAAGATTGCTTATCGAGAGTCCATCGATTGGATCGATGATGTAATAGTGGAAATCGTACCAATCACCAAAAAGACGACTGGTAAAGAGCACAGCAGTTTCCGGGGTTATGGTAGGTTGATTTGAGGTTAGGAGAATGAACCTTTTCGATGGAAGTCGTGAGCGATCGACACATCTGCCGGTATCCGCATCGAAGAAGCGAGAAGGATCTTCACGCCGGAAGCCTTCAATCACCCACGAACAGGGCACTCCAGGAACAGACAGGTCAACATGGTAACTCTGTGAAGGACGTTCCACGCGTACTGTGATCTCCTCAGTACTCAAATGGTCCTCCTGATAATACAGCGGAAGTTCTTTTTCATGGAAAATCTGCGAACCATCATGTATAAGAAGCGACACGTGATCGAGTTCGTCCCTGGACTCAAATGATTGCGATGGGATGGTCAGTAGGACTTCGCTATGACGTTCATCGAATACGAGGAATGGCTCATGTGCGGAGAGGGTGCCGGAACCACTCACCCTGGACCTCCTTTGCGCATCCTGCTTCGCTCTCCACCAGGAGTCAAACTCTTCAATGAACCACGCAGGTAAGGCAGGTTTGACCATCGCCTTCTCTGAGGAATCAGGTATGAGCAGGATACACTGGCTCAGGATATTCTCTGCAACGTCGCTACAATACGTGAGAAATCGCGCAATCGGTTTGTCGACGTATCCAAACGGTCTGGGCTGAACCTCAAAACCATCGTCGAGAAGTGCAAGTTCATGGCGTAGTAGGTCGATAAGGTCCTGCTGCCGCTTCCTCATGGCGAGATCTCTCGTCACCTTTTGAGCCATCTGCTGGAGTCGGTCTCTTTCCCGCTTAAGTTCGGAGGTCTTCTGTTTACTTGCGAGTAAACGAGCCATTGTGTTAGAATAGGCGTTCTGTGCGGCCTGCTGTTCCGCGTAATATTGGGAAAGTACTTCGTAGGTTTCCTGCGAAACGCTATCCTGAGACGGTACGTCATAAAGGGCCTCGAGCCGTCGGATGGATTCGTTGATCTTTTGTAACTTCAATTCTGTATTGAGAACAGCACCCGTGCCGTCCTGGATGCTCTGTTGCTGCGAGGCGAACTGTGCGTATTCAGCCCGTATCGTCTCCTCAAGAGCAGGTATCATCGAGACCGGGCTCGCCAGGCTTTCCCGGGAAGCGAAGGTCTTCTCATACCCTGTAGAGATTGGTGCAGGGAGCGGGAGGGATGTGGCTGGTTTTGGGGAGGATTGGAGTTCGATCTTATCGGTTCCGGTATGAGAACCAGGTGCAAACAGTCCATAAAGCTCCTCACGGGTGAGGGTATCCGATAGGCTGAGCGTATACCCGATCCAGCGCTGAACGACCGAATCGAGAAGTTGCCGTGCGCAGGAGGGATCTTCAAAAATCTGAGCATATTCTTGTGAAACAGTATAATAGCCTCCAGGGTTTGCCGGGGAAGTCACAGACGTATTGTCATTTTGAGGGAGCCGTGCCAGATACTTGACCACCGTGTACCCTTCAGGCCGAATTGAGTTGCCAAGGTATTTCATTGGTTGTGCGATGAATGTTCTCCGGATCGTCTCAATAAGGCTAGAGTACTCTGCAGCGATCTCACCGGGGATCGTATTGTTTTCCAGATCCGATAGGAATCGATTGTAACCGCCATTAGAATGATAGTATTGAATGATAGGGTTCATGCTCGTGCGAATGGTGAGGTGCCTGCCGTTACGCGGAAACGCTGATTCCCTATACATCTGAGGAATAAATGAGGGATGAGCAAATAGGGGATAATAATAGGTAAGCAACTTTCGCTGCAGGAGTGAGAATGGATAGGCACATGTCCCGTTCAGGACGATTTTACTTCGGTTAGATTCCTGAGCGATCTCGATGATTGCCCGCAAAAGAGCAAGTTTGTAGGTGGATTGGATAATATCATTCTGAATGATAGCCTGTATTTCCTGAAGGTATTTCGAGTCCATTCTTCCAAAATGTCCATTCGATTTACGTGCTTATAAATAGGCTTGCTTTGTACTTTCAGATATTATGCTGGAACATATAGCATCTCCAGAACAATCAATGCCAAAAAGCGAGACTACATCCCCGATCCTTCGCTCCTCGAAGACCGCCGGGACTGCATCATCGGCTACTGGGACCTCCTCCACGACCACGCCCCCCGCCCCTTCGAGCGGGAGATCACGGTCTCCCTCCTCGGCCTGGAGGCACCGAAGAGCGACTGGCAGAACCGGGCCTTCGACCACCTCACCGAAAAGTGCGCCTACCTCAGCCACGTCCGGAGGTACGAATCATGGGTGATGTAGGCTGCCCGTTTTGCATCCCTGCAGAAGTAGAGATTGTCCTCGCAAACGACTTCTGCTACGCCCGCTATGATCAATACCCCGC
>LSQX01136304.1_pt1 | contig 11655 bp, 9 predicted proteins | sample 654561 | NCBI WGS metagenome assembly LSQX01 (sample SAMN04489861, study PRJNA283612) | anaerobic digester metagenome | isolation source: 4 biogas reactors fed with cattle manure at either 37C or 55C with and... | place: Denmark: Kongens Lyngby | collected 2014 | reverse complement strand
GGTTGATGGATGTCAATTATTTTGGCACCCTGAATGTGATCAAATATCTGACCCCCGAAATGGTCCAGCGCGGCTCAGGGACACTCGTCAACATCTCTTCCCAGGCAGGTTTTGTGGGTGTCTTTGGTTATTCCGCCTATGGCGCAAGCAAATATGCCCTGCGCGGGATGACGGATGTGTTGCGCTCTGAAATGAAACCCCTCGGGATTAAGGTTCACATCGTCTTCCCGCCGGACACACAAACCCCGCAGCTCGAATTTGAAGAAAACTTGAAACCTTACGAAACCAGAGCCCTGGCTGGCGCATCCAGTATCCTTTCTGCAGATCAGGTGGCAGAAGCGGTCATGAAGGGCGTCAGTAAGGGGAAATACGTCATCATTCCTGGCTTTGAGGGCAAACTCCTTTACCGTCTATTTGGCATCCTGGGGAATCTGACCTATCCTGTCATGGATTGGTTGATCAAGAAAGCCCAGAAAGAAAAATAGACCCGTCTTTGCCACAACCTTCATCGGAAAATTCATCTTATAAGACAACCCATCGACACCCCCGTTCTCGCTGTTGTCCACCTGTTCTTGCTGCCTGTCCTGAGTGCGAAAGTACGTGAGGGGTGTCCTCACCAGCGAACAATTCTCACTTCTGATCATTCCTGGGAACGTCGTTATTGCATCCTCCAAATAAACCGATTATGATAAGGAAAATAAAGGCTCAAAGAATCTTATGACGAACAGGATCAAAACGATCATCAGCCGCTGGCGCGGCATTCCAAACATTGCTGAAAATGTGGTGGCATGGCGTGTTCTGGCGTCAAAGCCTGCTGAATACCTGGAATTCCCCGAGCAGCTTTCTCCTCTTTTGATCAAGCAGCTCAGGATGAAAGGGATTTCTGCCTTATATGCGCACCAGGCAAAGGCTTTCCAAAAGGTCGCTGATGGGTTTAATATCGCCATCGTTTCAGGCACCGCAAGCGGTAAGACCCTGTGTTACAACCTGCCTGTTGTAAACAATTTGATTGATTCACCTGAAGGCAAAGCCCTGTACCTTTTTCCGACCAAAGCCCTCGCTCAGGATCAGCTCACCAATTTGCGAGAATTGTTACAACTCCCTGGCATTTCGGACGAAACCAGAGCGAATATTTACGATGGGGATACACCCCAGCACATCCGTTCAACACTCAGACGCAATAGCAGCCTGATCCTTACCAACCCGGACATGCTCCACACCGGTATTCTGCCCCACCATACAGCATGGAATGCGTTTTTTAAAGCCCTGCGTTTTGTTGTGATCGATGAAATGCACGCCTACCGGGGTGTGTTTGGGTCACATGTCGCCAATGTCATCCGGCGGCTCAAGCGCGTTTGCCGTTTTTATGGCAGCCAACCCCAATTCATCCTCACCTCTGCGACGATTGCCAATCCTCAGGAGCTGGCAGAGCGGCTTATCGAAAAACCCGTCCTGGTGGTCGATCAGGATGGATCGCCCCACGGTGAGAAACACTGGCTAATCTATAACCCACCCTTTGTCGATAAAAAACTTGGCATCCGCCAGAGTTCCATGCTGGAGGGAACCGCACTGGCGGGTGAATTGCTGGATGAGAACATCCAGACTATCGTGTTTGGTCGAACTCGGCGTGCGGTTGAATTGATCCTAACCTACCTGCGCCAGCGCAATCCCGACCAAAACCCCAACCATCTCAGGGGCTACCGCAGCGGCTACCTGCCCAGGGAAAGGCGTGCCATTGAAGAAGGTCTCCGCCGCGGTGAGGTTCAGGGCGTTGTGGCGACTTCGGCTTTAGAACTGGGAATTGATATCGGTGGGATGGATGCCTCCATCCTGATCGGCTATCCGGGCAGCATCGCCGCCGCCCGTCAACAAGCCGGGCGTGCGGGACGGAAATTGGCGCCCTCCTTGTCCATCCTCATCACTGCCCCGAATGCCCTCGATCAATACCTCGCCAGAAACCCGGACTATTTTTTCGAACGATCGCCGGAACGCGCCCTGATCGCCCCGGATAACCTCCTGATTCTTCTGCAGCACATCCGCTGTGCTGCATTCGAGCTACCCTTTGATAAAGATGAAGGCTTTGGGGCCATCCCGGCCGAAAGGACTCAGGCTTTTCTCGATCTGCTAACTCGCGATGGTCAGTTACACAACCAGGTCGATCGTTATTTCTGGATGGCTGATCAATACCCTGCCGGTGATATTTCCTTGCGCAATGCCACGCCGGACAACATCTCCCTGATCGTGAAGTCCACCTACAGCACGACATCCATCGGACAGGTTGACCTGATCAGCGCCTACTGGATGGTCCATCCAAACGCAATTTATCTACACGAAGGAACGTCCTACCAGGTTGAAAAACTCGATCTGGAAACCGGTACAGCCTATCTTAACCCGGTGATCGTCGATTATTACACCGAAGCACGCAAAGAAGTCCAGGTGGAAGAAAAGAATCGAATGCGGGAGGAAGAGGTCACCGGCGCCAGGAAAACGCTGGGCGAAATTTTGGTGACCACGAAGGTGATTGGCTTTCGAAAGATCCGCTGGTTTACCCATGAATTTTTAGGCGGTGAGAAGGTGGACCTTCCCCCAACGGATCTGAACACCATCGGTTACTGGATTTCTGTAAATTCGGAGACGATTGCCCTCTTGAAGGATCAAATGTTGTGGAGTGCTTCTCCAAACGACTATGGCTCCGATTGGGAGCAAATCAGGGAGCGTGTCCTCAACCGGGATGGACAACGCTGCCAGGTATGCGGAGCGTCCGGTCAGAATCGCCCCCTTCATGTTCATCACATTCAGCCTTTCCGGAGTTTTGCTGAGCGTGAAGCTGCCAATCAGCTTTCGAATCTGATCACCCTCTGCCCCAGCTGTCACCGACAGGCGGAGGTGAACGTTCGAATCCGAAGTGGTATGGCGGGGCTGAGCTATGTTCTCCATAACCTTGCGCCACTCCTATTGATGTGCGACGGTGAGGATATCGGCGTCCATTACGATCCCAATTCCACCCTGGGCGGCGGTCAGCCGACCGTGGTCCTGTTTGACAATATTCCCGGCGGTTTGGGTCTTTCCGAAAATCTTTACGAGTTGCACGACTGTTTGATAACCCAAGGGCTTGAAACTGTGGGATACTGTGAATGTGAGGACGGCTGTCCTTCCTGTGTGGGTCCTGTTGGAGAGGAAGCCTCAGGCGGCAAAGCCGAAACCCTCGCAATTTTAAAGGCACTGGCAAAACATGACTGACTGGCAATCCCTTTCGGATCAACTGAAAAGCCTGGGGGTCAAACTGGGCAAGGAAAAGCCGTTCACAAAATCGCGCCTCCCGAAATATCCGATTGAAGAGGTGATCGAAGGTCGTTTCCATAACGGAATCTATGGGCAGGTTTTTTGTCATCAAGAACTCTACAACTGGGATTATTGGCATGGCACAAAACCACTCAGCCCGAGTGAGCCAATCGCCACCCTGTGCCAATGGGCGAAGACCCGCCCTCTTTCACTGGATGATCTCCAGGATTTCATCTTTCTGGATACAGAAACCAGCGGGCTGGCTGGCGGCACCGGCACCTACGCTTTTCAGGTTGGGGTCGGACGGTTCACAGATGATGGTTTTCAACTGGCGCAGTTTTTCATGCGCCACCCGGGAGAGGAGCCGGCGTTACTGGCAGAACTGACCGAATTCATCGATGGCATGAAAGCCGTGATCTCCTACAATGGAAAATCCTTTGATATTCCTCTCCTCAACACCCGCTACACCCTGATGGGACTGTCCAGCCCCTTTTTAGAGGTGGATCACTTCGATCTGCTCCCGTTAGCCCGGCGTTTATGGCGGATCAGATTGGAAAGTAGAACTTTGGGTAATGTCGAAACTCAAATCCTGGGCGTAAAACGCAGTGAGGACGAGGTCCCCGGTTACCTTATTCCCGAAATCTATTTTGAATACTTGAAAACGAACGATGCTCGCCCTCTGAGCAGGGTTTTTTATCATAACGCCATCGACATCCTCAGCCTGGCGGGGCTCTTCAGCCACATGGCATTCCTCCTCAACGATCCACACTCCGAAAAGATTCAGCATGCGGAAGACGTGGTGGCCTTAGCCCGCTTCTTTGAGGCGATGGGAGATACCTCCCAGGCGGAAATACTGTATCAAAAAGCCCTGAAGTCTGATCTGCAGGATGAACTCTACCTGGATACCCTTGAAAGATACGCTTTCTTGCTCAAAAGAAAAGGCGATTGGGAGGCAGCAATCCAGTTCTGGCAAAAAGCGACCAAAAGCCATCAATTGTATGCCTTTGTGGAACTTGCAAAGTATTACGAGCATCGGGTCAGGGATATCGTCCGTGCCCTGCAATGGACAAATCGGGGCATTGAGACACTGGAAAAACATTTTTTCTCATCCCATACCTACCGCCAATGGCGTGATGAACTCGAACACAGGCTGAAACGGCTGCAACGAAAGTTGGCACAGTTGGATCAGGGGTATTGAAAAAAAGAAATTTGCTAAAATAAATCTGCGAGCACATTGCGGTCAGTTGCGTGAGACCAAAGACGGCCAGTTATGCAGGCAACTGCCCGTGAATTGATTCGTTGTGTTAACAAGGCTTATTTTTATTAATTTGCGCGAACAAATGGTATAATTTAAAATCACGATACCGATTATCCATAAAAACTAGATTTTTGGAGCTCTATCCCATGGCAGGACATTCACATTGGTCAACCATTAGAAGAAAAAAGGGCGCAGCAGACGCAAGAAGAGGAAAGATTTTCACACGTCTCGCCCGAGAGATCATGATCGCAGCGCGTGAGGGGGGCGGCGATCCAGGCATGAACGTCAGGCTTGAGCTGGCAATTGACAAAGCCAAAGCTGCCAATATGCCGAAAGACAGCATTGAAAGGGCGATAAAACGCGGCACGGGTGAAGATAAAGAAGGCGCAGACTTTGAAGAGATCATGTATGAAGGTTACGCATCAAATGGCGTTGCATTAATGATCGAATGTGTCACAGAAAACCGCAATCGGACGGTCGCGGAATTAAGGCATTTCCTTTCAAGATCCGGTGGAAGCCTGGCTGATCCCGGCTCTGTGGTCTGGCAGTTTGACCGGATGACTTATTTCGCCCTTCCCAGCGAAGAACATGATTTTGACACCATCTTCGAAATCGCCGTTGAGGCTGGCGCCGAGGATATCACCCATGATGATGACATCATTGAAATTTTTGGAAAGCCCAACAGTTTTCAATCGATTGCCGATCATCTTTCAAAAGCCAATATCAAACCGGATGAATCCGGTGTCCGGTATATCCCCAAACAGGAAATTTCACTCAACATTGAAGACACCATCAAAGTGATGAAAACCATCGAGAACATTGAAGAAATTGATGATGTCCTGAACATTTATTCCAACCTGGATATTTCGGAAGAAGCCATTACGGCAATGGAAGAAGAATAAACCAAATATGCTTGTTTTGGGAATTGATCCCGGCATTGCTATCACGGGCTTTGGCCTCATTCAAAACGATCGACAAAATGAGCTGGCATGCGTCGGCTACGGTGTGATCAACACACCTGCCAACCTTGATGAGGGGCAACGACTGGTTCAGATCTATCAGGCATTGGTCGATCTCATCCAGCACCACCAACCTCAATCAAGCGCTGTAGAAAAATTATTTTTCCAAAAGAATGTGCGAACAGCCCTATCCGTAGGACAGGCTCGGGGGGTGGTGATGTTGACGCTCGCCCAGGCTGGCTGCCCGGTCAAAGAATACACACCCAACGAAGTCAAGCAGGCAGTCTGCGGCTATGGCAACGCCGACAAAAAGCAGGTTCAGCGTATGGTCCAGACCCTGCTTCAGCTGGATGACATTCCCAAACCGGATGACGCTGCTGATGCATTGGCGATCGCGATTTGTCATATTTACCATCAATCTTTTTCCAATTTGGTTGAACAAACATCCTGAATGATCATTACCAGTTTTTCAAATCCCAAGATCAAAACGATAAGAAAGCTCGACCAGAAAAAATTCAGACAGGAAACGGGTGTTTTCTTTGTTGAGGGCATACGTTCGGTCGGCGAAGCGATCCAAACGGGCGCGGCTATTGAATCACTCGTGATTGCACCGGAACTCCTGGTGAGCAAGTTTGGTCAGTCCATACTCGATGATCCAGCCCTGGCAAATCTTGAACACTTCGAGGTCAGCGCTGAAATTTTTAAAACGATTTCCCACATGCAGGGTCCGCAGGGCATTGGCGCTGTCGTTCATCAAAACTGGTCAGCCCTGCATGAAATCAAAGTCAAACCTGATGACCTGTGGATTGCGCTTGATGCGATCGCCGATCCCGGCAACCTCGGCACCATCATGCGCACAGCCGATGGCGTCGGAGCGCGCGGGGTCATCCTGCTGGGTCAATCCACAGATCCCTACGATCCCATCGCTGTCAAAGCCAGTATGGGCAGCCTTTTTTCGCTCGTCATCTCCCAAACCAGCTGGGAAGTCTTTCACAAGTGGAAAAAGGAGCACGACCTGGCACTGGTGGGCACTTCCGATAGGGCGACAACGGATTATAAAACCGTTCAGTACAGGCATCCCACCGCCCTTTTAATGGGTAGTGAACGGCATGGCTTACCGAAACACATGCTCGAATCCTGCGATCACCTTGTGTCCATTCCCATGGCAGGTCGCAGCGACTCGTTGAATCTGGCTGTTGCTGCCGGGATCATGCTGTATGAAATTTATGATCAAAAGCGTAAATTGGATATAATAGAGTCATGATTGCAACAATATCTGGTGAAATTTTACACGTCCTGGATGGGCAGATCATCATTAATCTCAACGGCTTGGGCGTCTCCCTTTTCGTCTCGGAAGAAGCCTGCAAAAAGAATCGCTCCGGAACAAAAGCTGCGTTCCACACATATCTGGTTGTCCGAGAGGATAATCTGGCACTGTATGGATTTGAGACCATGGAAGAACGTGAGTTGTTTGCCCAACTGATCGGTGTTTCGGGTATCGGACCCAAAATTGGCTTGGCAGTTCTCTCGACGCTTTCTCCAGAGTCGATTCGCCATGCAATTGCAGGAGACCAGCCTGAAATCTTCACGCGAGTGTCCGGCATTGGGAAAAAGACAGCCCAAAAAATCATTCTGGAACTGCAAGGCAAGGTTCAGCCCCTCGAGCCGCTTGAAGCGATCGCCCGGATTGATGAAATCGACACAGAAGTTATCGAAGCCCTAACCGCTCTCGGCTATTCGATTGTTGAAGCGCAGGCTGCCCTCCAATACGCCGGCAAGGATGAAGGATCGACCGCTGAAGAACGGCTGGTTAAAGCCTTGCAATACTTTAGCTGACGTTTTTACGCTTTCCATCCCAATGACCACCCTGTGCGCCTGTCAAGCGCGTTTTTGATTTGATTTTCCCGAATTCAAAAAGCCCCCCGATTTATTTATGTTGTATTAAATTTGATTTAATATCAATTATTATCAGCAAAGGTTACCTTTCATCGGTTAATTGGTAGAATAAGCGATTGAGTAAAAAACATGATGACGATTATGGAGGTCGTTTGGCAGTAATCCGGCAGGGCTTAAATTATTCCTGGCAGCTCAGTGACCAGCCCATCGGCAGCGGTGATGCAGGTGAGGTGTACGCAGTCACCTGCCCTGAACAGCCCGACCTGTATGGCGTGTTGAAAACACCTGCCCGGGTCGCAACAGGCGGCACGATTCAGCGCCAGGCAGGGCAGATCGAGCAAGAATCCCTTGCCTTATCCTTGCTTGATGGCCTTCCACAATGCAAAGCGCATCCTCCCCGCCTGTTGGACGAATCCCCCGAGTTTACACGGGGTACGGGTCATTATTTCATCGTCTCCGAAACCGCCGCCGGGCAGGATCTGGCGTCCATGTTGAGCGAATCTCGAAAAATCGGGAAACCCTTTCCTCGTCGGGTGATTGTGATTGCTCTGGATGCCCTGTTTGACCTGTTTGCCCGGGCACATCAGGCTGGGATTTTGTGGAACGATGTCAAACTTGAACATATCTACTGGCACAATCCAACCGGAAGAATCACCGTAATCGACTGGGGGAACGCACTCTTCTTAAACCAGCAACAGGATGGACACCATCCCATGCCGCCCCGCTGGGAGGATTATCAGCAAATGGTGGAAACGCTCGGTGATTTCTTGCTGACCAGTGCACCCGAATTGTTTGCAGATTTGGGGTGGGACGAGTTTCAAGGACAGGTTTTGGATGCCGCTCAGGTCTCGGTATTGGCAAGACGGATCGCCTACCAGCAGCAGTTAATGCGTCTGAAGGAGATGGAAAATCAAGCCCTGATCAGGGTCATCCTGAGCCAGGAACCCGACATTTCTGGTTTGGAAAAAATCACCAACCATCACGAAGCCCTTGAGCAAATTGGCGCACCCTGCCCACATCAGGATATTGTTCAATTTGCACAATCCCTGGTTCTTTCCGCCCTGGCAGAGGGTGATATTCATAGCAGCGTCCGGGCGACAACCCTGGTTTGGAATATGTATAACGAAGAATTGGACCTTCCCTGGTATTTAGCGCGCGCCTATTTCCGGGATGCAGACCTGCTGACCAACCCAAACTTGGCAGCTCTTGTCAAATCCACCTTTAATCAAGATTACCCTGCTGCACTGTGGACCCTGATTGAGATTGCACAGGCAGGAAACGAGCCAGCCTGGTGGTCACAACTGGTCCCCGTTATCCGGCAAAAAGCCCTGGGGTCTCCGATTACGGCGCCCTATCCGTTGTGCGAAACTGTTCTTGAGTGGGCGCGTGCGCAGGAATCACAGAATTCAAAACGCATTGCGTTGCTTGAAGAAATTCTCTCTCACTGGCGAAATAAAGGCAGTGATGTGCAGAGCAATCCTTTTGAGTATGATCTGCTGGAGGTGGTCGGTGAAATGACATCACTTCCGCAAAAATTGAAGGTTGATCTCAAGCAGAGCTTTGCAATTGGCGAAAAAGCGATTCGCGAGTTGTTTCATGCCTGGGTCGAAATGAATTGGGACAGGATGGACCGATCCTTTCTGCAGTTCGCCAGTTGGGATCCCGACCGTTGGGGTATTGTCCATTTGCAAGCCCGGGTCAGGCAGTTCCTCTCCTGGCTGGAGGCGTTTCGTTCAGGGCCTCAACCCGATGCAGATATGCATCAGTTTTTACAACAAAGTCACAACGCACGTCCTACCCTTGAAAAAGTTCTGGGGCACCCGCCATGGATTTCCAGCTTGTTAAACTTGCTCAATGCCGCCAATACAGGGGCATCTCTGGTTGATTTCAAAGATGAAATCCGGATCTGGGCGCCGTGGCTGTTCGAAACCACAGTTGTCCATCAAGGCGTGGATCCTACTCCGCTGGCAAGTCAGGAAGAGATCTTTCATTTAATCAGCCATTTTATCAACCATCTCAAAGCCTGGGTTGATCTGGACGCTGGCCTGGAAAACATCAAACTCAAAGCGCCGCAAGTTTACGCCGAATGTAAACGTCTCAGGTTGGAATTCGAAACCAGACTTTCCCTCACCTTCCATGCCGATCTTGAACCCTCAAACCATCGATCCGAATTTCACCCTGATCTCATCGAGGCTTGGGATGTGCTGAATTCACTCCACGAATGGCGAAGGGCGCTTGCAAAACATGATCTTACGGAAGCGATTCAGACGCTTTCACAACAGCCGCACCAGGAATGGCAGATCATTCATTACGCAATGAAGGAAACCCTGCATTGGCAAGATGACATCCTCCCTATTTTGCACAGGATTCAATCTTTTAAAAGATCTCAGGATCACCCGATCTCGTCCACCCTGCCTGAAACACTGCTTGCTGTAGCTCATTCAATCACTCAAATTCAGCAATCCTGGCAGTTTATCAATAAGACCGGAGTGAATGAGGAATTACTGGGACAGATGGAACATGCATCTGAACAAGCACGCCGTTCCTTTCTGGCATGGCGAAAAGCATTTGAACACACCCAGAATCGTATTTCGAAGATTTTGTATCAAAACAATCTGGCGTTGATCCGACAAATCTCTAAACAACTGCTTCTTCTCTGGCAACACGTTCAACAGGTGAGCTATCGCTTTAAAATGTTGGAAAAAGCAAAGGAATTAAAGGTGGGCATCCAGGTTTCTGCCATCAGTAATCTCGTTGACCACCTGGGCGGGATTGAAAAGATCCTGGTGCTTGATGAGGCCGCATGGCAGTACCCATCCTGGCAGGAAGCGCTTAACCAGCTTCAAGCTATCCCCGGCCCGGAGGAGCGCCGCCAATTTGTGCTGACTGTTCTCAGCGATCACCCAATGGCTGCCTTTTTGATTCAATCACAGTTTGGAGATGAATAAAAGACCTCAAGAAATGGACAACTTTATGGAGACAATTCAATTTGGACCCAACCATACCATGAAAATAACCGAACCGCTGGACACCTGGCTTTCTTCAGGACTGCGTGATTTTGCTGTTCCCGAAGCAGTGGGGTCTTCCGCGCGCGTGTTCAGTTTGGATTATGCCCCCCTTTCAGGAGACCTTGCAGACCATCCCGCCATCAAAATCATGCGCCCTGATAAGACTGAGTATGCCCTCCCGCTTTTTAAGAACGAAGTTCAAATTTTAGAGAAACTGGATGGCTTGCCCGGGATCACTCCCCTGATCGGGTTGGGTTTTTTGCAGGTTCATGAAGGCGCATTCCCTGACGAAATCGCACCTCTTTCATCCTCCTTGGCCAAAGCCGCGTCTGCAGAGGCCCTGGTTGGTATCGCCGACCTCTTTTCAATACGGGAAACGAAAGCTTTTCTGGCACAGATCGATCAGCGGATTGCAGATAACTGGCTGGCATTTTTGGTTCTTCCACGCCGTTGGGAAGATAACCTCTATCTCAGGTGTGATGCCGGTTATACACGCGGCGAATTTCACCGCAGCTTTTCTGTGAAAGAAGCCCTGACCTGCGGCATTCAGATCTGTGAGATTCTGACACTCGCCCATGAAAAAGGGATTGTTTACCTTGACCACAAAGCATTACACTATTACTGGAATCAACCAAGGCAGCAGGTTATGGTGATTGATTGGAACATCGGACGCCTGATCACAAACGAAAACGCCTCAGAAGTTTTTGCCTTTGATTTGCTGCAGTTCAGCGCCCGTGCCTTGCATCATTTGATGACCGGACGCCAGGCACAGGGTTCAGTCAAAATGGGGCCCAATCTTCCTGAAGAGATTGAAAACGCCCCACATCAGTATGACGCAATTTGGACCTATGATGACCAGCAGCGGCTCACGCAGGATGAGCTTGATGTGCTGGCAACAGCCATCCAGGGTCAATATCAAATTCCAGACGACTTGGCAATGGATCTCCAAAACCTGTATAATCAACGGCAGTCGTAAATCTTTGCGACCTGAGAAAGGAAACTATGCTTCAAGATCTCATTCTTAGGGCAAAAAATACACTCGAACAAGAACAACCTTCCGAACAAGACCTGATTGCAGTTGAAAACGCACTCAGCGCTTTTCTGGAAGCGCTGGCAACCGAGCGGATCCATGAACCGGTCGAATTTGAAGAATTAGAACATGCCAACCGGTTGCTGCGGGAAATCCGCCGGGAACGTTCACGGCGTATGGTAGAAGCCCAGAGCAGGGAAAGCACTTTCGAAAACGCACAAG
>LSQX01021117.1_pt2 | contig 11655 bp, 11 predicted proteins | sample 654561 | NCBI WGS metagenome assembly LSQX01 (sample SAMN04489861, study PRJNA283612) | anaerobic digester metagenome | isolation source: 4 biogas reactors fed with cattle manure at either 37C or 55C with and... | place: Denmark: Kongens Lyngby | collected 2014 | reverse complement strand
TTCCACAATAACAAGGATTAAGACTGGGCCTCTTAAGAGCTGTTTTTTTTTAAACCTGACAGGTCTTAGACCTGTCAGGTTTAAGACCGCTGTCGTCCTTATTAGCACTCCTGTATTGTAAAACGCCAGATTTGCAACTATTTGCGTTTTTAGCAAAGAGAATGCTTCAAGCGGTGCAAGAATCTTTATAGCTTGGTTATCAATAGTTTCCCTTGTCGATAATCTCATATCTAACTAAACCTGTCAGGTCATAGCGGACCTGACAGGTATAACTTCAAGCTATCCATCTGCATGATCTGGAGATGAATACTTTGATGTATTTTAATAAGGCCTAAATCTTTTTTCCAACTTTTTTGTTTAACTATTTACATAAACAAGTAATAATTAAACAACTATCAATATGAAAAAAGTGTTAATGCTGTTCCTGAGTGCCACCCTGCTGATTAGCCAGTCGGGCATTGCCCAAAAATATGTCGCCGTTACCGATGCCTCTGTGATTCGCTGGACTGGGAAAACGCCGGTGAAAAGCCATAACGGCCGACTGCTGCTGAAGGAGGGTGCGTTTGAAATTGGAAACAACAAATTGATTTCCGGGACATTCCTGATCAATATGGATTCTATTATCGTGGACGATATCAAAGATGCTAGTCAAAATGCCCGACTCGTTGGCCACCTGAAATCCGACGATTTCTTCTCGGTGGAGGCACACCCAACCTCTATACTTACCATTACCGAAAGCTCCACATTTATAGATGGGGAAGCTAACGTAAAAGCTAACCTTACCATCAAAGGCAAATCCCACCCACTGGCCTTTACGGTAAAGCGTGCTGGTGATGTTTTTCAGGCCCGCATTACCTTCGACCGATCCCTCTATGATGTTCGCTTTGGTTCAGGAAAATTCTTCCAAAACCTGGGAAATAACGCTATCGACGATATGATCCCGGTGGATGTTACCATCGTCGGAAAGCGAAAATAAACCTGACAGGTTTAAGACCTGACAGGTCTATTTGATAAGGTCTATTTGATAAGGCCCAAAAAAGATTACAAAAGAAACGCCGGAGATTCCTTCCGGCGTTTTCTACAACTAAACCAAACCTAAAACCAACTAATCAATACTCAACTTCTTGCTTACATTGCCGCCCTTGACACTGTTGTACGTGATCGTGACCGATCCCCTCCCTTTCACTAAATACTGTAAGGTGCGAGTCGTTTTACCCGGATGACCATTTCGAATGATCAACCTCTTAAGTTCCTTTTGATCAATAAGATCCGTAATGGGGTTGAGGTAGTCGAAGGTGTTCTTGTTGCTGATCCAACTGGCTGATATCACCTCTGGCTTGCCCTCAAACAGTATCAGATCCGGTCGCACTAACTTGTTGCTAGCTGCGCGGGCGGTGATGGTGGGTGCTACTTTCGGATTGGTGAGATCAATCCAAACACGGTACACATCATCTTCTATCTTCTTAACTTGAACCTCCCCAATTTGCATCATCGGCATCTCATCAGCCTGATAAAGCGTGAAAGCCATATTCCGATGACATAACTCTTCGTTCATAAACCGAGGCGGAACCCGACCCTGAGTCTTCTTCCACGAGCCACCTAGCTCAACCTCCCCATACTGAGGATGATCAAACGCTTTCCACTCCATGAACTGATCTCCAAACTCTAACTTGTCATCAAAGAAATAACGACTCCGGTTTCTGGCTATCGGACTGTCCGGATCTTCTGCCTGCTTCATCAGCTCGGGACTGTTGAAGTATTGTGAGGAATTCCACAATTCATTTGAGAACGAGATGATCCCAAGCCCGTCGCTGGTCCAGTCGATAAACCCTCCATGCACCGTGTACAGACCACTCCATATCACAATATATCGATAGTAGGGGAGTATCCGCTCACCATTCTGCCCTAACTCATCATACACCCGCACATCAGATCCCGGATATTCACCCAGCGATTCAGCACCCGGACCACGGAGTATCATCCCGCCCGAATTGTGATAAGCTTGCACCCCGGCAATATTCGGATGCGCCATCAAAAAGTCGTTCACCGCCCTGGCTTCCGGCAACTGGAAAGGATAATCCATGGATCCCCCCTGAATGTAGTTGGGCTGCCAGTCAACCCCCCAGTTACGGTTGGGATCGTAGCTGCCAGGACCATCCTCATTGACCATCCCATCACCATCATCGTCAATGCCCTCCTGCCCTAAAATGATGTAATCGCCTGTTTCTCCGAATGGTATAGGCTCCATCATCCGGCTGTCGGTCCGACTGATCCGGTAATCACCCTGCCCCGGTACATATTTCCGGATGGTCTCAATCACCCCATTGCCGTTGAGGTCGTTGGGACCATCTTCATCAAAAAGCCCGTCGTTGTCCTCATCTACCGGAACCTGACCGGTTCTGGAGTTCCCTCCATCTCCTTCCATGAAATGCTGCCGACCATCAGGATTTACCGTGGGGAAAATATAAAAGACACGCTCGTCAACCAATCGCGTAATCTCTCCAATCTTTCCGTAGTTTTCCATCAGATACCAGATGGTGTAAAGACACACCTCGCCTCCCTGGATCTCATTGCCGTGGATGTTGGCATCAATGTACATCGCCGCTTTTCCCATCTCCGGACCGGTTTTGGGGTTATTGATAGTCATTACCATGATATCCAGTCCGTTATGACTCTTTCCGATGCTCTCCATCTTCAGAAACTGGGGGTAAGCCTCCTCTAACCGCCTCATATCATCATAAAGCTCATGTACATCATGCCACCGATTAAAATCGAGCTTAACCCTGAACTGTGGGTCGGAAGCATATTCCTGCGCTGTTGCGGCTGCCGGAGTCAAAATCATCAGCCCTAGTATCAGGGCGGCGCCGACCAGAATGTTATATCGTGTTTTCATGTGCTTGTCCTCCTTTATTTAAGCGTGATGGTTTTGACGTCTGACCCGGCTTTCTGCGAAACAGCTTTCAGCTCAATCTTCTCTCCGCTCTTGCCTTTCACCATCCACTCATATTTGACCCTTCTGCCCGATCCATCGAGTGTTTGGAAGAAGTTGGTCTTACTGCTTCCGCTGATGATCTGCTCAGGAGCAACCCCTAGCTGAACCATCGTTGGCTTCACCGAGCGCGACTGTACCCCGTGTCGTAGGGCAGTGGGTAGGAAGCCCTCGTTGGCAATCTCTGCCCTGACCATGAATAGGCCACCGCCGAGACTGGTTACTTCGGTATTCACAATCCGTATCCGGGCGTAAAGGGTTGACAGGTAGAGCGCAAACTGCGTATGACTCTCTGCTAGCTTGTCGATTTCCGTGATCGGCGGATTGCTGATCTCCAACGGTTTAAACCCACCGATCTCCACTTCACCAAACTCCGGGTGGGTGGCCTTTTCCCAATTTACAAACCCTTGTATGTTTTTGCTGTCGAGATACTTAAGAAATTGAGCGTCGATGCCTGGGGTTGAGCTGGATGATCCTTCTATTGGAAACTGACCTCCTCTGGCCATACCCCCTGGCATAACCGATGTGTTTTCGCCACCTCCTGGCCGGGCCATCGTTCCCCGCGCACCGGGCCGCCGTGTACTGTCAGCCGGCAGCGTGATGCCCCAGCCTGGCGTCGAAAAGGCGGGAACACCATAGTGATAATAGGCATACTGGAAGAATGCCCCCGCTGGATTGCGGAGCACGGGCTGTGTCTGAATCCCGGTCAACTCTTTGTATTTACTGCTGATGGTGCTAAAATATTCTATATCACCCTGGTTAACCGTGGTGGCAGGCTCCCGCGAAGGGCGCTGCCGCCCGGTTGATTCCGGTGTGGCACCCTGACCTCCGGATCTTCCGCGACTGCTCATCATCATCATGGAATAACGATCGAAACCCCGACCGCCCGTGCTGATCATTCCTACGCGCGATGCTCCTTCCACACTCGCTCTGGCTAAGCTGATCAGATCAAGCGGACGGTCAGTGCTAAGCTGACCCCTCGATGAGGGCGGGACAATCAGGTTGTCACTCTCGCCAAAGGTGAGCACCATGGCCACATTCCGGTTGCTGATTACCCAATCCATCAGCGCTCGGGATTCCGGCTCGCTCACCATGTATCGCCCAGCATCCTCCTTGAAATAGGGATACGCATGCTGAAAATTGCGGTTCAAATCGGTGCCACCAACCGGATCTTCATTTATAAACCCATCACCATCATTATCAATGCCTTCGAGATAAATCGAGTACGCTCCCGACTCACCCTTCGCAGCATCTGCACGCTTCAGGAGCCGACCATCAGCTGGGTCAAGCATAAACAGACCATGAGGATCCTTTACCCGCATCACCGTGATCACCCCGTCGCCATTCAAGTCCTCCGGCCCATCCTCGTCCATCCGGCCGTCATTATCGGCATCGGTAGGACGATTATTACCCTTCTGACCGGTGAGTAGCTTGCCAAACCACGACTCTGCACCATCAGGATTCATTCTTGGGATGATGTAAAATACATGATTATCAAGACTTTGCTTGATATTGTCATTTTCCTGATAGCCTCGCACCAACTGCTCGGCCATGGCCATCGACAGCCGGCTGCCAATGAGATGCCCGGCCTCAAAATTCGCCGCGATCAGCAGCCCGGGGCGCTCCTCCGTAGGAACACTACCTTTTTTGGCCAAGGTGAGCAACCAGATATCGCGACCTTCGGCTGATGTGCCGATGGACTCCAAACGAGCCAGATCGGGATGGGCTTTCACCAACACCTGAAGTTCGTGCGTGAGTTCATCATAGGTTTGATAGCCCTGCTCTGCTTGGGCGGGCTGGCTTTTTCCCGGAATGATGCAGAAAAGTATTCCGGAAATAACTACTAAAAATTTGAAAACGAGGTGATTGAAACCTGTTTTCCTCGGTGTGATCATCACGGTACCCTCCTTTTTTAGTTTCGGTTTAGTGAGGTAAATGTAGGACACCTGACAGGTTTATAAACCTGTCAGGTGTCAAAAATCAACGAATTAACAACTTTTAACTTTCGCGGATAGCCCGGAACATGGCTTCCACATTTTCTATTGGGACATTACCCTGGAGGTTATGAATGGTATTAAACACAAACCCTCCGCCCGGAGCGAAAATGTCGATGCGTTCCCTGACCTCCCGGTACACCTCGTCGGGGGTTCCGTAAGGCAGCGTTTTCTGCGTATCAACGCCTCCTCCCCAGAAAACTACATCCTTTCCAAATTCCTGCTTGAGTTCACGGGCATCCATTCCGGCAGCCGACACCTGCACCGGATTGAGAATATCGAACCCGGCTTCAATAAAATCAGGGATCAAGTCGCGGATAGCTCCACAGGAGTGAATGAACGTCTTCCAGGATGTTTTCTCGTGGATCTTTTTATTGACAGCGGCGTAGAAAGGCTTCCAGAGATCGCGGAAGGTGTCGGGGGAGATGAAGAGCCCCGACTGGGTGCCGAAATCGGTTCCCGAAACCATAGCAACTTGAACGCTATCGCCCAGAATATCAATTAGATAATCAAGATTCTGAAGGCCTACTTCACACTGTTTCTCAAAAATGCCATACACCAGGTCGCGCCGCATTAAAGGGGAAATATACCACTCCTGGATGTCGCGGATTCCTTTCGGATCTTTCATGAAGGGTGCCGGAACGGTGGCAATATCCCCAAAGCCAGTGCCAGGGATCGACACCACAGCCCCATAATCCGGATTACGGTCGAGACACCGCCTTTTATTCCGATAATAGTTCAGGTCATCACCGTTAAACAAAGTGAACTCCACGGTGTTGTCTTCTACACGAAGTTTTTCTTCCTCAATGGGTTGCTGACGGATGATCGAGTCAAAAAAGTACCCCCCATTGGGCATTCGGGCCGATGGTGGGCAGGAAAGATCACCACCCGGAGGAACCAGCAGATCGCCCGAATCTGGATCCACGGTCCAGTTTAGGTTATGATGGACCATTGCCTCGGTTCCATCGAACAGGCGAAACGGTTTCCAGGGACCCTCCTCATCAGTTCCAAGTAGAGACTTTCTGCCTAGAATGCCAATGACGTCAATGCCCAAAGCATCCCGCAACCCCGGATCGATCTCACCCAACATCTGGTAGGGTTCAATAACTTTAACCTGATACTTGTGTTGCCCGAAAATCCTTAACCATAGCTTGTTAATGATTGAAGCGTGAATGCCGGTTACCGAAGTAGCTCCGAAATCAACACACACCCGGTCGGGCTCCTGATGGTTAATGGTGGCTAGCAGCCTCTCTTTTCCTGTCATGACGGTTAGGGTTATGATCGGTGAAGGTAATTATTTATCCGTTTTCGTGGTGCCGGATGGTCTTTGCGTCAGGCAATCCTTGCCCTTTCCCTTGATTTGGAAAACTTTATCAGAAAAAAAAAGGTCCTTAACCTTTTGGATATTAGAAAGAAAGTTTCCACCTTTGAGTTGTTAGCAAATAATCCTTAACCAAATAAACCACTACACAATGAAGCTAAAACTAATCTTAGGAGCAATTCTCCTATCTATGTTAGTATTTGGCTGCAAGAAAACAGACTTGTCTCCATCTGAAACGGCATCGGCGGCTAAGCAATCCATTATTGAGACGGAATTAGAATCCAGCAGCCCTCGAGCCCTTTTTGAAAAAGAGTTGAATGAGTCAAAGGGGAGAATCATTAAGAAACTTGAAAAGCAAGTTCTTGACGACAAGATCAGTTCGGGTGACATAACACTGAAAGCAGCATTGCCTGAAATCCCTGTCGAGGATGTATTAGCAGTTGTAACTGATGAGGATGTCTTAGAGTTTGTAAGCGACTTATTTCCAGCTGCTTTTCATTTTCTTGTTCAAGAGTTTCAAATTGATTGTTCTGGCTATGAACCTGAAAACATTGTAAATGCTGCGATCGCAGGGAACTATTACCTTCAAACTGTAGACTCGTTAATAGGATATGAGCTGGATACAGTTAATATGACCTACACTTACTATCGGCCAACATCCTTGCCACCTGATTCTCCAGTAATTAATGTCATTGATAAGTGTCTGAGAGCAGCCTTGCTTAGTGTGGGGTATGATGTTGGAAAGGCTACTTTCACCGCCTCTATTGTCGCAACCGTTTCAAAACAGACTATCAAGCAACTTCTTTTATCTGCTTTAGGAGCTCAAATTACAGCTGCAATCGCACCCATTATTCTAGCATGGATCACTTTTGACACGATTTGGTGCGTTAGTGCCCATTACTTAACCCCTGTTGAAGAATAAACAAAAACACACCAATTATGACAACTTTGGAAATCATCTATCCCATTGTAATGATTGTAGTGGGTAACGCTGGTGTAATTATTTTATGGTTTAAGTTGAAAAAGCATGCCTCAAGTGACATCATTAGAAAAAGATTAGCCAAGAATTTATTGGTAATTTCTTTTGTTATGACAGCTTGCATTGTAATTGGAAGTCATCTACTATTTTAACTTTAAAAAGACCACGGATTCCCGCGGTCTTTTTTTTCCAACTTATTGGATTGTAAATGATCATGAGCTTTCCTGCGATGATATGCTGGTGGGAATTGTCAGGTGGCGGATGACCACCGAGGCCATGAAGCATCCAAAGAGTGGAGGCATATAGCTGATAGTGCCAACAGTAGATTTTTTGTTTTCTTCGCCTTCGGTGAGGATGACGGCTTCTTTGCCGACTTTTTCCGGTGAGAACACGACGGTTACCCCGGAATAGACGCCTAGCCGATGAAGCCTTTTGCGTAAAATGCCAGCGAGCTTGCAGTTGTACGATTCGGACAGGTCGGAGATCCGAATCTCTTCGGGGTTCATCTTGCCGCCAGAGCCCATCGAACTGACGATTGGATGCCCGCAGCGCAAGGTGTGATAGATCAAAAATACTTTGGGTGCCAACGTGTCAATAGCATCTACAACGTAATCATACGGTTCATTGATGATTTCAACCATTCGATCGTCGCGGATATATTCCTCAATGACAGTTAGTTGTAAGTCCGGGTTGATGTCCAGGAGCCGATCGGCCATCGATCCAGCCTTGGATCGCCCTTCGAGGCTCTTCAGGGCAATCAGCTGACGATTCCGGTTGGTGGGGTGGATCTGGTCGCCATCGACGATGGTCATTTGGCCGATGCCCGCGCGGCACAGCATCTCGGCAGTATAGGCACCGACACCGCCGAGACCAACAACCAGAACGTTAGCCTTGCTCAACTTCAGAAGCTTTTCAGGGCCAAGAAGTAATTCAGTGCGTTGAAGCCAATCGGGGTAAGACATCGTTTCCAAATACGGTGTTAAAGTTATTAATAATCGCAGTTTGTAGCTGCTCTGGGGTGATCTGCCGAATACTCGCAGCGATAGTGTACACCTCTTCAATAGTGGCATCACCTTCATCGGTTTCAAGAAAGAGCCGATTGACCGGTACCTGAGCGAAAACTTCCGCCAGGGCGGTGCTTTCCTCCATCAGAGCCGTTCCAAAAGCAAGGTAGAATCCGTGCCGAACCAGTTGTGCAGCTAGTTCAGCTTTCCCTCTGAAACCATGGATGATCCAAGCAGGCACTTCGGGAAATTTCCTTCGGATGGTGATCAGCTCATTCCAATATCGGACACAATGAATGATCATCGGTTTTGAATGACTCATCGCTAGTTGTGCCTGCGCCATCAGCCAACGGATCTGCACCTCTAGCACCGGCCCGCGGAGCTTGTCCAATCCGGATTCTCCCACTGCCAGACAATTAGGTTGTTGAATCCATCGTTCCAGCAGGGCAAGATCCAGCCCGCCGTCACCTGCCTCCCAGGGATGGATGCCCACGGAAAAAGGTAGTGTAAAGGTCTTCAGCTCAGCTATTTCGCTAAACTGAAAACTGCGAATACGGATCATGCCTGAATAACCAGGCCAAGACTGATGGGTGTGCAGATCAATCATGTCGTAGGACTCAAGATAGCTTCCGCCGGAGAGCAAAATACGAGTATTTTTTTAAAGCTCGAACCGCTTGGCATACACTACCTTGTCGTCACCCACCTGATAAAAGTCTTGAAGTCGTGCAACTTCGGGATATCCATTCCGGAGGTAAAAGTCACGCGTGGGTTGATAAGTGGGCAGAGAGGAGGTCTCAATGTATAGCCCACGCCCCCCTAACTCCATCACGGCTGATTCAACCGCCTTGAGCAGCATCGTTCCCACTCCTTTGCCTCGGAAATCTTGATGGGCAGCAATCCAGTATAGGTCGTAATTTGCAATAGTACAAGGAATTAATCCGTAACAAGCGTAAGCTACAAGTTTTCCTTTTACATCAGCGAAAAAAAATTCATAGCCACATGCTGGACCTTTCTCGAGATACTCCTGCACGAGCTCCACTGCTACCGGAATCTCATCATCGCGAAAGAACCCGGAAGAGACGAGGATTTCTCGCACGGCTTCTGGATCAGAAGGCTTAACTTCGCGACGTAGCGTGGGTTTGAGTTTTTCGGGTGTCATGTAGCGTTAAGGATTCGTTCAATGATCCGGGTAAAGGTGTAGCCACTTTTGATGACGGCTTGGTAAAAGCCGGAATCAGGTGAAATACAGGGGTTTGCGTTGATTTCCAGTACGTAAGGATTGTCATCCTGATCGACACGGAAGTCAACTCGTGCATACCCCCGAAGGTTAAAGACCTGCCAGCAGGTATAGCACAGGTGGGTAAGTCGTTGGAGCAGAGGCTGTTCGCTCTCCGGAAAGTCGAACGATCGCACCGTATGCTGATATTCGAAGGTATCGGGATCCCATTTGGCTTCATAACCCACAATGGCAGGTTTCCCCGGGGGAAAATCGAGGAATCGGATCTCAGCGGGAGCAAGGACTTCGGGGCCATCCAGTCCCTCCACGATGGAGAGGTTGAATTCCCGGCCGGTAATGTATTGCTCCACAAAGAACTGATCACCCCACCGTTGCCGGAAATGGTCAAGATTCTGGGGATCGGAACCGCGAAAAACGTTTTCGTCGGTAATGCCCACCGAAGCATCCTCGCGCGCTGGCTTGGCGATATAAAGATGATCAGGATGGAGATGGAGCGGTTGGGATGCCTCAAACCATGCGGGCGTTGGGATGCCCCGACCCTGCATCAGCCTCTTGGCCAGCGGTTTCTGGGTAGTCAGGAACAGCGCGTCAGAGGGGTTTCCGGTGAACGGGATGTGCAAACTTTCCAGCAGTGCCGGGATGAAATAGACCAAACTACCATCCTGGTTCAGACTTTCCACCAGATTGAAACAGATGATTCCTGACTCATGTGATCGTAATCGGGTTAACGCTGATAAGTCCAGATCGATCCATTCGCGTTGGTGCGGATAGCCCAATTCATCCAGGCTCTTCTCAACAGCCTCCACCTGATCCAACACATCTTTTTCGTCTGAGGTGGGGTCGTCAGATAGTCGGTTGATCAGTATCAGAATGTTTCTTTTCATGGATGGACTTTTCGAATGGCTGAGGTCATGATTCTGTGGATGAGCTCATCGAACCCGATGCCGTTCATCCGGCTCAGCATGGGCAGATCGGAATAGACCGGGTTGAGCCCGGCTAATGGATTGATTTCAATGAAGTTAGGAACTCCGTGGATGTCATGCCGGAGATCCACCCGTCCACCATCTTCACATCCCAGCACCCGCCAGGCAGCGAGTGCCACCTCTTCACACTCCTGGGCCAATGAGCCGGTGGCCAAGCTGTAGGTACATCGTTCTTCCCACTCTTCTTTGTTTAGATAGGAATAGACCCCGCTCTCCGCAGCACCGGTCAGGTGAACTTCCATCACCCCTGTACTGACCGCACTTTTCCCGGTTCCGGCGATCCCAACGGTAAACTCCCGCCCGCTCAAATACTCTTCCACCAGCACCGGTTGCTTAAAGCGGCGGAGTAGGAAGGTTCCCTGTTGAATCAACTGTTCGGCGTTGTGGATGATAGATTGAGCGGAGATTCCTTTTCCAGTGCCTTCAGCTACTGGCTTGATAAACAGAGGGTAGGGTAGAGTTACCGTCGCCAGATCGACAGGATCATCTACTACCTGAAACGGAGCAGTGGGAATGCCGGCATCACGGATAATCCGCTTGGTCATGCCTTTATCAAGAGTTAACGAAAGAACCAGCGGACCGGAGAAGACGTAGGGAATCCGGAAGGCATCCAAAAGTGCCGGGACCTGAGCTTCGCGACCGATTCCGTGAACTCCTTCACAGATATTGAACACCAGATCCCAACGCCGACCGGCTGCGAGCTGGCTCAGGAGGGCATTCAGATGCCCGATACGCTCGGTCTGATAGCCTTGCTTCTGTAGTGCTTTCTCAATGGCGATAATGGTTTCAATCACATCGAACTCGGCAGCATCCTCTTCGCTGAATCCCATGGCACGATAATCATCGCGGAGGTCGTAGGTGATTCCGATCATCATGGTACGAAATCTAGAGGTAATCAGGATAGCGGAATGATCGTCCTTCGTAGTTCTTCAGCAGCAGATCTTTTCCATCATAACCTTCCACATAGTTAGGCAGCAGCGGGATCTTGCCGCCACCACCGGGGGCATCAATCACATAATGAGGAACGGCGTATCCGCTGGTAAATCCCCGCAGGTTCCGGATGATCTCCAAGCCCGATTCTACCGGCGTCCGGAAATGAGATGATCCCGGTATCGGGTCGCATTGATAGAGGTAGTAAGGCTTGACTC
>LSQX01346558.1_pt1 | contig 11658 bp, 10 predicted proteins | sample 654561 | NCBI WGS metagenome assembly LSQX01 (sample SAMN04489861, study PRJNA283612) | anaerobic digester metagenome | isolation source: 4 biogas reactors fed with cattle manure at either 37C or 55C with and... | place: Denmark: Kongens Lyngby | collected 2014 | reverse complement strand
CCTGTCTGCAGCCTATGGAAATGCCGGTATAATCCAATATACATTCGCCCGCAGTTGCGCCGGGGGAAGTGAATCCCATTTCAATGTGATACGGGAACTGAAAAACCGATGATGTCTGAATAGCCCCTACCCACGAACTCTCAGATGTGTTCTTTCCGTCGACCAAAGTGTGAAGACCCCATGAACGCGGTGAAATCTGCTCCTCAGCATCAACACCATAGCCGGTACCGGGCATATCGGTAAAGAAATACACCTGATTGTTGGCATAAAGAGTCTCCAAGCTGTCGCCCTCCGCCGCAAATGCGGCTGTGAAAATAATGATAAGCCCAATCGCCATGATAATACTCATCAATAATACTGCTTTTCTTGCCTTTTCCATTGATATTACTCCTTCCCGGAAATATAATTACCTATAAATGTACAAATCACCTTGCGCACCCTCAAGCCACGTTGCGAAAATTTTGTCGCCCTCCCGGATATCGCCGAAGGATGCCGCTTCTATTTTATCGTCGGTTACAAGAAAAATGTTTCTTGCCTTCTCCGCAAAAATATTTTTTGCAATATCGTCCATATGAACTGTAATGTAGTCAGCATATACATCACTTACGGTCTGGTGCGCAAACGTGACAACACCGGCAATCGACCACGATGGAGTACGGTCTGCTCCATCGTGACAATAGAAAAGATCTGAATAGTCCAATGTCCTCAAAAAAGATTCGTCAGAGCTTGCGTCTAAAAGCACTTTGTAATCCCAAACAGCGCCTTTACGGATACCGACTTGTATAATGTCGCCGAAGGCTAAATCGGTGGGAAGGAAATTTTCCCTTTCCTTTTTGTTAGTAATTGCGGGGAAGTTGTCACTCTTGAACTCGTAAGAAGTATACTTATTTCCCGAATAGCCGTAAACCTTTGTAACCTGCTTACCGTCTGTATTTAACACTTTAGAGGTTTTTTCCACTACAAACATGGGATTTGTCGGCCATATAGTTGTTAGCGGTATGTCGGACCTGAAAAGCACCGCTCCGACGCGCATACGGTCGTCGACCGAAAAAAGCTCCAGCGTTCTGTCGGCATTGTTGGGCAGAAGTGACAGGCTGCCTGCCTTGTATCCGTAATAATCATATTCTTCTTGTCCTTCTTCATTCAAGGGAACAACAAAAATATTCGCGTCGCCGAGAAGAAGGTATTTATTACTTAAAACACCCTGTCCGGTATAATAATTTGTCGCCGGAATATAGTTAAAGCGGTTATCGCTCGCGCCCGACGGATGAGCTTCCGGGACTTTTAATGAGATTAGCTTACCGCTGGAATTAGTGCTATACTGTATCAATTTTTTCATGAACATATCTTTCTTCTCCAAAAGCTTGGCGGCACTTATTCTTTCCTCGTTGTTATCTTCACAAAACCTTATACGGTCATTGCAGCTTATTATTTCCACCGTACCGCCTGCGATTAGCATTTTAAGAGCAACAACCGAAATTAAGCCGGACCCCGTTGCTGACGCCGCATCAATCACATACCCGTATTCTTCCGTGAAGGCAGCGTTTCTTTCAAAAGCTATTATTTTATTTTGGGCATCTAACAAAAACCGTCCGTCTTTATTTTCAATTTCGGATAATTCAGTTACATAATCGGTATTAATTTTATAGTCGCCCGTCTCCGAGCTGATTTCGGCATTAATCCATATTTCGCCGCCGCTTGCCTTTTTTGTCGCTCCCGTTACAAAATTACTGAGCATGATAAATTCCTTTTCCTGCCTGCTGTCTACATCAAGCGTTTCGCTTTTATTAAGGTATACGGCTAAAATATTGCACGGGGCAATAGACGACACGGTGCCTGCGAGCCCGGACGAATAACGAAAGGTATCACTATCCACAAATTTTATAACCTTGCCGCTGAACCTATCAAAAAAGCTATTTGCAGCAACCGAAACGGTCGCAACTTCAAAATAGGTATATTTTGAAACCATAACAATATCATAAACATTGTCACCGTCATTGTCGATGAAGGTAAAAGTCGCATTTTGCAGGCGAAGCTCATCCTCCGTTGCGTAGGATGTCCCAAAATAACCGGCGAACAGATCGTTATGTATATAGCTTGCGCCCTGTGTGATTTCTAAAGATTGGGTTCTGACAGATTCTTCATTTTCATAATACTTGATGCCGGTGCAACCTGTAACGGTATCAATAAGGTCTGAATTCAAAGTAAAGACGTTGTTTTTGCCCCTATCCGTACATAGCAATATAGCTTCGTCTCCGTTGGTTTCATCCTCTCTTATATACGCCCGTACAAAGCGTCCGATATAACTGCCGTCGTCATCGCTAAAACGATATAAGGTGCCCTCTATCTCGATATACCCCTCCCGCACCTTTTTTGCGGAATAAATTGATGTGTTTTTGTCGGCGGTTACAACGCCCTTTACAATGTAAGTACGGAATACTGTCCAAAGAAGATTTTGATCAGTTACTTTTCCGATATAACCGCCGCTACCCGTGGAGGTACTCACAATATCGACAGTTAGGGCATTAAATGCCAGCTTGCAAAACTCCGAAAGCTTAAGCTTGGAGCTCGACGTGCTGCTCGTCCCCGCAGTGATTCCTGCGGCATTGGCTGCTATAAGATACCCGGTTGGATAACCGCCTTTGGATTTTGCGTATTCGCCGTAACCTACGGCAATGGTCAGTATTTTTATGACCTCGTTGTATGATATGTAGTTATACGGGGCTAAAACGTTGTTGCCATACCCCTCAATCATTCCATACCCCCGCGCCGCATCCACATATTCTGCGTCCTCCATACCCTCCTTTATATCGGAAAACTTCATGCTGCTTGCGCCGTAATCAATTGCGCCCACAAGCTTTACTGCGGCCTTTATTGCGTCAATTCGCAGAATACTCCCATCAATGGTCATACTCTTTTCGGTAATATCATCCGAAAGAATCCCGAGCGCCTTCAACAGGCGGTATTCCTCCTCCCTGGGAAAGGCTGAATCGGTATCCGCCGCAAAACACATGAAAATAACCGGCACAATAATTGCCAGACAAATTGCCAAACAAACTACTCTTCGCATTTTTTTACCTCCTGAATAAATTTCATAGTGCGCTGTATAATGTACCACGCTACCCTTTTACGCTACCCGTCACTACGCCTTCCACAAGCTGATTTTGGCAGAGAATGAACACTATGAAAACGGGAACTGAAAGCAAAAGCGCCGCCGCGTTGAGAACGGGCGTCATCTGCAACGAAGGGTTTTGCGGAAGAACATACTTTAGCCCAAACAATGCTATACTAAGCGGATAGTTTTTTTCGGTCAAATACATAAAAGGTGTCATATAATCGCCCCAATGCGCTATAAATTCATAAAACATCGCAACCGCTATAATCGTTTTTGAGACGGGTAAAAAAATATGATATATAATATTGAAATAATTACATCCGTCTATAATAGCCGCATCTTCAATTTCCCTCGGAATCTGATAAAGATATTGCCTGTACATAAATATGATAAAAGGAGTTCCGGCTACGCCGTTCAGAACCCAAATCCACAGTGTATCCCTCACCCCCAGCTGTGAAAAAAATATGTATTGCGGAATTTGAATCGCAAAAGCAGGAATCATCATCTGTGCAAGTGTCAGGTTGAACAATAGCTTTGAACCTCTCGCCGGAAGCCGTGCGAAGGCGTAGCCGTACATAAAGTTGAAAATAAGGCTTAAACCCAATGCCGTGCCGACTATCATTATCGAATTTTTCAAGTACCGCATGAACGGTATAAGGGTAACGGCGTAATAATAGTTGATATACTCAAAATATTTTGGTATAACAACAGGCGCACCAAACAACGAGTTTAATGAGTTTACTATAGCAAAGTAAAGCGGAACTATAAAAACCACACAGAAAAGCGCATTTAAAGCATATAAAATAATATTGATTAACATTTTCTTTTTTGACGCAGGTTTCAATTTAGTTCCTCCTAATTCATTTCATTATTGACCCAATATTTGCTCGTCTTGTCCATAATCATTGTCAAAAGCATGATGATGGTAAATATTACCCAAACCATAGCTAAGCCGTAGCCGAAACGTAGGTTTACAAATATCTGCTGATACACATGTACAAGATATGTATAAATTGGGCGTATCGGCAGTGCGGTAAGCCCTGCGCCCGCGGTTGATGTCAGCAGGACAGGCTGCCCGAATAATTGTAGCATGCCTATAATGCCTGTAACCAAATTCATATAAATCATGTTTGAAATCAACGGGAGGGTTATTTTAAAAAGCTTCGTAAAATAACCCGCTCCCTCAATTTCCGCCGCTTCATATAAATCGTTCGGAACCGCCTTCATGGCGGCAAGATTCGTTAAAATTCCGCTGCCCGAACTCCAAAGAAGCATGATTATAAGTGACTTCCTCGCAAAATCATATCCCAGCCAGTTAATACTCTTCCCACCAAATAATATGCTGACCATATTTAGAAGTCCGCCTTCCTTTGCGAACATTCCCCTCCACATGGTAACGACAGCGATGCTAGGAATAATAGACGGCAAGTAATATATCGTCCGAAAAGCGCCTATGGCTTTTATTTTAGAGTTAAGCAACAACGACAGAAGCAAGCAAATGCAAATCGTGAGTGGGACTACAATAAGGGATATTCCGAACGTCCTGCCAATGGATGAAATAGCCTCATTGTCTGTAAGTACACGCGCAAAATTGTTTATTCCCACCATTTTGAGCTTATCTATGTTAAAGCCCGTAAAATTAGTAAAGCTTATATACAATCCCCAAGCGAATGGAAATCCCTTTACGCAAACCATCATAATAAAATACGGTAACATTATGACATAAAACGCCCTTGCGCGCATTTTGTATCTTATCCCTTTATTAACAACAATTTTGTTTGTAACGTGCTTACGCTTAATCAACACCTAAGATTTCTTTCCCTTCTTTTGTGAGTATATTAAGCTCATCATTTATTTTTTGAAGCGCATTGTCCAAGGTATCCTGCCCGAAAAGAACCGGGATATAATACTTTTCAAATGTCGCATTCACACTTGTAAAGTTGGCAAAAGGATTTATCCTTACATCACTGGAGGCATATTCAGCGTCATCAAGAACTGATTCATACGCCATTTTCAGGAAAGGAGTATCTTGCGGAAGCAAGGATATTTTGGTTCTGTCTATAGGTAGCCCGAATGCCTTTTGGGCACGTGTATCGGCGGACGACCCGAAATGTATATACTCGAAAACCTTAAACGCCTCGTCAGGATGCTTGGTTTTTTTGTATATCGCCGACCCTGTACCCGCCAGGCATGCCGAAAAACGCTTGTTTTTATCCCAAATCGGACCGGGAACCAACTCGACATCATCCAAATCAATCTGTAAATTATTGTCGTTCGCTAACTGAGACGCCATCCAGTAACCAAAATTTACCATCGCCGCCTTACCTTCAATAAACCATGAATAATAAGTGTTGGCAGGGTTAAGCGGGCTCTCCATTCCCCCATTTTTTTGTAAACCCAGATAATACTCAACTGCTTTTCTTGTATCAGGTTCCAACAACGTTGTCGTATTGAAATCCTCAGACCACATTGATTTTCCCTGCTGTGCCAGCAATACCTCTATCGTTTGAACGATACCATATAATCCGGTCAAGCCGAGTTGAACCACTTCACCATCTTCATTCATCTTGAAAAATGTATGGCATGCTACTGACAACTCGTCATAAGTAAGCGGTTCATTTTTAGTCGGAACACGAAGCCCTGCGTCCCTGAACATCTTTTTGTTTATCCACATCTGGGTGTCAATGCTCCAGTCTTTCACCGTGCCGTATATAGGACCTTTTCCGGCTTCCATACCGTCAAACCTGAATACATTATAAACATCGTACAGGTTGTCAAGAACAATTTTATCACTTTTCGCTATGTAATCGTCAAGCTCAAGAAGAAGCCCTTTAGAGGCCATTCCCGGCAAGGCGGTAACTCCCTCCAAACGGAAAAGGTCAGGCGCGTTGCCGGAAGCAATTTTAGCGGTCATTTCAGGGCTTGTTGCAACCATGGGCACACTTTCAATGGCTATGTTAGGGTTTTCCTTGTAAAACTCGGCGAATATGTCGTCAAGATCTCCTCCGCCCGCTAAAGCAACGGCGTCAAATGATATAGTAATAGTCACCTTTTCATCCGGGTTGGTGCCGCCTGTTTGCGTGCCGGTGTTGCACGAAGCGAGGAGCCCTACCGTTATTAGTATGCATAACATGCGTATCATGTTGCTAAAAAAGAACTTTTTCATTTTTTACAATCCCTTTCCTTTTTTAATGTTGTGTTAGTTATAGTATATTACAGAATTTTTACCAGAACAATGTAAAATTATTTGGATATAATCAGATTTTTTCGGAATTTCAAGTTTTTATTTTTAATGCATATACCGCATAGTAAATTTAACTGCGTTTGGTCAGTCGGGATGTAAAATGCTATTGCATTTCACTTAAAAAGTGAAGATAATCTATAGAAAAAAGGGTTCAACTTTGTTAAAATATAGTATAAGCATAGAAATACCAAGCAAAGGAGAACCCTCAATGTCTATTATCTTGCAAACTTGTTTAGAATACAATAACAAAATTAAAGTAAATTTTTATGAGGAGTTTATTCAGAATATTGCTGTAACTACTTTAACGGTATTTTAACCCAGGGGAACTAAAAATTGATTAACCTTATCTCATTAAGCTTACAAAAAAACTCAAGTTCTTTTGACATATCACCATATCCTCCAATCCAGTGATGTCCCACACCTTCTGTTGCAATTAATCTATTAATTTCATCCACATTTCTTTTGAACTTCACTTTCAAAGGGTTCCCCGGAAATTCCATGCCGCATTTAACAGCTTCCCCAACAGTTACAGCCATTTTAAAGGTGCTTTTTCTTCCAACCATGTTAATAAGAGTTACTTTTCCGGGTTTTGCCGGGAACATTGAACAAACACCTGTATCGGCAAGTCGAACAGCTCCCAAGTGAATATCTTTAATATTACCTGCTATTGAAAATGCGCCTGAACCGCAGTGTGAAAACAAAATAGTATTCAGTTTCATATCCGGATACAGTAAATCTGTATTATGCGTAGGAATATTTGATAATTCATAAAGTATCTTCATACTGACAGTGTTATTAACATCTCCCTCACAGCCGCAAACAATTCCTTCTTCGGATAAGATTGAGTACCCAAGACATATTTTCCCCATCCATTTCGGATAGCATTTAACTGCAATGCCTTCTAGCTCATATTTTTCCGTAAGCTTTTTCATGGCAAAGTAGTATCTGATTGACTCTATGCCATGCTCATCTGAAGAAGTGACTTTCCCAACTCTTTTTTTTAGGTTTCCCCAATATTCTTTAGCCTCTTCTTCATCTGTTACCTTAAAAGCCTCAACCAGTTCATCTTCATCTAAATTCACGATACGCACACCGGTTCTGTCCTTGATTTCCAGTTCATCAAAGGCTATCTCCGTCATGCCTTTGACTCTGCCGCCGATACTACCGATTTTTACGTACTTAAGTCTGTCTTTCAATGCTGCCGCCCTTGCAATCTGCCCTATTTCCTCTAAGACCTTTACATCATCCGGTTCACCATATACATAAAAGTAATCCCTATTAAGTTCCTTCAAGACACAGCATATCTGCTGGACTCCGCAAAGTGACCCTGTATCTACCGCCGGAAATGCCCAGAGAATAACAGGCTTGTTTATATACTCAAGCAAGTCAAGAAGATGATGGTCTTCACTCCACGTCCCAACACACACACATAGGACATCAAAATCCTTGTGCTTTAAATAATTGGCGACCGTTTTCGTTGTACCTCCGTCATACATAACAGTATCCGATTTTATAATTTCAAGTCCCGACCATTCAAGGCTTTCACCGGCACTGTTTAAAAGTGCCGATGTTTTATCAAAACCTGCTTCATATTGACCTGCAAGAGAAACCAAACCTATTATTGGGTTCACAAAACATCATCCCTTCATTATTATTTATTACATTTGGTTTAATTTTACCCATTCATCAAAAGCTCCATAACATACATCTCGAGTGCCTCATAATCTCTTTCTACCACACACTTTTCCTGAAAACCACAATCAAACTTTTCCGCCTTTGCTTCAAGCGCTTTTGCAATTTTAAGACTGTTTTCAAGATGCCTATAGCTTCCGTCCTGTTTTTCAGTTCTCATAACCTTAACGTCAAGCCCGATATACTCACCGTTTGCGCCGTAATTGTTTTCCATCAATACTTTCATTTGGTTAAACGCCTGCCTTAAATTCTCAACGCCAAAGCTTTTATCTTGGTCAAATTTCATGCCGTTTTGGTCATTAAGATGAACCCCCCAAAGCTTGCCCATTGCCATTGCAAAGCCTATTTCGCTTGCAGGGTCAAGTCCTGCAAGAATTGCATGCGCCGACTCTAAAAGTCCACCTACACGGCTTGAGTCAATCGAAGCGGCAGATATTGCCATTGCATGTCCCATGGTAGGGCAAACGCTTCTGTCTATCGGTTCATTCGGTTTGGTTTCAATAAGTATCTTAATATTTTTATCATATGTCAGCATTCCGTTAATAGCTTCAATCAGCCATTTTGTTGCTTGTACGGGACTTTTGCTTTCATAACAAAGCGTTCCTTCCCGTGCAAGCCACAGAACTATTTTTTCACATCCGAGAGTATTTGCAATATTTATTGAACGATACGCCCTCCACATTGCAAACTCTCTGTCTTCACTGCTGTTTGACGTAAATCCCCCATCAACCGTGTGCGGATCCATCCAAAGACGCGGAGCAACAAATTCTGCCTTTAATTCATATTTATCCAAAAGAGCTTTTACCTTTTTTGCTTCCTCTATAATTTCCTTTTCGGTTAAGCTATTCATGTTAGGCACAGCATCATCATCATGAAATTGAATTGCATCAAAACCAATGTCCTTAAATTTTTTTATTTTTTCTTCAAATGATATTGTATCTCTTGTTGCAGGGCCGTAAGCGTCTGCCCCTTCGTGTACATTCCAAGGCCCTACCGAATATTTAAATCTGCTCATATTATTAATCCTCCTATATAATTTGTATCCATTTTCTTTCCTTACTGCTTTTTACTATTGCTTCCGTCAGCTTTACTATATATGCCGCCTGCTCCAGTGTGGAAAAAACAGGTTCGCCCTTCATTCCGTCCGATATATATTTATAAAATGCATAGATATTACCCTTAAACGCATCATTCCATCCCTCTGGATGACCCATAGCAAGGCTTGTATACGGTTTTGCTTCCGCTGAAATCACATTCGGATTTCTTATAATATATCGGTTATCTCCATTACGAAAACCCATCCACAAACGGTCGTTTTCCTCCTGATTCCACCTAAGAGATGCCTTTGAGCCGTTTATTTCAAAATTGAAATAACAGCCATGCCCTGCCGCAACCTCGGATACGTGATAGACCCCCGTTGCACCTTTATCCGTTTTAAACATTACTGCCCCGTATTCCTCATTTTTTATTTCCACTTCTTCAAATTCTGTCGGAACATTGCTTGTAAAGGTTTCCGTTTGCTTTTTCGGCTTTTTGCGTATAGGTATAACAGTTTTCAAATCAGCCATAACCTCAACAATCTTATGCCCGGTAATATGCTGAACAGCATCCATCCAATGTGAACCGATATCTGCTATACAGCAGGAATTGCCGGCGATTTCGGGTTCCAGTCGCCAACTGTAATCTGTATCATATAAAAGCCAATCCTGCTGATAAGAGCCGGTTGCAATTCGCACATCACCGATATCATCATTAGCTATTCTGCTTTTCATTTCCTGTACCATCGGATTCATGCGATAATTAAAATTAACCATCGCAGCACTGTTTGGGTATTCCTTTTTCAAATCCACAAGCTCTTTTGCCTCAGGATAGGTCGTACAAAGTGGTTTTTCACTTAAAAGATGCTTGCCTGATTTAATTATATTTTTATTGATTTCCAGATGCAAAAAATTTGGTGTGCAGTTATGCACTGCATCAATATCAGAGTCATTAAGTAATTCGTCAACCGTATTGTAACACTTTTCAATTCCATAATATCCAGCCTTTACCTTTGCAAGCTCAGCGTTTGTATCAGCTATAGCATACAGTTCGCATAATCCTATTCTCCGAACAGCTTCAATGTGGCTTTCGCCGATGTAGCCCATGCCTATTATTCCAGCTTTTATTTTATTCAAATTTATACCCCCATTCTACGGCAACAGTCTTTGAGGAGTCATTCTGTATGCATCTGCGCATCTTGCAAGAGTTCCCGCACAATTCATTTTCACATCATCAGGATGTGCACCAATTGCCAAAATGTTCATAAAATCGCTCCTTATAATGAAAGTAAAATTTTTCTTAATTTTATACCTACTTCTTTAATTTTTCCCTCAGAAGAATTAATATTAATGCCATAACCCGAACCTAAGCCTTTATCCACAACGCCAATGCTGATATTAACGGCTCTGCCCAAAATATCGTCGGTCTGCGGAAGCATATGCTTTTTATATGTAATTTCGTTCTTATGCTTTTCACAGCTGTAAGGGCAATTTGCCTGCGAAGCCGTAACCTTGTTCAGTATCTGTTCCATATTGTTATATACGTGCCAGCCTGAATATGCAATGGGCTTGCTTCCGATTATATCGCAGAATTTTTCAGCTTTTTCTTTGCTGTCAAACAGCAAAGTTAAAAGCGTAGCACATTCTTTCTCGTCATTTATATTTCTGAATTTAAAGCCATCCATTCCCTTAAGCAGGTTTTTAAGCAATTCCTTTTTTTCTCTTAGTGTGCTTAAAACAGCATCAAGCTTTCTTGTTTGCGCAAGCGCAACTGCGCCCGTAAGCTCATTCATGCGCATATTCATTCCGACTATACTGCGGTTTCCGACTTCAACACCCATACGGCTCGGCTTATGTCCTTGATCATGGAAACCAAAAGCACGTTCATATAACATATCATCATTTGTACCCACCGCTCCGCCGTCACCTGATGAAATAGTCTTAAAAAAGTTTAAGGAATATGCCGAAATGTCACCGTATGTTCCTAATCGTTTCCCTTTAAAACTTCCGCCAACCGCCTGACAGCAATCCTCAACAACATAAAGATTATGTTTTTTTGCTATTCTCAGTATTTCATCCATTTTACATGGATTACCAAGCATATGTACAGGCATAATTGCTTTTGTTCTGGGTGTTACAAGCCCTTCAATTTTTGTTGTGTCAATTGTAAGCGACTCGTCAATTTCCGCAAGAACGGGTATTGCATTCATTAAAATAATTGATGAAATAGATGCTATAAATGTGTATCCCGGAACAATTACTTCATCTCCCGCACCAATTCCAAGCGCCGCCAAACAGCAAAGCAGCGAGCCTGTACCGCTGGATGTTGCCACAACATGCTTTGCTCCGAGCACATTACAAAATTCATTCTCAAAATCTGCAACCTTATGACAAAAACCATCTACTCCTTCCGCACCGTATCGAAAAAGGTACCCCCCTTCCATTACTTCATTTAACTGCTTTTTCTCTTCCTCGCCAAAAACATAAGATCCCGGTCCTCCTGCCATTTTAATGCCCCCTAAAACGTTTTAGTATTTTATATTTAAAAATAACCACCTTTCTATTGGTGA
>LSQX01015587.1_pt1 | contig 11659 bp, 12 predicted proteins | sample 654561 | NCBI WGS metagenome assembly LSQX01 (sample SAMN04489861, study PRJNA283612) | anaerobic digester metagenome | isolation source: 4 biogas reactors fed with cattle manure at either 37C or 55C with and... | place: Denmark: Kongens Lyngby | collected 2014 | reverse complement strand
GAGACGATGGTGTAGTTGATGCGATGTTGTCTTGCCACATCAAGCATGGCTTTGACACCTTCTTGAATGTACAAATGTTCAATCCGTTGCTTTTGTTTGATACGCATCAAGATTGGTTGTTTACCGTATAGATATTGTTTCATAGTTTTCCCTAACAAACTTCTTGTATGTCTCCCAAATTCGATTAAGTTCTAACACTTTTGTATTTAAATGATAATAACCAAAAACAGCTTCCAAGCCACTGGCCAAACGATACGATACCACATCGCTGTTTTTTGGAATGGTTGCGGATTTATGATTACGCCCTTTCAAAAAGATAGCGTGTTCTTCTGCATTGAAATAATCAATTTCTAATAAATATTTCGCAAACCCCGCTTGTGCATTGGCGCTTAAATATTGTTCACTTAATTGTTGCAGTTCTTTGCTTTTGGTATATCCTTCATTGATTAAATGTTCTTTCACCACAAGCGCTAAGACCGCATCCCCAATGAATGCTAAATTTGAACCATTCACTAGAAGAACCCCTTATCTATCAACTGCTGTCGGTATTGATCAGCACGGTCAAATTGTTTTTCAGCTTTTGCTGTTTGCCAGGCATCAAACAATGCTCGATCAGCATCACTTAATGTCAAAATATCGTATTTAATACCGAGCACATTCAACATTTTTGTGAGGGCGTTGGTTTGTTTTTGGATTAATTCATAATCGTCTTTTTGATGACGCAAACTTTGGTTGAGGGCTTTCACAGTATCAAACAAGACCTTAAAGCCATTTTGAGTATTCAAATCATCACTCATTGCCTTTAAAAACGCATCCAGCATCACTTGATCAATGGTTTCGCTCGCTTCAATTTGGCCAAGCTGCAAATGCAGTTGCGCTGCTTTAAGTGCTGTTTTAATTCGGTGAATTTCACTTTGTGCTTGCGTAATGGTTTCCTGAGAAATATTTAATGGTGCCCGATAATGGGTTGACAAAAGCAACCACCGCACCACATCCCCACCAAGTTCCTCGATGAAGTCTTTAGCCCACACCACATTACCTAAAGATTTGCTCATCTTCTCGCCATCGATGTTCAACATACCATTATGAACCCAATAGTTCGCAATGTTGTGATCATGCAAGGCTTCGCACTGCGCAATTTCATTTTCATGGTGTGGAAACTTCAAGTCCATACCGCCACCATGAATATCGATGCGTTGATGATTGAATTTTTCTTGAATCATCACAACACACTCCGTGTGCCAGCCGGGTCGACCACGGCCAAAAGGACTATCCCAGGCAATTCCTTGATCGGTTTGCTTCCAAAGTGTGAAGTCCAAGGGATTAATTTTCTCAAGGTTCGCTTCAACGCGCGCTCCTACCACTAAATCCTCAAGGTTTTGTTTGGATAAGGCACCGTAATTTTCAATTTCATCAATTTTAAAATACACATCTTTATCAGTCTGATACGCTTTGTCAGCCGCTAACAGCTGTTGGATAAAATCAATGATTTCATCCATGGTTTCTGTTACCTTGACAATCTCAGTTGGTAACTCACAGTTCAGGTCCGCAATTACTTTTTCATATTCTTTGATGTAATACGATGCGACGTCAAGCTCACTTACATTTTGTTCAAGTGCTTGCTGGATGATACGATCATCAACATCCGTGTAGTTTGATACATACTTGACTTTATAATCAAGCGCTTCAAACACACGCCGCAAGGTATCAAACACAACCAAAGGTCGTGCATTACCGATGTGAGCATGATTGTAAACGGTCGGTCCACAAACGTACATACTCACTTCGTTTGCTTTAATGGGTGTGAATGTTTCTAATGTTTGGGTGTATGAGTTATATAGTTTCATGGCCGCCTCCTTTTTCTATGTTTATTTTACCACAACTAAAATCATCATGATGAATGGATTAAATCGAATGTAATTATAAGGTAAGCTAAGACAATAAGCAAACTAATAGGCACAAAAAAAAGGACCCGCAGGTCCTTTGATTAAAATTGTGATGCTACGTATTTAGCAGTTCTAACTAACTGGGCAACATAGGATGACTCATTGTCATACCATGAAGCAACTTTCGCTAGTGTAATACCATTGATATGCGTAACTTTCGTTTGTGTCGCATCAAAGAGTGAACCGTATTCTGTACCAATAATATCAGTTGATACGATTGGATCTTCGGTGTAACCGTAAGACTCATCAGCTGCCGCTTTCATGGCTGCATTCACATCATCAGCGGTTGCTTCTTTTTCAATAACCGCAACAACTTCTGTTAATGAACCTGTGATGACTGGTACACGTTGTGCACCACCATCTAAGAGCCCATTAAGCTCAGGAATAACCAGACCGATTGCTTTGGCAGCACCTGTGGTATTAGGAATAATGTTTTCAGCTGCTGCACGTGCTCTTCTTAAGTCTTTCTTATGCGGTGAATCCAATGTGTTTTGGTCATTGGTATACGCATGAATGGTTGTCATTTGACCTGTTAAAATCTTAAAGTTGTCATGTAAAGTTTTAGCCATTGGTGCTAAGCAGTTGGTTGTACAACTCGCTGCTGAGATAATGGTTTCTGAACCATCTAAAATGTCATGGTTAACATTAAATACAACTGTTTTTACATCACCTGAAGCAGGTGCTGAAATGATAACTTTGCGGGCACCGGCATCAATGTGAGCCTGCGATTTTTCATCACTGGTAAAGAACCCTGTGCATTCTAAAACAACATCAACACCAAGCTCTTTCCATGGTAAATTGGCTGGATCCATCTCAGAATAAACTTTGGTTTCCTTGCCATCTACAACAATACCATTATCGGATGCTTTAACATCTTTATGATAAGGTCCTTGTGCAGAATCGTACTTTAATAAATGAGCTAATGTCTTGGAATCTGTCAAATCGTTAATTGCAACAATATCAAATTCTTTGGTTCCAAACATCTGACGGAACGCTAGACGACCGATACGGCCAAATCCGTTAATAGCTACTTTAACTGTCATTAATATTTCCTCCTTTGACAATAATAATTATACGTCGATAATACGGCACTGTCAATTGTGAAGCATTTATCAAGGCAACATATTTTTACTGAAATTCATTGAAAAATAAGGGTTTTTTCACAAGCCTTAAAAGATCACTCACGCCTTGGATGTTCAGTTCGTACAAATCATTAAATAAGGAAATATCATTGATGCGACCATGAATGAATGTTTGGGTTTCAATGGTTGCCCGTGGAAAGAGTTTCTTCCAATTTTCTTGCGTCGATATATGAACTTTTATGTTTTGACTAATATTTGCGGCAAAATAGAGCAAACGCATTAACATATCCACATCAAAGTATACAATTTCAAGAATTTCAACATGATAATCATGAATCACATACATCGTGTAGCCTAATAATTCATCATCTTTAACATATCCAACCAGCTTCCCATTTTGAGCCTGCAAGTCCTTTTTCAACATATCAAAATCTTGTGCTGTGCGGACTTTATAACCATCGAAATAACGCATGAAACGTTTGTAGTTTTCTAGCAGTTGTTCACTATCCACTTGATATGTAATATTCATGGTAGAAACTGCAGGAATCATCGATTTGGACAGTTGCACAACTTGATGATCAATAAAGGGCTCAAACTTAAAGGATTGATAAAGTTCAGGGTTATAGGCCATCAAGATGCTCATAAGCGTGTTGGCGTCATTAATACGCAATACACCTTCCAGCAACTTACGCATGTAACCTTGATTTTGATACTTTTCAATGGTATAGATACCAACCAAGTATGATACTTGAATAACCTTATCCATAAGATGGATAGGATGTTCAAACACGCAAACACTTGAAACAATGTGATCATCTTTTTTGATAACGTAGGTCTCACCTTTGTCATAATAGTTGGCAAAGAAAAAATCAATGGACCCGTAATCATCAAAGGCAAACAAACTTTTCCAACTATGGTAAATTTCAAGCTTGTCAGATGGCTTCGCTTTACTAATCATGACATACTCCTTCACACAATCGATATTTTTCGATAAGGAAAATAGGTTTTGAGGCCAGCTTTGCGTGCCTTAAATTATCCTTACCCATATCATCTTCTTTATTAATATATTGAATGTCAGGATAAAACATTTTAAAGTATTCACTTTCCATGTACTGATAAATGCCAGGAATGTTTTTATCCGCTTTCTCAATGTTGATTTGAACCATGGTTTCTCCCAACAAACTCGTGATAAGAAAACCTTTAATCTCCCCGTCAATAAGCAAGGCGGCCCCGTTGTAATCGAAGGATTCAAGATGCCCTAATAAATTAATGATGCCGTTGCGTTCATAAATTTGATACTCATCATCGATGTCTTCATTCAATAATTCCATGAATTCAATAACCAGTGGAATCACGCTATGAATCGGCGTCATCATGACACGCCCTTGGTACTCACGCACAAACTTGTTGTAGAGGTTGCGACGCTTTTGAAGTTTCTTACCCGCTAAGGTAACCACACTCTCACGCGTGTAAACATAATCATATCCATCCCGCGCGGTACTCACATGAAAATTATCAAACATTTGGGTCGCTAAATCTTTGAATTCAGAGGTTGCAGCACTAATCACAAAATCAAGTTTCATGCTCTTAAAAAGCTCCTTGCCCTTCAACAATGCTTTTTCAATATGTTGGGGCTGACATAAGGGCATAAACAAAAAATGAGTTTCCTTATGTTTTGACATAATCAAAGCATAATCTGCATCGATGTATCGATACAGTGGAAACATGTCTTGCCACATGTACATGTTGATGATGTTGTGGTTGCTCTCTAAATAATTGGCCTGTTTCAAATAATGCGTTAAAATTTCAATATCTGCGAGGGTGACCAACTGCAATGATTCATTCAAATTAATCTGCATTTTTCTCTTGAAAATCTCCTTCAACAACTTTATCGTGATTGATCAGTGACTCCGGTTGTTCCGGTTCCGACTTAAAGGTTTCCGGTCTCATGTTTTTTACTTTCACAAAAAAACTGCCCCACGCAACAATTAAAATACCAATTAAAATCAAAAATATTGGCCACGCTACAATTAAGAGCCCAACTAAGATAACAATCGCTAATACCAGTTTAATAATTCGCATCTGATCACCTTTTAAATTATATCACACTCTCATTTTTAAGAAGGTGTGTTATCGATGTGTTGCATTCTTTCTTTTTGTTTTGTTTTCAAGTTTTCCGCCTGCTCAATAATTTTATTAAAACGGTGTTTGATCCCGGATTTACTCATTTTATTACCCGTATGACTTTGGTAGATTTCAGCCAATTCATTTAAACTGGCATCAGGATTAATTTGACGTAAAATTGCGACTTCTTTTAAGCGCTCATGCAACAACTCAAACATGTCGTGTTGTTGTAGAAACTCGATGGCTTCAATTTGTTTGTTTGCGGCTTTGATGGTTTTCATTTCATTGGCAACTTCACAGTTATCCAAGCGTGTTAATGAGTTTTTAAAGTCACGCTGAATGCGCGTGTCTTCGAAATCCATGACCGCTTCATAAGCAGCAACCGCTCGTAAAAAGTCAGAGATTTTATCAGATGCCTTTAAGTACACCACGTGTTTGTTACGACGTTTGATTATTTTAGCAGGTAAGTTAAACCGTTCCATCAAAGTCACCACAAACTCTGCCATCATTTCATTGGAAAGCGCAATCTCTAAATGGTAATTGCTACTGGTTGGTGAATTGACACTTCCACATGCCAAAAAAGCACCGGCTAAATAGGCACGTGCGCAACATTCTTTGCGCACAACATCGGCAGCAACATGGTTGGTTAAACCATGGGCATCCCACAGCTTTAAATCTTCAAGAATTTTCTTAACCTTTTCTTTCACCATGATGACATAGGTGTAATTTTTCTTGAGTTTAACTTTTCTTAAAATCGACAGTTCTGGTGTTAATTCATAACGCTGTTTTAAAAGCACCCAAAAACGTTTAGCCGTGGTTGGGCTTTCTGTCTTAAAATGCAATTCCCATTGTTGATTTGAAATCGTCAATGAAGCATCACACTGCAAGAGTGCGGCCAGTTGCGCCCGTGCACAACATGGTTTTAATTCATTGAAGGCAATTTCAGATTTAACTTCACTTGCAAATGACAACTAATTCACTCCTTAAATAATAATTCATTCAAAATGTTGGCAACTTTAATTGAATTATGAGTTACCAATCCCTCATCAAAATCAAGCAACTGCGCTTTCACAACCTCATAAGAATGATCCATATCGCGCAACAGCACACGGTGGGTTTCTTGTTCCAAATAGCGAGTCGTGATGTTTTCTGGTATTTTATCATCCGCGACCACCACTAGATTGACATCGCTTAGTGAATGCTGCCGCAAAGCTTCCACGTGATCTTCAACATAGTAACCGTCAGTTTCACCTGTTTCGCTCATCGCATTGCAGACATACACAATCTTGGCTTTGCTGCGTTTCAGTGCTTCTTGAATGTCCTTAATAATCAGATTGGGACAGATGCTGGTGTATAAGCTTCCGATTCCATAAATAATGTAGTCGGCTCTTTCTATGGCTTGAATGGCTTGCTCGGAAGCCCGCACTTCGTTTTGATAAAACACTTCTGAAATACGATTTCGCTTGGTGGGGATGTTATCCTCGCCTTTGACAATGGTTCCATCAATCATGCGCGCATACAAGGTCACCACTTGTAAGGTCGAAGGGACAATGTCACCTTTGACATTTAAAACTTTTGAAATCGTACCAATCGATTCCATGAAGTTTCCACTGTTTTCCATCATTGCTGTCAAAATTAGGTTGCCTAAATTATGGCCTCCTAATTCTGATGTTTCCAATTCTTTAAAACGATAGCCCATCAATCGCGACAACAAGGTTTCTGATTTTGCCATCGCAATCATCACATCACGAATATCTCCCATGGCTGGGATTGCATACATTTGTCGCAAGCGGCCCGTGGAACCCCCATCATCCGCAACCGTCACCAAACTTGTCAGGTGAATGTCATCGATGTGCTTTAAACCACGCAACAAGATTGCCTGGCCACGGCCACCCCCGATGACCACAACTTGTTTCTTACGCATCATGCACCTTCATATCACGGTGGCGCTTGTAACATTGGTATTGTTTCGAAAACTGTTCATACAAATAATTCACCACCACAACCGAACGGTGTTGGCCCCCCGTGCATCCGATCGCAACCGTGAAATGGTTTTTCCCTTCTTTCACGTATTCTTTAAAAGAATAATCAAGAAAATCATCCAATAAATGCAAGTAGTCCTGTGTTTGTGTTTTTGATAACACAAATTGCTTAACATCCGCATCCTCACCGTTTTTTAATTTTAACTCCGGCACCCAAAATGGATTGTCTAAAAACCGCACGTCAAACAATAAGTCTGCATCCATGGGTATCCCGTTTTTAAATCCAAAGGAAATAAAACTAAGACTAAAAACCGGGGAAGAAGTCAAACGAAAACTTTCCTGCAATTTGTGTCGTAATTCCATGACCGTTAAATTTGAAGTATTAATGGACAAATAAGCTTTGTCTTTATAGGCTTCCAACATTTCTTTTTCAACTTCAATGGCTTCTTCCAGTGAGCGTGCCTTGTTTGATAACAACATGGGATGGGTGCGACGTACCGATTTATAACGTGTTAATAATACTTTCGCATCCGCCTCCAAATACAAAATTCGCAAATCCGCATCAATGTTACGAAAACGTCTGACAAAGTCAGGTAAATCACTGGCGCCAGTCGCAATCGCCATGTTTTGAAACCGTAGATCATGTTCATCAACGGCCAAGTGAATCAGCTCATTTAATAATTGCGGTGGGAATTGGTCAATCGCATGATAGCCCATATCTTCTAGGATTCCCATTGCGGTTGTTTTACCTGCACCACTCATGCCTGTTACTAAGATAATTTTCTTTGCGCTCATACTGTATCCTCTGTTTCTCACCTTATTATATCACTAATTAAAACCATGCAAGGCAAATAAAAGAAAGCCTTATGCTTTCTTTTTTAACTTGAGTTCTTGTAAATATTGAAAGGCTTGTTGTGCCGCAACCGCCCCATCGGAAGTTGCCGTTACAATTTGACGCAAACCTTTTTGATTCACATCACCCGCACCAAACAAACCTGGAATCTGCGTCTCCATCATATCGTTGACCAACAAATATCCTTCAGTGTCGGTCACATTTAATTTGGAAACCATAGCCGTTGCTGGGTTGGCGCCAATGTATTGAAAGACCGCCTTAACTTGTACCGTTTGTTTTTCACCCGTGTGGGAATGGGCAATTTCAAGGCCACTGATTTTATTATCCTCTAAGAGATAAGCTTGCGGTTTATGGTTAAAAATGAATTCAATCTTTGGATTGGCATAGGCAATGTCAACTGCCATTTGATCTGCACGGAAGACATCCCGACGCATGATGATGTACACATGCTTGGCAAACTGTGTCAAATACACCGCTTCTTCCAGTGCCGAGTTACCCCCACCGATGACACTCACAACCTCATCACGGTAAAAGGCACCATCGCATACGGCACAAAAGGAAACCCCTTTGCCGACGTATTGTTCTTCATTTTCCAAGCCCAAACGATTTTCAACCGTGCCACTTGCGAGTATCACACTTTTTGAAAAGTAAACATTATCTTGTGTTACAACTTCAAAAGTATCGTCTTCTTTGATGATGTCTTCCACCATGCCGTATTGATACTCAACCCCTAAATGGGAAGCATGATCAAACATGGACATGGCTAAATCAACACCCATCACATTTTTAATGCCTGGCCAGTTTTCGATGATGTATGTCTTTACAAGTTTACCGCCTGGTGCTTCCGGTTCCAACATCAATGTTTTTAAACCGGCACGCGCCGCATACACACCTGCGGTCATGCCCGCTGGTCCGGCGCCCACAATGATTATGTCGTAGAGCGTGTCCATTCCACATCATCCTTTCTCAAGATTTCTAATAATTCTCGCATATCCGTAATTAATTCATTCGGTTTGTGGGTCATGATTTCTGTTTCACGGGTCGGGTTGCTCATGAAAGCGACCATGTACACGCCCGCATTGTTGCCGGTTTGCACATCAATGGCGGTATCACCCACAAAAACGACACTATCATGGGAAACTCCCAATTTTTCACATGCCAAGAAGATTCCTTCTGGATGTGGTTTATGTTGACTGACATCATCCAAACCAATGATGACATCAAAGTAAGGTTCCATATCATAAAAATCCATACCAAATATAATTACGTCGCGCATTTTACTTGATACAACCCCCAACTTATAACCGTCTTCTTTAAGTTGTTTTAATGTTTCCATGACACCTTTTAAAGGTTTCGCATAATCATAATGCAGTTGGTTGCTGATTTCACGGTATTGTGCGATTAAGTCATCAATTAAGTGTTCCTCAAAATAACGACTAAAAGATTCTTTCAATGTTGGTCCTACAAATTTGCTCGCAGTTTCATCATCGATCTCAATTTCTGGACGATGTTTTTGAATCACCTGAACCATACTTTGTTTCACAATCGGTTCAGTGTCCAACAAGGTCCCATCAAAATCAAAAATAATCACTGGTTTTTCTGACATGGTAAGTTTTCTAAAAACACCCAACGTTCCTAAAACACCAACAATAATAAAGATAATGGACACCAGCTGTGCGGACCGGAAATTAAAAAACATTAAACTGTCAGTGCGCAAGCCTTCCACAAAGAAACGTGTCACACCATACCACATTAGGTAAGCATACACCATGTCCCCACGTTTTGTTTTAGTAAACTTTTGATACACAAAGGTGATTAAGAAAAATCCAACGATATTTAAAACGGATTCATATAAAAATGTCGGAACTCGATAGGCGTTGTTAATGAACATGTGATCGCGAATAAACACAGGCCAACCATCATAAAATGAAGCATCTACAATGTTGCCGTAGGCTTCTTGATTCGCAAAGTTACCCCAACGACCAATGCTTTGAGCAATTAAAATCGAGGGCACAATCGCATCTGCAAGTCGCATAAAGTTAATGTTTCGACGTTTTAAATACCAATAAGCATAGCCGAAGCCAAACAAGAGACCGCCCTGAATTGCAAGGCCACCCTCCCAGGTCATCAATATCTTCAAGGGGTTCGCCAAATAATATGCCAAATCATAAAAAGCGACAAACCACAAGCGTGATCCAATCACACCAAAAAACAGTGCACCGATGAATAAATTATCACCAAGTTCACTATCATAACCAAGTTTCTTAAAATTTCTTAAGACGACCATGTAGGCAAGGAAAGCCCCCGCCAAGATCAAGATAGCATACCATTGAATAGACAATGGCCCCAGCCTTAGAAATGTTCGTTTATCTTCAAAAAATACCATATGTTTTATGACTCCTTAGTTTGCGCAAGGATGTAGTTATAGACGCGTTCATCAAATTCAGCCCCAGCATCAATGCCACGTTCCTTTAAATTAAAGTCAGTAACTGCCGCTTCAATTAATACCGCGAGGTTGCGACCCTCTTTAACGGGAAACACAAGTTGCGGTATTTCAATATCAAGCACGTTCATGAACGATGTTTCATCCATGCCAACGCGCTTGTATGCTTTACCATCTTGCCATTTTTCTAAATACACAACAAAGTCTATGCGTGCTTCATCAAGCATTGAACTGGCACCAAACATGCGCATGACATCTATAATACCAATCCCCCGCAATTCCAACAAGCCTTTTAATAAATGCGGTGCAAACCCAATGATGTCATTATGGACGCGCTTGACATCAACGCGATCATCGGATACCAGCACATGCCCTTTACGGATGAGCTCTAAACCCACTTCACTTTTACCCATGCCGCTATCACCTGTAATCAGGACACCCTTACCAAACACACTGATTAACACACCGTGCAGGGTATCCGTTTCCGCAAGTTCTTTGTCCAAAAATGAAATGATATCAACCATCAGCTGATAGGTAATGGTTGGCGTTTTTAAAATCGGAAAGTTTTTGTTTTGGGCAATCTCAAATAAAATCGGCGGGCAATCATAGTTGCGCGCCAAAATAATAGCGGGCGTGTAGCTATCGGTCAATTGTTCAAACACATCACGCTGTACATCTTCTGGCATTTGATTGATGTAAGCCATTTCTTTTTCACCTAAAATATTAATACGGCGCGGTTCAGTATGATCAAAGAATCCAACCAGCTCAAGACCGGGACGGTTCACATCAGGGACCACAACCCAACGGTTCAACGACTCATCATTGCCTGTGATTTGTTCGAACTTAAAATAATCTTTTATTTTACGAATTGTGCATTTTTCTTCCAATGAGCTCATTTTGTCCTCCTAAGGATTCAATACCTTTTTCAAATACTGACCCGTGTAACTTGTTTCAATTTGGGCAATTTCTTCCGGGGTTCCCACACCCACAACCATGCCACCATCATCGCCCCCATCCGGGCCTAAATCAATAATATAGTCAGCGCTCTTAATAATGTCAAGGTTGTGTTCTATTATGAGTACCGTATCACCATTGTTCACAATCCGCAACAACACCTTCAAAAGTTTTCGTACATCTTCACTGTGCAAGCCAGTGGTCGGTTCATCAAGCACAAACACGGTTTTACCGGTCGCCCGTTTTTGAAGTTCACTGGCAAGTTTAACACGTTG
>LSQX01095382.1_pt2 | contig 11660 bp, 12 predicted proteins | sample 654561 | NCBI WGS metagenome assembly LSQX01 (sample SAMN04489861, study PRJNA283612) | anaerobic digester metagenome | isolation source: 4 biogas reactors fed with cattle manure at either 37C or 55C with and... | place: Denmark: Kongens Lyngby | collected 2014 | reverse complement strand
CGACCTGGTGGACGCCCCAGTCATAGAGCATGCCGCCGCCATAGGCCGGGTCCGCCCGCCAGCCGAAGACGATGCCGCGCTCGCCCAGGACGCGCGATTCAACCGCGACCGGTCTGCCGAGCGTGCCGTCCGCGATGATCTGACGCAGCATCAGGTAGTCGGTGTCCCAGCGCCGGTTCTGGTGGACCGTGAAAATCTTTCCGCTTTCCCGGGCGGCGGCCAGGATCGCGTCGAGCTCGTCCGTGTTGAGCGTGACCGGCTTTTCGCAGATCACGTGCTTGCCGGCCCGCAGTGCTTCAATCGCGTAGTCGCGATGGAACTGGTTGGGCGTGGCGATGATGACCAGGTCCAGGTCCGCCTGGGCCAGGAACAGGGTGCGGTCGGCAAAAAAAGAATAACCGGCCTTACCAGCTTCAGCTTTTTTTGCCGGGTCGATATCGTGTACGGAAAAGACATCGATGCCGGCGATCGGGGCGATTTTCTGCGTATGGACATGGCCCATGTATCCGTAGCCAAGAATGCCTGCGCGAATCATAGTGATCTCCTAACTGTTTTGTTCTCGAGGGACGGCCTGCCGTGCCTCAACTCCTATGTTTACCATGCTTGTTTTGGAAATGCAAGGTCATATATCGCCAACTATATGGACAAAATGCTCATTTTACGCGCCTCTGCCGGCGTATGTTGACGGACTGCTCCGATTGTGCTTTTGTATGCATAGCGGCAGGCGTGCGCCTGATCGCATCTAAGGTCATCAAGGAGGGAATTAAATGGATCGGATAAAAGCAGCGTTTGTCGGATGCGGCGGCATCTGCAATTTCCATCTCAGCCACCTGGTGCAGTTCGACGATGTCGACTATGTCGGGTTTATGGACATCCGGCCGGAACGGGCGCGTGAAAAGGCCGCCCAGGTCGGCGGAGCGCCCGTGTTCGACACCTATTGCCAGATGCTGGACGAGGCCAAACCGGATGTGCTCTACATCTGCGTACCGCCGGACCAGCACGGCACCATCGAGTTCGAGGCGATCAAGCGCAAGATCCACTTCCTGGTCGAAAAACCGATGGCCCTTTCCATGGAACTGGCAACGAAGATCCGGGACGCCGTCGCAAAAGCCGGCATCATCACGGCCGTAGGGTTCCAGGACCGCTACCTCGACGTCATCGAAAAGACCCGCGAGTTTCTCAAGGGCCGCCAGGTCGGCCTGGTCGACGGTGCCTGGCTGGGCGGTATTCCGGGCGTTTACTGGTGGCCGACCTACGCGACCAGCGGCGGCCAGATCGTCGAGCAGAACATCCATCTGTTCGACATGCTGCGCTACCTGTTCGGCGAACCCGAACGGGTCTATTGCGCCGCGGCCCGCGGCATCGTGCAGCGCGAGGGCTATGACCTGCATGATTATTCGTCCGCGGTCATCACGTTCAAGAATAAGGTCATCGCCACGCTGTTCACCGGCTGCTACCTGGGCCGCAACGTGCCGAACAAGAACGGGCTGCACATCCGCTGTGCCGACGCGGACATCCGCTACGTCCTGCGCCAGTCCGTCGAGCTGGACACCGGCAGCTATGTCGAACAGCACCGCAAGGAGATCGATCAAGGCGTCACCGAAGACCGGACCTTCCTCGACGCCGTCAAGACCAACAACCCGTCGATCATCCGCTCCCCCTATGCCGACGCCTGCAAGTCGCTGGCCCTGACCCTGGCCTGCAACGAGTCGATCGCCACCGGCAAGGAAATTGTCCTGGACTGATTGTGAAAAAAGCAAAGGAGGCCATCGGATCATGTTTACATTAACCGTCCATAACTCCTGGTTTTCCGGCGAGGAATACGGCAAGCTCGAGCTGGCCCGCCAGCAAGGCTTCAAAGCCATCGAAATTCTCAACTGGGCCCATCTCGACCTGCAGCGCCTGCGCGGGGAAATCGACCGCACCGGCGTCGCCGTTTCGGCGATCCTGTTTCACGCCAGCGACCCCGCACAGCAGGCCCTGATCGCCAACACCCACGGCATCGTCCACGCGGACGCCAAAGACGCCTTTGTCACGGCGATCCGGGAAACGATCGCCGCCGCCCAGGTGCTTGGCTGCACGAACATCGTGGTGACAACCGGCAACGAGATCGCCGGCGTTGCGCGCGCCGAACAGCACGCCCAGGTTGTCGCGGCGCTCAAGGCCGCGGCGCCCCTGGCTGAAGCGGCCAACATCCAGCTGGTGCTCGAGCCGCTGAACATCCTGGTCAACCACATGGGCTACTTCCTGACCACAACGGCGGAGTCGGTGGCGGTCATTGAGGAAGTCGGCAGCCCGATGGTCAAGGTGCTCTACGATGTCTACCACCAGCAGATCACCGAAGGCAACCTGATCAACAACATCCGCGCCAACATCCGGCACATCGGCCACATCCATGTCGGCGACGTACCCGGGCGCAAGCAGCCGGGAACCGGCGAGATCAACTACAAGAACGTCTTCAAGGCGATTCGCGACACCGGCTACACCGGTTTTGTCGTCTTTGAGTGCGGCCTGACCGAGCCGGTCGAAGTGGTCTGCCTCAAGATGTGGGCCTTGCTCGAAGACTGAGTATCGACCTGATTCTGATCCGGCCAGCCGGGCTGGCTGAAGGATTGCGAGGCGAAACGCTTGGGTTACCAGATCCTCTCTCTGCTGCTGTACAGCCTGCAGAACATCACCAACAAGACTTTTGCCCGCCGCTTTCCCAGCCGGCTGGCCGGAATCATTCTGCTCGACGCCCTGGCGATGTCGATCGTGGCCCTGATCCTGGCCCTGGCCGGCCGGGCCCGCCCGCTGGATGGTCCCGTTTTGGTACTGGCCGGCGTCTTCGGCGTGGTTTACATCCTGACGATCGTCACGCTGCAGGCCGCCCTGGCCGCGGGGCCGATGGGTGCGACCATCCTGCTCAACAACATCTACATGATCTTCCCGGTCGTCTACAGCATCTTGTTTTTCGACGAGACCGTCACGCCGACCAAGCTGATCGGCATCGCCTGCATGCTGGCGGTGACGGTTCTGTCGGCTCCGCGTGACAAGAAGCTGCAGCAGAACCGGCAGGCCCTGACACTGCGCTGGTTCTTGCTGACGCTGGCGACAACGCTCTGCAACGGCGTCCTGACGATCCTGAAGCGCTCCCTTTCCTGGTATTTTCCGGAGGCGGATTCCGCCGCGTTTACGTTCTGGGGCTTTCTCACCGTCGCGGCCATTTCCTGGCTGATCGTCGCGATTCTGCTGCTCCGAAAGCAGGACTTCTCGACCTGGACAGCCGATCCCAAGTGGCTCGGCCTCTGCGCCCTGGGGGTCGGCGTGGCCACCGGCGGCGGCAATCTGTTCCAGCTGCTGGCGCTGCGTACCGTGCCGGCGGTGGTGGTTTTTCCCCTCAATGCCGGTGGCCTGCTGATGATCCTCTGGCTGTTTTCGCTGATTGTCTACAAAGATAAAGTCCGGCCATCCGGTGTGGTGGCTTTTGCGCTCGGTCTGGTCGGAGCGGTCTTGCTCAGCCTGAAATGACATCAGGATTGCCGAACGGTCTCATTTGAACTATGATAGGCACGGTGCCGTTGGGCAACCGCATTGATACGATGAATGGAGCCGTGCATGTTCAAAAAACTGAAGACCATCTTTGGGGCCCAGGATCTGACAACGGGGTCCCCGATGGTCAATCTTCTTAAATTTTCCGTGCCGCTCTTGATCGGCAATGTCGCCCAGCAGCTTTACAGCACGGTTGACTCGATCATCGTCGGCAAATATGTCGGCGATACGGCCCTGGCCGCCATCGGCGCCGTCATGCCGATCATCAACCTGCTGCTGGTCCTGTTCATGGCCGTCTCGACCGGGGCCGGCATCCTGGTCTCCCAGTATTTCGGGGCCCGTGACTGGAAACGCCTGGATCGCACGATCGGCAACGCACTGCTGCTGATCGGCCTGTCCTCCGTCCTGATGACGGCAGCCGCCCTGATCCTGGCCCGGCCGATCCTGGTGCTGCTTGACACGCCGCCTGAGATTTTCGACACGTCATTGGCTTATCTGCAGCTCATCTTTATCGGCTGCATCAGCTTCGGGCTGTACAACATCATCGCCAGCATCCTGCGCGGCCTGGGCGACTCGATCACACCGCTTATTTTCCTCTTGATCACCACGGCGCTGAATACGATCCTGGACATCTGGTTTGTCACCGGCCTGGGCTGGGGCGTGGCGGGTGCCGCCGTGGCTACCGTGCTGTCCCAGACCGTTGCAGCGGCCCTGTGCGTCTGGCATCTGCTGCGCATCAAGGACATCGTAATCATCCGCTGGCGCAGCCTGAAGCCGGATCGCGGCCTGATCCGCAAACTGCTGCGTATCGGCATGCCGGCCGGCCTGACCCAGGCGATTTTCTCCCTGGCCATGGTCGTCGTCCAGGCGCTGACCAATTCGATGGGCTACCAGGTGATCACGACGACGATGGCCGTGATGCGCGTGGACGGCTTTGCCATGATGCCCAATTTCACCTTCGGCATGGCCATCATGACCTATGTCGGCCAGAACATCGGGGCCCGGCGCATGGATCGCGTCGACCAGGGCACGCGGGCGGCGGTCAAGCTCAGCGTCGGTCTGTCCTCGTTCCTGACCGTTCTGCTGCTGCTCTTCGGCGCCAGCCTGATCAAGCTGTTCACGGACACGCCGGCGATCGTCGCCCTGGGGGAACGCCAGATCCGCATCCTGGCAGCCGGGTATATCGCCATGTCCATCACACAGGTTTTCGGCGGCATCATGCGCGGTGCCGGCGATACGATGCCCTCAATGTGGATCTCCATGTTCACAACCGTTGCTTTCCGCGTGCCGCTTGCGTATTTGCTGGCGTTCCTGACCCGTTCCCCGGAATGGCCCAACGGATCGCCGGACGCGCTCTTCTTCTCCCTGCTGACCAGCTGGGTTCTGGGCGCAGTCCTGACATATGGCTGGTACCGGCGCGGCAAGTGGCGCCACAAGCGCGTCATTGAAACGGTACCGGCCGCCGAAACAGCTGTCTGATTGTTTTTACTTGTTCGTATCCTGTATCACCGCGACATGAGGCGCGGCATGGTAAGCTTGGCTTATATGTATGACGGGAGGACGAAAACATGCAGTCATTAAACAGCACTTATACCTTGCACAACGGCGTCACCATCCCCTGCGTCGGGTTTGGCACCTGGCAGGCCCAGGATGGCGAGCAGGCTGAAACAGCCGTGCGGGTGGCCCTGGAGGCGGGTTACCGCCATATCGACACGGCAGCCGCCTACGGCAACGAAGAGAGCGTCGGCCGGGCGGTTCGCGGCAGCGGCATCGACCGGTCGGAGATTTTCGTGACCAGCAAGCTGCGCAACCCCGACCATGGTTACGAAAGCACGCTGGCGGCCTTCGACCTGACCATGCAGCGCCTCGGACTGGACACGCTTGACCTGTACCTGATCCACTGGCCCAATCCGGCACCGTTCCGAGATAACTGGCAAGAAGCCAACGCGGCGACCTGGAAGGCTTTCGAGGAGCTCTACGAAGCCGGCCGCATCAGCGCGATCGGGATCAGCAACTTCCGCCCGCACCACCTGGATGCGCTTTTAAAGACTGCACGGATTATCCCGATGGTCAACCAGATCAGGCTCTGTCCCGGCGACACCCAGGATGAGACGGTCGCCGCCAGCCGCAAGCACAACATCCTCCTGGAAGCTTACAGCCCCCTCGGCACAGGTAAGATCTTTGGCGTGCCCCTAATGCAGGAAATGGCGGCCAAGTACGGCAAGACCGTCGCCCAGGTCAGCTTGCGCTGGAGTTTGCAGATGGGCTTTCTGCCCCTGCCCAAATCGACGACACCGTCCCGGATCAAGGAGAACGCCGAACTCTTTGATTTCGCGTTGTCGCAGGAAGACATGGACCGGATCACCGGCCTCAAGGACTGCTGCGGCAAGGCCTCCGACCCCGACAAGATCCCCTTTTAGGACGCGGATCTTCAGCGGTTGTTGAACTCAGCCGTCTGCAGGATGTTGCGGCACAGGAAGAACACCAGCAGCGCCATCGGGATATTGGCGCCAAGCAGGGCCAGCAGCGCGCCGGTTACCGTGCCGGCCATAATAGCCAGCACGATGCCCGGCAGGGCCAGCAGCGTCAGGATCAGGAAATAGAAAAAGAAGGTCAGCACCTTGGAGGTGCCCGCGCCGAAGATCCGCTCGGTCAGCAGATTGCCTGATGTAAACAGGTAGGCGTAGCTAACCCGGGCCAGGATGCAGAGCGCGCAGTTGAGCGGGCTGATGCGAAGCAGCAAGGCGAGCGGGACAAACAGCACGACGGCTTCGGTCACATGGCTGCGCAGGCTTTCGCGCAGGCTGTGCAGCAGCTTGGCGAAAGGCGGATCGGGCACCAGGTAGATGTAGGGCTTGAGCAGCTCCCGGTTGAGCCGTCCCATCGCGACCGAGAAGATCTGAATGTAGGAAGAAAAGGCGAACATGCCCAGCAGCCCGATATCCTGCATGAAAAAAGAAACGGCCAGGACCGTGACGATAAAGACGAGCGACTGGCCGCTCAGCAGCAAAACGCGGCTGCGCCGGTTTTCCACGACATGCTTGTAATAGAAGGCGGCGGCGCCCGAGCCCTTGTTCAGTCCGACGCGGCCCAGGCGGACACGGCGCGGCGCGGCGTCTTCCAGCCGCCCTTCTTTCCTGGCCGTGATCGCGTTGTGGTTGCTTTCTGTTGTCAGCAGGACATCCTCGTAGAAATCCTGCCGGGCGCGCATCACCGTGACGACCAGCAGAACCAGGTAAGCCAGGCAGGCCGCGATGCCAGATACGGCCAGCAGGCGGTCCTGCATCGCGAAGCCGGCGACAAAGGCGCCGACCCAGCCGGCGACCGGGACCAGGCGGGTGACGGTGCTGTTGCCGGCGGTGACCAGCGCGTCCAGGACATGGTCCGGATCGGCGAGCAGGCGTGTCAGCACATAGCCGCCGTATGCGACGAGCAAACCGTAGAAAGCGACCTTGAACACGGTATGGCGCTTGTCATCGCCGCTGGTCAGGCTGTAGAGCACCATGGCGGTCAGCTGGGCGCTGAAAACGGTCAGGGCATAGCCGAGCAGGATAACCAGCAGGGTTGGCAGCGAGACACCATAGAGCTGGCGCATCCAGGCGAACTGGTAGAGCAAAAACACGCCCAGCAGCAAGGATTGCCCCATTTGCTGGACCAGGCCGAAAAACAGGACGGAGCGGGGCCGGAACGGGGCGGCAAAGATCAGGTTGACATCCGCCAGGCGGAACAGGCTGGCGCCCTGGCCGAAACCACGTTGGGCCAGCAGCACGTACAGGAGCAAATAGAGGGCGAACAGGCCCGCGGTCAATTCGTGGATATCCCGCCGGTCCTGCGGCATGGCCGGGTTCGCCTGTCCGCTGAAAACAACCATCGCCAGCATGGCCGCGATGAACAGCAGGTAGATCAGCTTGGCCGGGCTCTTCAGCCAGGACAGCACCTGGTTTTTCAAGCGCATCAGGAGCAGGTAGGTGAGTGGGCTTTTCATGGCTGCCGACCTTCCGTGATGTTGAAAAAGAGCTCTTCAAGCGATTGGTCCTGACCGGCTTCTTCCAGGCGGGTCCGGCTGGCGGCGATGGCGCCATCGACCATGATGTGCGCCGTGTCCCAGATATCCGTGACCGAGTCGAGCATGTGCGTGCTGATCAGGACGGCTGCGCCGGCCGCCTTGAGCTCCCCGAACAACCGCTTCAATTCCTTGATCGCGTGCGGGTCCAGCCCGACCATCGGCTCGTCGAAGACGACCAGCCGGGGGCGGTGCAGCAGGGCGCAGCAGATCGACAGTTTCTGCTGCATGCCTTTGGACAGCTCTTTGCCCAGTTTTTTCTGCTTGTCCAGCAGCTCAAACCGGGTGAGCAGGTTCTGGGTATCGCCGTCATCGTCCATGCGGTAGGCCCGGCGGATGAATTCGAGATGTTCCGATACGGTCAGCAGATCGTAGAGCGCCGGCGCCTCCGGCACATAGCCGAGCAGGCGCTTGGCATCCAGGGACTTATTGGGGTAACCGCCGATCGTGATGTGACCCTGGAAACGCAGCAGCCCGGTGATGCATTTGATCAAGGTCGACTTGCCAGCTCCGTTCGGACCCAGCAGCACGGCGGTCTCGCCTGGCTGAACCTGCAAAGTCAGGTGCTTGTTGGCTTGCAGCTTGCCGTAGGATTTTGTGACATCGTTGACAGCGAGCATGTGACATCCCTCCCGGTCCGTGCTCTATTTTACGCGATAACACGCGGATAGGAAAGCATTCATCACAATTTGCACATATCTGCGCCCTATACTGGGTTTGAGACCGCCCTGGGCGGCATCCTGAAGAATCGGGGAACAGGAAGATGAAGCCAGCAAAGAGCCTGAAAAAAGGCTGGCCGGTGCGCACGTGGGTCCAACTCGTCTTTTTTGCCTGGATCGCCATCCTGGCCGTTGGCAAGGGCCTGGCTGAGGCCGGCATGGACATGCCCTTTCTGCCGGATGTGTCGCTGCACGCCGTCTGCCCGTTCGGCGGCGTCGTGACGCTGTACAACCTGGCGACGCTGGGCCGTTACGTGCAAAAAATCCACGCCTCCTCAGTCGTCCTGATGACGCTGGTCTTCGTGCTGGCTGTTCTGCTCGGTCCGGTCTTCTGCGGCTGGGTCTGTCCGCTCGGCTCGATCCAGGAATGGATCGGTAAGCTCGGGCGCAAGCTGCTGGGCAGGCGCTATAATCGCATCCTGCTGCCCCGCACCGACCGCGTGCTGCGTTATGCCCGCTATGCGGTGCTAATCTGGGTGGTCTATGTCACCGCGCGCTCAGGCTCGCTTATTTTTGCCAACATCGACCCCTATTACGCCTTGTTCCAATTCTGGACGGGCGAAGTCGCCCCGGCCGCCCTCGTGATCCTGGGCCTGACCCTGGCCGGTTCTCTGCTGACTGAAAGACCCTGGTGCAAGTACGCCTGCCCCTACGGGGCTCTGCTGGGCCTGTTCAACAAGATCAGTTTGTTCAAGGTGCGCCGTAAGGCGGCCAGCTGCATCGACTGCAAGCGCTGCGACCGCGCCTGCCCGATGAACATTACCGTTTCGACCGCTGACAAGGTTACCGACCACCAGTGCATCAGCTGCTATGCCTGCACATCCGAAAGCGCCTGTCCGGTGCCGGACACAGTCGTGGTTGAGACCCGCGCGGCGAACCCCCGGGTCGTGTCCGGACAGCCAGGAGGCAGCTTATGAGACTTGGTCAGAAGTTCGTTCCGGTCGTCGTTTTCGCCGTGCTGCTGGGCGGCATCGGGCTGGCGCAATGGACCGGGGTCTGGGCGACAACATCGCAGAAAAATCCGGCCCGCTACACGAGCGGCGCCTATGCCGGCCAGTATAATCCGGCCGATATCCGCGGCTCGTACACCCTGGCCGATGTGGCCCGGCTGTTCGCGATCGACGAGCCGGTGCTGCTGTCGGCTTTTGCCCTGCCCGCCGACACGGATGCAAGCCAATACCGGACCCGGGATCTGGAGGCGCGCTATGCAGGTCTCGAACGCGAGATCGGCAATGAATCGGTGCAGGTTTTTGTCGCCCTTTACAAGCAGCTGCCTGTCACCCTGGAGGACACGGCGCTGCCGGACCAGGCTGTTGACCTGATCCTTGGTGCCAACCCTGACCTGACACAAGAACAGCGTGACTGGCTGGATGCGCATCGGGTGGATGTCAGCTCGGTCAGCCCGCCCGTGGAAACGGTCAGCCCGCATCCTGTCACGGCGCTTCAGATCAACGGCAAGACCACATTCCAGAATCTGCTCGACGCCGGATTAAGCCGCGAACAGGTCGAATCGGTGCTCGGACAGGCGATGCCGGCCACGAATCAGACGGTCAAGGATTTCTGCCTCGCTGAGAATCTGCCTTTTTCCAGCGTGAAAAACGAGATAGCGGCTTTGCTTGCGCCCTGACCGGTCTACGCAAGGCAAAATCTGATACAATACAAGCAGCGAGAATCGGCGCGACGCGCTGGAGGAAACGATGCACTTGTATTTGTCGGATCTGGACGGCACCTTATTGCAGCCTGACGCGACGGTCAGCGACTTTACCCGGTCGGTGCTCAACCGTCTGGCGGACGAAAACATCCATTTCAGTGTCGCGACGGCCCGAACCGCGGCGACGGTCCGGCAAATTCTGGCCGGTGTGGCCATCAGCGCCCCGGTCATCCTGATGAACGGGGCTTGTGTCTACGATTTAAAGACAGACCGCTACATCAAGGCCGAGGATATCGGTGAGCAGGGCCGGTCGGTGCTGTTCGATGCGCTGGAACGCCGCCAGATGTCCGGATTCGTCTATACGATCGACAACAACCGGTTGGAAACTTTCTACGAGCAGCTGGATAACCCGGCTGCCCGCGCTTTTGTCGCGGAACGGCAACAACGCTACGGTAAAGTTTTCCAGCGTGTCGACCGGTTCGCCGACGCCCTGGCGGACAGGACCGTGGTTTATTATTCGTTGTCCGACCGCGCGGAGAAGCTGGAGCTGCTTGCCCGCGACCTGCGCACATCAGGTTCGCTGCGTGTCGAGTTCTACCGCGATATCTACCAGCCTGACCATTATTTTCTGGAAGCCTGCGCCCTGAACGCCTCGAAGCTGAACGCGATGCAGTTTCTGCGCCAGGCCTATGGCTATACGTCGGTCACGTGTTTTGGCGACAACCTCAATGATTTGCCGTTGTTCGCCGGCTGCGAGCGTTGCCTGGCTGTCGCCAATGCCCTGCCCGAGGTTAAAGACCGGGCGGACATCCTGATCGGCAGCAACACGGAAGATGGCGTGGCCCGCTGGCTCAGTGAGCACGCCGGCTTGAAAGGAGCATCCTGATGCATGTTTTGATGATCAACGGCAGTCCCAACCCCGGGGGCTGCACCGCCACGGCACTGGCCGAAGTCGCAGGTCCGCTCGAGGAACGGGGCATAACCGTCGAGACGATTCAGATCGGGAGCCGGCCGATCCGCGGCTGTCTGGGCTGCGGCAAATGTGCCAAGACGAAACGCTGCATCTTCACCGACGACCCGGTCAACACCTGCGTCGAGGCCGCCAGCCGGGCCGACGGGATCGTCGTCGGTTCGCCCGTCTATTACGCCGGACCCAACGCCGCCGTATGCGCGCTGCTCGACCGGATGTTCTACATGAAGTCCGGCCTTTATGCCTACAAACCGGCGGCGGCGGTTCTCAACTGCCGGCGGGGCGGGGCCAGCGCCGCTTTCGACCGGCTGAACAAGTATTTCACCATCGCCAGCATGCCGGTGGTGCCCTCGCAGTACTGGAACGCCACCCACGGCTTGACGCCGGACGAGGTGCGCCGGGACCTGGAGGGGATGCAGGTCATGCGCACACTGGGCCGCAACATGGCCTGGCTGCTTGCCTGCATCGACCAGGCGCGGGGCAAGGTGCCCTGGCCGGAACAAGAGAAGCGGGTTGTCACCAATTTCATCAGCGACCCGCTCGCCTGATGCAATCTGTAAAGGCAGGTAACAGCGATGAAGGCTCATGAACGCCTGATCAAGTACGTCAAAATCCGGACCGCGTCCGATGAGAAATCGAACACCAGGCCCAGCACCAGCTGCCAGCTGGATCTGGCCCGTCTGCTGGCCGCCGAGATGAATGACCTGAACATGCGCCAGGTCCGCA
>LSQX01073076.1_pt1 | contig 11660 bp, 14 predicted proteins | sample 654561 | NCBI WGS metagenome assembly LSQX01 (sample SAMN04489861, study PRJNA283612) | anaerobic digester metagenome | isolation source: 4 biogas reactors fed with cattle manure at either 37C or 55C with and... | place: Denmark: Kongens Lyngby | collected 2014 | reverse complement strand
CCATTATACGGACTTAATCTTAATTATTTATTAAGATATTTAAGTGATATTGATAGTTTAAAGATTACGTGGTAGAATGAGAAGAATAAATTTGTAGGAGCGGTGCGTAGAATGAATCCAAAAGCAATGATTATGACATTTCTGCTATCCATGTTACCTGTGATAGAATTAAGAGGCGCTATCCCAGTTGGAATTTCGGAAGGATTGTCTTTTTCACAGGCATTTATAATATCAATAATTGGAAATCTATTGCCAGTTCCGATAATAATAATTTTTATCAGGAAAATATTTAACTGGATTCGCACAAAAAGTGACTGGCTAAATGATTTTGTTATTAAGATGGAAAAAAAGGCTGAAAGTAAAAGGAAGATTATTGATAAATCAGAGTGGTGGGGGCTTGTATTAATAGTAGCAATACCACTACCAGGTACAGGCGCATGGACAGGTTCACTTGTTGCAGCAATGCTAGACATGAGATTACAAAGAGCTTTTCCAGCAATAGCTTTAGGGGTATTGATAGCAGGAGTAATAGTTATGTCTATTACATATGGCGCCTACGCTATGGTATAATTTAAGGAGGATGTTATGGATTTACCTATGTATTTAATTTGGCTAGCCTTAGCTATAGTTTTAGGCTTAGCAGAGGCAGTATCATTAGGGTTATCAAGCATTTGGTTTGCTATAGGAGCAGCCGTAGCATGCGTAATAGCAATGCTAGGTGGGCCCTTAATGTTGCAAATAATTGCTTTCTTTACTGTTTCAATTATTTTGCTTATATTTACTAGACCTATATTAGTAGGAAAACTTAAAATCGGTGATGAAAAAACCAATGTAGAAGCTATAATTGGTAAATTAGGAATAGTTACTCAGGAGATTGAGCCATATAAAACAGGGCGCGTATACGTATCTGGATTAGATTGGACTGCTGTAGTCGAAAATGGAATGCCAGGGATCGAGAAGGACACTCAAGTTAAAGTCGTATCGGTAGAAGGCGTAAAAGTTATTGTTGAACCAGCAATAGAAGAATAAAGGAGAATATTATGGATATTTTAACAAACGTTTTAAGGCTGTTGTTACTGCTAATAGTAGTAGGAATTGTTGCTTCAAGTATTAGGGTAGTTCCACAGGCGAAAGCATTCGTAATAGAAAGATTAGGAGCATATAAAGGCACATGGAGTGTTGGTCTTCATTTTAAAATACCACTAATTGATAAGATAGCAAGAAAAGTATCACTTAAAGAAAAAGTTATAGATTTTCCTCCTCAGCCAGTAATAACAAAGGATAATGTAACTATGGAAATTGATACTGTAGTATACTTTCAGATTACAGACCCTAAACTTTATGCTTATGGTGTAGAAAATCCGATGTCTGCTATTGAAAATTTAACAGCAACGACTCTTAGAAATATAATAGGTGATTTGGAGTTAGACCAATCATTAACAAGTAGAGAACTGATTAATACCAAGATCAGAATTGTATTAGATGAAGCTACTGATCCATGGGGTATTAAGATAAATAGAGTCGAAGTAAAAAACATTACTCCTCCTAAAGACATTCAAGTAGCGATGGAAAAACAGATGAGAGCTGAACGTGAAAGAAGAGAAGTTATGATACGAGCTGAAGGTGAGAAGAGAGCAGCCATATTAAGAGCTGAAGGAAATAAAGAAGCTGTAATTTTAGACGCAGAAGCCAAAAGAGAGTCTGATATAAGAATAGCTGAAGGAGAAGCCCAAGCCATTAAAATGGTAAAAGAAGCGACAGCTGAAGGTATCAAGATGATAAATGATTCTAAACCTAGCAAAGAGGCAGTTGCATTAGAAAGTTTAAAGAGTTTCGAAGCCGCAGCAAATGGACAAGCAACTAAAATTATTATACCTTCAGATATTCAAGGAATAGCTGGACTTGCAACATCAATAAAAGAATTAATCAAGGAGTAAATACTATTTAATGAAAAGCATAATTATTTATCTAGGGACTGCGGTCTTGGGTTATTTACTAGGTGATAAATTAAAAAAATCAGATTTTAATATAAGTTGGTCAGGCAAAGTTCAAACAGTAGCAATAATAGTATTGGTTTTTGCCATGGGCCTTAGAATGGGCGCAAATAAACAGGTTACTGAGAATCTTAATTCAATAGGATTATATGCTTTAATTATAACTATAACTATTTTAGTTTTTTCTGTTATAGCGATTTCTATAGCAAGAAGATTAATCGGATTAGATCACCGTGGCAGGAAAAATATAAGCAAGGAACACAGCATAAAACAACGCCTAGAAGACAGTAAAGATAAGATTAATAACGAACATGGACAAAAGATGACCAAACTAATTTTGATCTCAGTGTCAGCAGGCATGGCCACAGGATATTTTTTAGTTGATGAAGTATTTAGCGATATTAACACCTTTGAAACAATGATTGGATATGCTATAACTTTTGGGTTATGTTTACTTCTGCTATTTGTGGGCCTTGATTTAGGTATTAACGGCACTATTTTACAGAGCATCAAAGATGTTGGGTTAAATGTACTGATATTCCCTTTGGCAGTTACCATAGGAACTCTAGTAGGTGCTCTTGTCAGTTTGATATTCATACCAATTACTACAAGAGAAGCATTGGCTATAGGGGCAGGCTTTGGTTGGTATACTCTTGCACCAGGTATTATCCTGGAAAGTGGTCATATAACAGCTGGAGCTATTTCCTTTATGCATAATATAATGAGGGAGTTGTTTTCCATACTTCTAATTCCCTTTGTTGGCCACAAATTTGGTTACATAGAGTCTACCGGACTGGGAGGTTCATCTAATATGGATGTGTGCCTACCAGTAATAGAAAAGTCTACTCACAGTGATATAGCGGTTTATGCTTTTATTACAGGTATTATTCTTAGTTTATCAACAACAGTGTTAGTTCCGTTATTTATTGGTTAATTAACTTTACAGGTGTAGGTAAGTATGCTACAATAATAATGAATTAAATAAAATTCATGTCCGAAAGGATAAAAGGGAAGTAGGTGAAAATCCTACACGGTCCCGCCACTGTAAAAGAGTAGCTTTACAAATGTCACTGGGAAACTGGGAAGGCGTAAAGTGTAAATTCTTGAGTCAGGAGACCTGCATGAGTTTTTTTGTATCCCAACGGGAAAATTGGGCAATGCCGTTATACCAGCGAATTCGGACTGTGGATTTATTTTTCCATAGTTCTATTTTTTTCCCAATGCTTTTCATCTTACTTATATAATAAAAAAACACCTAAAAGGTGTTTTTTTATTATGCTCATTAATTGAAGGTTTCATCATATACTATTTCATCAGCCTTTTCAGACTGAGTAAGCAAGTAGTATCCTATAGGAAATAGTAAAGCTAATGTAGCCACGCCGGCTCTTGAAGAACTGAATATCTGAGTTGATATACCCATAAGCATAGCACCAAAGAAGGTAGCACCTTTACCAAATATATCATAGAAGCCAAAGTATTCAGATGCTTGTTTCTTAGGAATTATCTTAGCGTAATATGATCTTGACATAGCTTGGATAGCTCCTTGGAATACTGCTACAGCAACTGCTAGTAACCAAAATTCCCAAGTTTTATCAAGTTGAAGTGCGAAAATTGTAATACCAAAGTAACCGAAAATGCAAACCTTTATAATTTGCTCAGGTTTATATTTACTAGATAATTTACCAAAAATAAGTGCGCTTGGGAAAGCTACTATTTGAGTAAGAAGTAGAGCTAGCAAAAGATTAGAATCTGATATTCCTACATCTTTACCGTATGAAGTAGCCAAGTTGATTATGGTATAAACTCCATCTATATAAAAGAAAAATGCTAAAAGGAAAAGGAAAATCTTTTTTTTGTGTCTTATGTTTTTAGCAAATTTGCCTATCCTAATAAAGCTTTCTTTAATAGCATTTTTTTCTTTTTCTATATAACTTAGTTGCTCGTAGCTTTTAATTATAGGGATAGAGAATGCGAACCACCAAACGGCCGTAAGAATAAATGCAATCATTGTAGCCGAACTAGATGTAAGCCCTATGGAATCGCTTTTTAAAATTAGCAATAATGATATAATAAATGGCACGCAGCTTCCTATATAGCCCCATGCATATCCTTTAGTGGAAAGCATGTCCATTCTGCTTGGCTCTGTAACATCTACAAGCATCGAGTCGTTTAATATAATAGAGCTTGACATACCTATTTTTGCAAATATAAAAAGAACCAAGAATCCAAACCAACCAGGGATGGTAGGCATGAGTACGCAGCATATGCATCCAAGTAATAAAAAGAAAATGAATATTGGTTTCTTATATCCCTTAGTATCTGCGATGGCTCCTATGGTAGGGCCTATGATTGCCACAGTTAAAGTTACTATGGCTGAAGCGTAGCTTACGTAAGCTGTAGAGTCATAATTAGCGACTCCTGCAGCCGAAGCCAGATTTTTGAAATAGATTGGGATTATTGTGGTTGCAAGTAGCACGAAAGCTGAGTTGCCAACATCATACATAACCCAATGCCTCTCAAGTTTGTTGAGTTTGTTCATAAATATTCCCCTTAATTAATTTTAACGCCATTGAAATTTAATTTGGTTATATCTGACAAAGGCTGATCATCACTTATGCAAGTAAGAAGGTAATCAAGCTCTTTGTTAGTTTTATTTACAGTACGCGTTAATGCTTCAAAAAGTTCTCGGCTGGAATCTATGGATTTTGGGTTAGGCACACTTGTAACTATCATGCCACCGCGTGATTCATATTGTTTAAAAGCTTTGAGTGCTTGCTTTGCAAAATTTCTTTTACTCGCACTTGAGCTAGTTAATATATTAAGTATGCGTTTCATCGAGGTGATAGAATAGCAAAGAGTTTTTGGTGTTGTTGTTTTGTAAAAAGGAGAAACGATTTTACCCAAAACTATATTTGATTGAACATGGGACAATTGATTGATTAAGAGTGGGTCTTTTCCTTTAATTCTTATTATGTAACTGTCCAACTCCATCTCTACAGTCGAGTGGGACAAATCTTTCTTATTCATGTATTCATTTACAAGAGGATGGCATGCATTATCAAGCATAAAGTGACACATAAAACCTAGTAAATAGCTTAGGTTTTCTGGTGAAGAATTTGATTTAACATAAGGTAAAACTCTATTAAAAAAGTCTTTACCTGCTGCACGATGGATTAAAGTTCCCTCAGTATTTATCGGGTTACGTTTATAGGGTTTATAAAAAAACAAAATATCAGGGCCGTGTAGCCCTAACATAAAAGAGTCTATGGTATTAATATTTGTATTCACTATATTTTTGATTTCCTGTGAGGCGCTGCTAATAACTTTGGTACCAAAGTAGTAATGTGCATAATGTGCTGGCATGGTTAGTCTCCTTAACTTATATTTACTATTTAGATTATAATATATTTACTTACTTAATACAAATAAAAAAGAGAAGTGAAATATATACTTCACCTCTCCAGATTATTACTAGCCTATATTTTATATCTTAAATGTCTGAAATTTTTCTTCTTCACCGGATTCATCAAATACATAATCATTTCCAGGTAGCACTGCATTAGCAAATATGCCAACGATAGCTGCGATTGCTAATCCTGAAAGAGTGATAGTAGTGTCTAATACAGGAAACTCAACTCCGCCTGTAGATGTAAACCCTAAAGCGCATACTAATATTAGTGCAGCGATTATAGTGTTTCTTGTTTGTGAGAAGTCCACCTGATTTTCTACTACGTTTCTAATACCTATAGCTGAAATCATTCCATATAGTATAAGTGATACGCCCCCTATTACTGCAACAGGAACAGTAGAAATAATAAATGCTACTTTAGGTATGAACGACAGCAGTACTGCAAAGATCGCAGCAATTCTAACAACTAATGGGTCATAAACCTTAGTTAAAGCTAATACTCCAGTATTTTCTCCATAAGTAGTATTGGCAGGACCGCCAAATAAAGCAGACATGCAAGTAGCAAGACCATCGCCTAAAAGTGTGCGATTTAAACCTGGGTTTGCCAGGTAATTGTGTCCTGTGGTAGCGCCAATTGCTGAGATATCTCCGATGTGCTCCATCATTGTAGCAAGAGCTATAGGCATGATTGTAATAATTGCGCTTACATCAAATTTTGCCATAGTAATTGGTGGAAGCCCAAAAGCGCTAGCTTGCTGGAAACCTGTATAGTCGATTTCTCCCATTATCATAGCGAATACGTAAGCAATAGTTACGCCTATAACGATAGGTACAATCTTTGCCATTCCTTTACCCCACATGTTAAAGCCTATTATAGATATAAGTGCGATAAGAGCTAAGGTCCAGTTTGTTTGACAGTTTGAGATTGCAGACGGTGCCAATATTAATCCGATAGATATAATGATAGGGCCAGTTACTACTGGTGGAAAAAATCTCATGATTTTTTTAACACCGAAAGCTTTAATCAGGCCTGCCATAAGAATGTATACAAGTCCTGCGGCTATTACGCCGCCACCTGCGTAGGGTAGCATTTCTGCATTAGGTGTTCCGTCTATCATAGGCGCAACAGCAGCATATCCTCCCAGAAAAGCAAATGATGAACCCAGAAAAGCGGGTACTTTGCCTTTTGTTAAAAGATGAAATAGCAGTGTACCTAATCCAGCCATTAGAAGAGTAGTTGAAATGCTTAACCCAGTAAGCAGTGGAACTAGGATAGTGGCACCAAACATTGCGAAAGTATGTTGCAGACCTAATATGATAGTTCTAGGCCATCCTAGCTTTCTAGCATCTGTAATTCCGTTTTCAAACATTTGTTCACGTTCTTTTTTCGTCATTTTTTCCTCCGTTTTCTGAAGGAACATCTAGAACTCAGGTTATTGAATTTCCTGGAGATTCACGCACGTATCATCGTCGATGCTGCGAATTTTTACTGCAACTATTTCACTTTTTGAAGTGGGAACGTTTTTACCCACATAGTCAGCCCTTATAGGTAGCTCTCTGTGGCCTCTGTCTACTAAAACTGCTAATTGTATAGATTTAGCTCGCCCGTGTTCAGATACTGCGTCTAATGCAGCTCTTGCAGTTCTACCTGTATAAAGCACATCATCTACTAGTATTACGTTCTTGTCTGTAATTTCAAAAGGAAGAGAAGTCTTACGAACTAAAGGCAAGTCGCTAATTTCACTAAGATCGTCACGATACAAGGTGATATCAAGCGCTCCTACTGGAACTTCGATACCCTCTATAGCTTTGAGATTGCGAGCAATTATTTCAGCAAGAGGAAGACCTCTTGTTTTGATGCCCAGCAATATCAAATCTTCTCCACCGTTATTTCGTTCGATGATTTGATGAGAGATTCTTCTCAGAGCTCGATCTATATCTTTTTCATTCATCAGTGTAGCCTTAAGCTTCATATTTGCTCCTAATTGCATAAAAAAATTGCCATACTGCATAGGCATGACAAAACTGCAAATTTAACATAATATATTATGCCGATAATACGCAATCTTGTTAGCATCACAGTACTAACTTAAAGATGTTCTTTTCGCTATTAATTTTATAGTATATCTTTACTTGTGTCAATAAGTTTAGTATAATTATAGTTAAATTTGTGAGGTGTTTATGGAAACGTTATTGTTATATTATTCAGCTTTGATATTAGGATATTTTTTAGCATCGAAAGTCAGAAATATTAAGGAAAAATTCAATAAATTAGATCTAATATTTAATGCATTAATAGTGCTTCTTATATTTATAATGGGTATTAGGATGGGTAGCGATCAGAAGGTAATTTCTAATCTAGGAATGATAGGAATTGCTTCTCTTGTAATATCTATTTTTGTTATAGCTTTTTCAGTATTTTTCGTAACCTTAGCAAGAAAAGGGATGAGACTTGATAAGAAAGCTAATCCAGTTGTTAGTAAACAGGAAAATAAGCTATCTTACGATAAAATGGAGAATATAGAAGGTATTGAAGATTTTAAGCCTTCGGAAGACAGTTTAGCTGTTGAAGGCGGAAATAATCAAAAAGAATCAAATAATAATATATTAATGGTCATTATAGTAATGATACCTTTAGTCATAGGATTAGCGATAGGCTATTTTGTTGTAATACCTAGTACAATTAATGAAGAATTCTTTAATTCATTAACTGGAAATCTATTAATAGCCGGTGTTGCTTTATTACTTTTGGCGATTGGGTTTAGCCTTGGGTTAAGCGGCAATATTTTTGGTAGTCTAAAGAAGATGGGTTTAAAGTTTTTAATATTTCCCGTAGCAGCAATAGTAGGTTCATTGTTAGGAGGAGCCCTTTGTGGAATATTTCTTCCTATAACTATCCCGGAAGGATTGGCGATAGGAGCAGGGTTTGGATGGTATACGATGGCACCAACAATAATAACTGAAGCCGGGCACGTATATGCCGGTGCAATTTCATTTATGCATAATGTGATAAGGGAAATGGGTGGTATAGTACTAATTCCATTTTTAGCAAATAAAATAGGCTATATAGAGGTTACAGCAATCCCTGGCGTATGCGCGATGGATATAGGGATGCCTATAATAGAAAAGTGTACGAAAGAGGAAATGGTAGCATATTCATTTGGAATGGGTCTTATAATGAGCATGGCAACACCACTTCTGGTTCCTATTTTTATAAATTTATAGAAATAAAAAAGCAAGGCATTAGCCTTGCTAAAGTTTTAATTAAAGTATCTAAAAACGCCTTTTACCTTGCCTATGATGGTTACATCATCAACTATGATTGGTTCCATTTCATCATTTTCTGGCTGCAATCTAAAGTGGTTGTTTTCTCTGTAGAAAGTCTTGACAGTTGCTTCACTTTCGAAATTTTCAATCATAGCAACTACAATTTCTCCATTGCTAGCAGTATCGTTTTTTTCCACTAATATATAGTCACCGTTATTAATCCCTACCTTTATCATGCTATCTCCGTGAACAGTCAGCATGAAGTTCGTTCCACCGCTTACAAATCTAGCAGGAAGTGGAAAAGAATCTTCAATATTTTCACTAGCAAGGATAGGAATGCCGGCCGCGACTCTTCCAAGTATAGGAACATTTATAATTTCTTCATTGCGTGTATTTTGATTTGATATCGTAGTACTTTTTTCTTCAACCAACTTTAAAGCTCTCGGTTTACTCGGATCTTTAATAAGTAGGCCAGAATCTATCAATGATTTAATATCACTATGTACGGTAGATGTAGATTTGATATTAAGTGCAGAGCCTATTTCTCGTACAGTAGGAGGGTAACCTTTAATATCTATGGTCTCTCTCATGTATTTTAATATAGCCTCTTGCCTGTGCTTACTTTTTTTCATAACATTACATCTCCCTTTCATATATTACGATAAGTATAGCATAAAGAAAAAAAATTGTAAACACATGTTCACAATTTAATTCCACAAAAGATATTGACAAATAAACATTTTAATAGTATACTTTCTTAAGTTGAAGAAGAAGTTATCCGCTTCTCACCTTTCCGACTAACGTTGGCTGGGTTAATACGGTGAATGCCTGGATGTTTGCGGATACTTTGTATCCGTTTTTTTAATATTAGGAGGTGTAGTACAATTAGCAAGGAATGTCTGATAAACGAGCAAATTCGTGAAAAAGAACTAAGAGTTATTGATGATCAAGGGACTATGATGGGTGTTATAGGCCGAAGCGAAGCTTTGGAATTGGCTGAAGAGAGAAAACTAGATTTAGTTAATGTATCTCCAAACGCAAATCCACCTGTATGTAAAATACTTGATTATGGTAAATATCGTTATGAAATTCAAAAGAGAGAAAAAGAAGCTAAGAAGAAACAAAAAACTGTGCAAGTAAAAGAAATAAGGCTTAGTACATTTATAGAAGAACACGATATTATGGTAAAGGCAAAGACTGCTAATAAATTCCTCAAAGAAGGAGATAAGGTTAAGGTTAGCCTAAGATTCAGAGGAAGAGAAAGAGATCATACAGCAAAGGGAAGAGACGTGATGAACCGTTTTGCGGATGCAGTTTCTGAATACGGTGTTGTTGAAAAGAGAGCAAAATTTGAAGGCAGAAGCCTTACTATGTTTTTGGCACCTAAAGCAGAAAATAAATAATCAATATATAGAAGGAGATTTGTAATGGCTAATAAAATGAAGTCGCATAGAGGCGCATGCAAAAGAATGAAGATAACTGGTAGCGGAAAAATAAAGAGAAATAAGGCGTTTAAAGGTCATATTTTAACTAAGAAGACTGCGAAAAGAAAAAGAGGTCTTCGTAAATCAACAGTTTTAACATCAGCAGATACTAAGCGTATGCTTAGATCGATGGCGAAATAGTATTGGGGAGGGAATAAGATATGGCAAGAGTAAAAAAAGGTGTTAACGCACATAAAAGACATAAGAAAGTATTAAAGCAAGCAAAAGGTTTCTACGGTTTAAAGAGCAAGGTTTTCAGAGCTGCTAATCCAGCAGTAATGAGAAGTTTAAGATCTGCTTATGTTGGTAGAAAAAACAAAAAGAGAGAATACAGAAGATTGTGGATAGCAAGAATAAATGCTGGAGCAAGAAATAACGGCTTATCATATAGTAAGCTTATGAATGGACTTAAAATATCAGGTATAGAAATGAACAGAAAAATGCTTTCTGAAATGGCTATATATGATGAAAAAGGATTTGCTCAAATTTGCGCAACTGCAAAATCAGCAATTAAATAGTAATTTTCAAAAGACTCAGATTCATTTGGGTCTTTTTATTTTTTTGCAAAAACTTTAAATGTTGAGAAACCCTTTTACTGGTTACCCAGCGTTTAGTATAGAACCTTAATAGATTGAAAAGAATGAAGCATTTATGTGATTAGATATAAGTAGAAATAAGGCGAAAGAATATTTATGTATTGATAAAAGAATGAAATTATTGGTTATACTTCACTTTAGCCAATAAGCAGATTATCATTTTAATATTTCATTGCTAAATAAAGTATCTAGTATAATTGATGTTTGAGTCGTACCAAAGAAGTTAAGCTTATTTAAAAGCTTAGAGAGCTCTGCGGAATCTCGTGCAATGACATGGAGCATAGCATTATATGGACCAATTATATGATGGTGGGTAATAATTAGCTCTTCTTCTCTACAAAAATTGCAGAAGCTTTCGTACTTTTTCTGATTAACGTCGACTGATATCAGCGCTGTTATTGTCATTCCGAACTTTTCGAAATTAATAGATGTGTAGTATCCTTCAATAACCTTGCTGTCTGTCATTTTGCGAATTCTTTCCATAACAGCGGGGCTAGTTAGATTAACAGCTGCGCCAATATCCTTTAAAGTAGCTTTACAATTGTTTTGTAAAATCTTTAATATTTTAATATCCGTGTTATCCATGAGGCCTCCCCCTAATAAAATTAAGTTTTAACATAAATTAATTTTAATATATTAAGTAACCACTGTCAATCTTTTAATATGCACCATGTGAAAATATTGTAACTAGTAATATAATCTAGTAGTAATAAGCAGGTGTTGACTTGTTTATGCGTTCTCTCAGGTGCAACTTTGTTGAATCTAATCATCCCAAAAAGATTTATCAAGTTGCCCAACAAAATCTAAACCGAGCTTAGCAGTTCGGTTTTCTTATTGTATGAGTTAGAAAGTATTCTATAATTTCAATAATAACTATGAATGAACTGTGAAATGACAAAATCTTGGGAAA
>LSQX01405900.1_pt1 | contig 11661 bp, 8 predicted proteins | sample 654561 | NCBI WGS metagenome assembly LSQX01 (sample SAMN04489861, study PRJNA283612) | anaerobic digester metagenome | isolation source: 4 biogas reactors fed with cattle manure at either 37C or 55C with and... | place: Denmark: Kongens Lyngby | collected 2014 | reverse complement strand
ACCGGGTGTGGAGCCGATATTGGCGTAGCCGGTAAAACGGTGGAAGTTGTTTCTGCCTACAGTAAGGACCAGACATCCGTCAAGGTTAGCTGGAAAGCGCTTGAGCATGCCGATGGTTATGAAGTATTCCGAGCAACCACGCAAGATGCTGCTGATTGGGATTTGGTTAAGACCATAACCAGCGATAAAGTTGAAGCTTACACTAACGCTGCGATGGAAGAAATTCAGTATCGCAACGTAGGTTTAGACGTTGGTACGACCTATTTCTACAAGGTACGAGCTTACAAAGGTAGCGATGAGAATCCCGAAGAGCGTCAAAATTCAGAATTCTCTACCGTTGTCTATATGCCAGCAGCTGTTTTATTTGACGGACCATACAGTAACTCTACCAGCCGCATTCGCCTCTTATGGAAGGAAGTTGCTGTTTCTACAGGTTACCAAATCTGGAGACTAGAAGAGGATGGAACCTGGAAGATTGTCAAGACCTTAGGCGATCGGGATAATAAATTGGTAGATAATCAAGGAAAGACCACAGCCTACAGTAACACGGGCCTTGAAGCAGGAAAAACGTATACCTATAAAATGCGCGCTTTTGCCATTGTAGAAGAGGGCAAGAAAGTGTTTGGCGCCTATTCGGATGAGTATAAGGTAGCCGTCATGCCAGAAGCAGTGACTTTAGAAGGTAAGAAGGCCGCTAAGGCAGGCATTGCCAATCTGTCATGGAATAAGGCCAATGGCGCAGCCGGTTATCAGATCTGGATGTCCGAAGCGAAAGACGGAACGTATAAGGTAGCTAAGTCAGTCACAGATCCATCCGTTACTAGCTATGATGTGAGAGGCTTAAGCGCAGGCAAGACGTATTACTTTAAAGCACGTGCTTACGTTGAGGTTGACGGCAAGAAGACCTTTGGTGCCTATTCGAATGTGGTTTCGGTTCCCATGAACTAAATAAAGTTAGCAAATATAGAAAGAACCACGCATATAGCCCCCCATCCTTTGGGGGGCTATATGACAGTGGAGAAGAAGAAAATATGGAGTCGAGAGAAAAAGCAAATAAAGAATATCCACTAATTAGTGTGATTGTCCCTACGTATGAACGAAGTGCGCTATTGGCGCGGGCTTTGGATTCCATATATGATCAAAGTTGGGATAGGATACAGGTTGTTGTGGTGGATGATAATGTGCCGGGTAGCGACTGGGAAAGAGAGACCAGAGAAGCGATTAAGCCATACCGAAGCCGAAAGGATTTCCTTTATGTTAAGACTTCTGGTAAACTTGGTGGTGGTGGGGCACGAAATTTGGGGATGCGGCAGTGTAGCGGTGATTACGTTGCTTTTTTAGATGATGATGATCGTTTTCTGCCAGATAAATTATTAAAGCAAATTCATTTTATATTGGAAAATGAATTAGATGGCTGTTACCAGGATGTAATCTGGAAGGATGACCGGGAAAAGCTAGTAGAATACCGCTCTTTGGATTTTACCGGTGATTTTTCTAAGGAGGGCTTACTAAAAGCCCACATTCTCCATTCTCTTTGTCCTACTTCTGTATATATGCTGCGCCGGGACAAGGTGTTGGAGACCCAAGGCTTTGGTGAAGTATCATCAGGACAGGATTTTATCCTCATGCTTCGCTGTATAGAGCACGGTCTTCGCCTAGCTTATATGCCAGGAGCTTATGTGGTCCAGTATTTGCATAGGGGGCCCCGTATTTCTCTAGGAGATAGCAAAATCCGGGGCGAAAATATGCTATATGAATTGAAGCATCAGTACTTTCCTTTACTTTTGCCTGAGGAAAGAAGATACGTGAAGTTTCGCCATTTTGCAGTGCTTGCTTTTGCTTCTGCTAGGAATAAAAAGCTGCTCCACGCATTTGGATATGCCCTGCGCACAGTGGCAGCTTCACCTGCTGATTGTGTAAAAGATGGCATTCGTTTTTTTAAATCGAAATTAAGGAGAGATTAAATGAAGGGAAAGGGTATAGCGGTTATCGGCCGAGTAGCTAAGGATGTGGAGCTTCTAGATGGACAAACGGTGAAAACTCGCGTCCTCTATGAAGAACTGTGTAATCGGTTTCCAGGCCACTCCGTTATTACGGTAGATACGTATCGCTATGGAAAACGCTTTCCCGTGATTTTGGTCAATCTTATTCGTGCCTTTCTTCATAGTAAGCATATATTTGTGCTTCTGTCTCGGAACGGACGAACGTATCTTTTCCCGGTTATTACAGGACTTAATCGGCTGTTTCGCCGCCACCTTTACCACGATGTTATCGGCGGGGCTTTGCCCAAAGAGGCTGCAGCAAGCCCAAGCCTTCGCAAGCAACTAGGTCGCTTTGAGGTGAACTGGGTGGAGACGGTGCAAATGAAGGAAGCATTGCAAGAAGTAGGCGTTACCAATGTAGAAATCTTGCATAATTTTAAGCGTTTGCCGATACTCATTCCGAATCAACTTTCTTTGGAGAGGGAAGAGCCCTATATCTTCACCATGTTTAGTAGAGTGGTACGGGAAAAAGGGATGGATCATGCCTCAAAGGCAGTTGCCGAAGTAAATAGGCGGGCTGGACGTACCCGCGCATTATTGCGGATATACGGACCGATAGATCCGTCTTATGAAGTAGAGTTTATCGCCCTTCTTAAGCAATATGAGGGCGTGGTTACTTATGAGGGCTGTGTTCCTTATAAAGAAAGCGTAGAAGCCCTTAGCAGAAGTTTTGTGTTGCTTTTTCCTTCAACTTATCCGGGAGAAGGAATGCCAGGTACGATTCTCGATGCGTTTGCCGCAGGTGTTCCTGTAATTGCTACGGACTGGCATTTTAACGGCGAATTGGTACATAATGGCATAACAGGTTACTGTTATGATTGGCATAATATGGAACAGTTAACAGAGTGGGTTGCTTACGCTGTTGAACATCCAGAGGAAATAGACCAAATGCGAGAGAACTGCTTACAGGCGGCCCACCTCTATAGCGCGGATGCTGCCATGGAACAAATTTGCCGGCGCATGGGTGAAGATGGAGAATTGTAGTATATGAATGAAAATTTCCCACTGGTAACGGTAATCATTACAACATACCAAAATGTGGAATACTTGCCAAGAGCGATTAAGAGTGTCTTAGGGCAAACGTATTCGCCGATAGAACTAATCGTCGTAGATGATAATTCCCCAGAAAGTCAAGCTCGAACAGACACCGAAGAGGTGATGAGACGCTACCCAGATGTGATATACTTACGTCATGAAAGAAATAAAAATGGCGCTGCGGCCCGGAATACAGGAATTCGCGCAGCGAAAGGGGAATACATTGGGTTTCTCGATAACGACGATTTTTATTTTGCCCATCACATCTCTAGCTGTGTTCAGGCCTTGGAGCAAAACCCAGAGGATGCTTGTGTGTTAACTGGTGTAGTCAAAATCCGGGGGGGCCTGTGCTGGGAGATAAACCGTCCGCCGGAGGGATTAGCTATGGATACCGCCCTGCTTCGTTCAGAGAGAGCATTGGGCACGGGAAGCAATCTTTTCTTGCGCACGGAAGTGGTGAGGGAGCATAAGGGCTTTGATGAGAAGTTTCTACGCCATCAGGACGTGGAATTTGCCCTGCGCATTTTTTCTAAGAATTCCGTATCACGGATTCAGGAAGTTCAGATCGTTAAGGAGATGGACGGGTTTTCTAATGTTCCTAATTTTGAGCGCTTTCGCTCAACAAAACAACAGTTTTTAAATAAGTTTGAACAGCTAATAGCTAGCCTTCCCGAAGAGGAAAAACGGCGGTTTTACGCTGCTTCATACGGTGCACTTTTATACACTGCTTGTCAGGAAGGCGATTCTACGCACATCAACTGGGTTATGACACAACTAAGACAGAGACACGCCCTGACAAAGCGCAATCTCTTTCTTTTTTTTATAAGCTCTGTGGGCATCTTTTCATTCTATGAAAAGTGTAAGGGACAGATCAAAAAGCGGCGTTCACAGCGACTCTATAGCGATGTGCTAAAGGAGTTAACCGAGGAAGATAGACGTCTTTTGGGTGAAGCCTTGGGGGTAGAGGAGGAATCTCGTGGATAAGGTACGTAAATACGTCATAAAGGAAAAAGGGGAGCAGATTTTTTTCCTAGTCTGCTTTATACTGCTGGTGGTGATTGACAGCATTGACAATACCTCTCTGCGCTATTCTGAGTTGTCCTGGATGGAGACCATGTACGTGCTTCGTAACGCTTTGTATTTCTTAATGCTAGCAGGCGTGGGCTGGAATTTCTTACGCCGTCTGCTAATTTTACGAAAGCAGCATCAACTTACCGCTAGCAGGCTTGGTGAATTTGTGGGGGTGGCTCTCTTGATCTTACTAGGAGGAGCTAGCTTTCTCGGCAGTCGGGATTCTACGCTATTGTGTTTCTTTGTCATTGCAGTCGGGGTAAACGGCCTGTCTTCACGCCGGCTGGCACGTCTGTATTTTGTCCTTAAGAGCATTGCGCTGGTGAGTACAATTCTCTGCTGGCGCATTGGGCTACTGCCTACGCTCCGGTATCTAGACGACACCGTGGGACATTATAATACCTATGGATTCGGGCATCGCAATGTATTAGGGGCAAACCTAGTTGTTTTATGCCTCTTATGGTGTTACCTTCGCTATCAAAAACTGAAGGTGCAAGATCTGATCATTTGGGCAGCTATCGCTTTTGTTTCCTATCGCTTTATCCTCAGTCGCACAGCGCTAATAATGATTTTAATTAGCGTGATTTTCATGTATGGGATGCAGCGCTTGGAAAAGCGGATTTTCAATTTCCCTCACTTAGGAAGGCTGGTTACCGGGATATTTATCGGGTTTATACTTCTCTCGTTAATCTCGGCAATTTTCTATTCCCCCGATTCGGAATTTTGGCAATTCTTAAATCGAATTTTTACGAAAAGAATATCCTTTGCCCATCAATGTCTCGTGGATCACGGTCTTTCGCTTTTTGGGAAGGATCTTCCTTTCGTTAGTTCTATGGAGGCCCAGGTCTCCGATAGTAGGCGACTAATCTTAGATAATTTCTTCTTGCGGGTGATTCTTTATTACGGAATCTTGCCCGGAGCAGCATTTTTCTATCTTTACTACCGAGGAATTCGCTATGCGCTTTCTAGGAAAAAAGGAGCCCTGCTATGTACGCTGGTGGTGTTCCTTATCTTTGGTATGTCAGAAAGCTATATGTTGGATGCCTTTTATCAATTTCCATTGATTTTGGTCTGCTGTTCGCCTAAGTTTTGGGAGGGCTGGAACAGGCCCCTGTTTCCGATCCTCAAGGCCAAGCCGGCTATTCAGGCTCAGTCAAAGGGACAGGATTCTATTAAAAAGAATTTCGCCTATAACGTTACGTATCAGCTCCTTCTGATCGTCTTGCCCGTCATTACCACACCCTATATCGCGCGAATCTTCGGAGCCGATGGCATCGGCACGTACGCCTATACCTATACGGTGGCTAATTTCTTCGTTTTATTTACGATGTTAGGGGTGAAAAATTATGGGAACCGCAGTGTAGCGGCTGTAAGAAATGATAAAACAAGGTTGGGACGAGTCTTCTGGGAAATCTACGGACTACAACTTATTTGCTCGGTAATTTCCCTTGTTTTCTACCTACTCTATGTCCTGTTCCTTGCTGGTGAATATCAGCAGATTGCTTTCATTCAGGGATTATACGTATTATCGTCGCTGCTGGATATTAGCTGGCTGTTTTTTGGCTTAGAGAAATTCAGAATAACGGTCACCCGGAATATTGTTATTCGCCTGATTAGTCTCGCTTGTATTTTCATCTTCGTCAGTAAGCCCTCGGACTTGTGGAAGTATACCTTGATCCTAGCCTTAGGGACCCTTTTATCTCAGGCATACTTGTGGAGGTATCTTCCCCAGTTTGTCAGGTGGTGGCGCCCTAAGCCCCGTGACGTTTTCCGTCATTTACCAGGGGAATTGATTCTTTTTGTACCGATTATTGCCATCAGCATTTACAAGATGATGGATAAGATCATGTTAGAGATGATGAGCGGCGTTACTCAAGTCGGCTTCTATGAGAACGCGGAGAAGATTGTCAATATTCCCCTTGGCATCATTACGGCGCTAGGAACGGTGATGCTACCCCGGATGGCCCACTTGGTAGCCCAGGGGAAGCAAGAGCAGAGCAATAAATATATTTCTAGTTCCATGAAATTCGCCATGTTTCTCGCAATCGCCATGATGTTTGGTATGATTGGCGTTGCGCCGGTTTTAATTCCGGTATTTCTGGGGAAGAATTTCGAGAGTTGTATTCCCCTACTCCAGTTAATGGCGATAACCGTGCCCTTTATCGCCTGGGCCAATGTGATTCGCACCCAGTATCTCATTCCCAACCAGAGAGATCATAGCTATATCATCTCAGTACTGCTTGGGGCTGCTACCAATGTGGTGGTGAACCTTATCCTGATTCCTCCGTTAGCAGCCAAAGGAGCGGTCATTGGTTCTCTTTGTGCGGAAGCAATCGTCTGCCTAAGTCAAACCTGGATGGTGCGAGGAAATCTGGAGATAAAAACCTACATTCGCGGCGCCCTACCTTTTTTGCTGATTGGTAGCGCCATGATGTTGGCGGTGTTAGGAGTGAGTGCAATATTGCCCCGTAATGTATGGGGATTAATCGGTGAAGTGGCCATTGGGGCATTTGTCTACCTGGTGCTTAGCCTAGGATGGCTGGCCTACAGTGAGCCTCGGTTATTAAAAAGAATTTCCACAGAGATAAGGGGGATACATAAATGAAAAAAACACATTACTTAATCACGTTCTTAATCAGTATATTTCTATCCTTGATTGCGTTTGAAAACGCGTCAGCAGCGGAGGTGAATCCACCCGCCGATGAAAGTAGCTTAGAAGTAACCTATATAAATGAACTGTATGCAGATGAAGTCACCGAAGAGGATCTGGTATCGCCGAAGCAGGCTCGCAGTCCTCAGACTTATGCCACAGAGGAAGAGGTTACTTATCTTTCCTCCTACCAAGAAGCAGGTAGCAGTATCCGGGAAGGGATGAAGAATCGGGAAGCATCGATTCAGGTTTCCTTTCTAGCCGACGAATTTAGTGAAGAGATGTTAACACGTACAGCGAATGAAGCCCTGGTGCATACCGGGGATCCCCGGGCGGGTGATTATCTTCGTTGGCATTTTGCCGGGTGGCAAGCTAAGGCGACCGCTAGTGTAGAAGATAGTGTCTATTCTATTAACGCTACGTATACCTATACTTACTATACAACCCTAGAACAAGAGCAGCTAGTAGATGCCAAGCTGGGAGAAGTGCTAGCAGAGTTAAACGCACAGGGTTATTCAAGGTATGAGAAAATCTCTGCAATCTACGACTTTATTTGTAACCATACCACGTATGATTATCAAAATCTGGATAATGAGAAGTACACCCTTAAGTATTCCGCCTATGCAGCCCTCCTTGAGGGAACGGCAGTTTGTCAGGGTTATGTCTCCCTGCTGTATCGGATGGCCTTAGAGTTAGGGGTGGATTGTCGCTTAATTCACGGCATGGGTAATAGTGAAGCCCATGGTTGGAATATTGTGGGGATAAATGGGCGCTATTATGCCCTAGATAGCACCTGGGATGCAGGAAAGGAAACTTACGATTACTTTCTGAAATGCTCTGGGGATTTCGGCAATCATACCCCAGCCGAAGAATATTTGACCGAAGAATTTGCAGCCGCATATCCTCTAGCGTTGGCGAGTTATATCTATTCCGAAGAGGATCAGATTGCCGGGAAAATGCCGGAAATTGTATCCGCTTATAGCAAAGATCAAACCTCTGTTAAGGTTAGTTGGAAAGCCCTTACCCAGGCTCAAGGTTATGAGGTGTATCGAGCAACCACCCCGGACGCTACAGACTGGGAGCTTACGAAGACCATCACCAGCGACAAGGTGGTAGCCTATACAAGCGGGGAGACGGGAGAGCTTCAGTATCGGAATACCGGGATGGAAGTTGGTCAGACTTATTATTATAAGGTGCGGGCCTATGTAGGAAGTGACACAAACCGAGATGCCCGTGAATATTCGGAATTCTCGGAAGTTGTCTACATGCCCGGGGCTGTTCAGTTTGATGGCCCGTATAGTAACGCCACTAACCGCATTCGCCTTTTGTGGAAGGAAATATCCGGTGCCACCGGCTACCAAATCTGGAGACAGGAAACAGACGGAAGCTGGAAGGTGGTTAAGACTTTAGGGGATAAGAACAACTCTCTAACAGATAATCAAGGAGCCACAATAGCTTACAGCAATACAGGTCTTGCTTCAGGACAAAGGTATGTCTATAAGATGCGGGCCTTTGCCATCGTGGAAGAAGGTAAAAAGGTCTTTGGCGCCTATTCAGATGAGTATCAGGTAGCCGTTATGCCAGAAGCTTGTACCCTGAGGGTTCAAAAGGGAGCGAAGCCGGGCCTTGCCAACTTGTCATGGACGACGAGCGCCGGAGCTGCCGGTTATCAGATCTGGATGGCTCAGGGCGAAGGTGAGCCGTATAAGATAGTCAAGTCAGTAACCGACCCCTCGGTTAACAGCTATGATGTGCGAAATCTAAGGGCTGGGGGGACGTATTATTTTAAAATTCGTAGCTACGCAGAGGTTGAGGGAACGAAAACTTTTGGTGGATATTCCAACATCGTTTCGGTTATAATGGATTAAGTTTTGGGGAAATGGGGGAGTAAAGCATGGAAAGAAATCAGAATGCTTTAAACAGAATAGGTATGTTCGACCTGATTAAAGGGGTAATGATGATTATTATCCTAAGCGGACATGCGTTTACTAATTGGCGCTTTGATTTCCAAAATAATACTTTGGCCAGTATCCTAATGGCGGCCTTGATTCCGATTTCCTACGGAATATTGCCAACGTTTTTTATGATTTGCGGCTATGGCTTTCGCAAGACGTCGGTAAAGAAATGTGCAAAAACCCAGGTAAGATATCTCTGGAAACCGTATTTGGGCATTCTGATAGCGATTGTGGTGGCAGAGCTTGGCAAACGAATTTTTCTACCAAGTGAGTATTGGAGCTCGCTTAAGCGTACAGCGCTGCCCTATTTACTGGGATTCTCCCCTGGAGGCCGGGAATTTCTAGGAATCTATATGGATTCTATCGGTCCTGTGTGGTTTTTCCTAGTCTTTGTGCTAGCCTCCATCCTGCTGAGCGTTGTGCTCCAAGAGAAGCGGCGCTGGGCGCAAATTGTAATAATCGCCATGCTGGCAGCCGGTGGTATTCTCTTATGTGACATTACCTTGCCTTGGAGTATACAAAAGACTATGATCTGCTGTGGTTATCTTTATGTAGGCTGGTTAATCAAGAAGCATAAATTCCTGCAGATGGAATATCCGAAATACTTGCTTGTAATCGCTCTGATTTTTTGCATCGTAGTCATGTCTATCGGCGGGGTGGACATCTCACAAAATGTCTGGCAGTTAGGGATGATTGATTTGCTGGCAACGTATATTCTCGGCGTGATTTTCTTATGCGTATCCGTTCGGATCAATTTTCTCACGGGAAAATTCAGCGATGCCATACGCTGGCTTGGGAGACGGGCGATGTGGGTCGGGTGTATCCATACCATCGATTACATTGTCCTACCTTGGGATGAGATTGCCAATCTGTGGCCGGGAAATAAATTTACGGGACTCATAATGGAGACAGCCGTTCACTTAGTTCTCATATTCTGCGGCTGCCTGTTACTAGAATACTTGCAGCGACGACGTCGTAAAAAGGTTATAGGAAGGAAGGTACTATGATTACTACCATACAAGAATGGATTCTCTACTTAGAACAGGCTTACCCTAACAGAGTAGCCTTCCAGTACATGGATTATACGACAGGCGAACTGACCAAGATTACCTATGCTAGGTACGCTGGGGATGTACGTCAGTTTGCCTCCTACCTCTATACAACAATTAAAGACCCGAAAGGAAAGCATTTCGGGATTTTAGCTGGGAACGGGTATCAATACGCGGTGTCTCTTTATGGCGTACTCTTGGCTGGCGGGGTGGCAGTTCCTCTTAATCCGATGAAACGCTGGGAAGAGCTAGACTACGAAATAAACTGCGGGGATCTATGCCTGATCTTTCATGATGGCACCTTTATGGAACGGGAACCAGCACTCGGTGCTGCCTATGGCTCCATCTTAAGACCCCTTACGGTGTACCAAGCTTGTGAATCTGCGGTAGAGGTGCCGGCCTTATACGATAGTGAGCGCTTAGCCGTTATTATGTTTACCTCAGGAACAACGGCCCGCTGTAAGGGCGTAATGCTAACGGAAAAAAATCTGATGGCCCCCATTAAAGCCTTTACCGGAGTGGTGGAAGAAGTTACCGATCAGCCAATTACCCGGTTGTTCTTCGTAATGCCCATGTATCATATTGGAGGCTTAGTGTCCGTTTTGGTACACACTTATCTGGGACACCAAATCAATATGTGCTGTCAGCCAAAAAACATTTATCGAGAACTAAAAAGGATGGAAAGCGACTTTACCTGTATCGCTCCAGAGATCTTGTACTCCTTTTATAAGAATTTAAAAAAAGGTCGGGTTAAACGGCTCAACGGAATTCACTCAATTTCCTGCGGCAGCGCAACTTTAGATACCTCGCTACTGGCCCTATTTCAAAAATACAATATCCTGGTATCCCAGTCTTACGGTCTGACCGAGATGTGTGGCGGCGGAACCTCTAATAAGTCCATGGCAGCAGGCAAAATCCGCTCCGTCGGTCAGCCAATTAGCGGCGTAGAAATAAAGATAGAAGACGGCGAAGTATGCTTGCGGGGCGAAGCTATGATGAAAGGATACTATAAAGATCCCATCGCCACAGCCCAGGTAATACAAAATGGCTGGTTACATACAGGCGATTTGGGTTACCTAGACGAGGATGGATATCTCTATCTAACCGGTAGAAAGAAAAACCTTATTATCCTCGCTTCTGGTGAAAACATCAATCCCGAAGAGGTAGAAGTCCTGATAAGTCAGTGCCCTGAAGTAGAAGAAGTCCTAGTAAAAGAAAAAAATGGAAGACTCTGCGCAGAGATATTTTGTGCTATTGACCAACAGAAGACGGTCGCCAACTACATTTCCGAGTTAAACAAAACTCTGGCACTTTATACACGAGTATCGCTAGTAGAGTACCGAGAACAACCTTTTGAAAAGACGGCAACAGGAAAGATTAAGCGAAAGGGGTAATTAGAATGACAAAGCAAGACATTTTCCTTAAAGTGGCCCTCATCATCGAAGATGAAACGGAAATCCCCCAAGAGGAAATCCAAGAGGACAGCATGCTTATGGACGATCTGGAGCTCTCCTCTTTGGAAACCATGATTATCGTCACCACCATTGAGGAAACCTTTCATATTCGGTTGCATGAAAAAGACTGGTGGAAGCTAATTACGGTGAAGGATGTCGTGGATGTGATATATGAGGCGGTGGAGTAGAAATGAGAAAACCAATGATAGGCATAGTGCCCTTAATCGATTATGAGAAGGAAAGCTACTGGATGCTACCAGGATATATGAAGGGGATTCAAGAAGCTGGTGGGATACCCATCATGCTTCCCATATCTGAGGATAAAGAGGAATTAATCCAGCTGTTATCTGGCCTTGATGGCATTCTAATCACTGGCGGCCAAGATGTGTCACCAGAGCTATATAA
>LSQX01396280.1_pt1 | contig 11661 bp, 6 predicted proteins | sample 654561 | NCBI WGS metagenome assembly LSQX01 (sample SAMN04489861, study PRJNA283612) | anaerobic digester metagenome | isolation source: 4 biogas reactors fed with cattle manure at either 37C or 55C with and... | place: Denmark: Kongens Lyngby | collected 2014 | reverse complement strand
CCATGCCTTTTGAGAAATTTGAACGCAAATTCTTCCTGGAACATCGCAAAGACCTGAATCAGGTTGCCTTTGTCCCGGCACTGTGGAAGCGGCTCACTGATGGGGATAAAGAGGAATTGATTGGGATATGTGAGAAGCAGATTGAGCGGTATTATGAGAAAAGGGGAACCAGAGAATAATTATTGACTTATTTGGGATAAGATTACTTTATTTCCTCTATAACCATCACAAAGCTCAAATCTGATTCCTGTTTATTCGATTACAAATACTTGCTATGGATCGACAGCATATTTCTTTTATGTTAATATTGAAAATGATCAAAGTGCTGGAGGAAATTATGGCAAATATTCTTCTGTTGGAGCCAAACTATTCTGCAAAATATCCGCCGTTAGGTCTTATGAAGATTTCTTATTATCACAAATTCGTTCGCAAGGACAATATTGTTGTTTTTGCTAAAGGAAGGCTTTCAGATAATAGTCCATATAAAGAAATTAAATGGGATAGAATTTATGTATCCACCATGTTTACATATGAGTGGAAAGAAACCATTAAGACAATTAAGTATGCTAAAGATTTAGTTTCAGGAAACACTAGCAAAATAATCGTTGGTGGAATTGCCAGCACTCTTATGGCTGAAGATTTTGAAAAGGAAACCGGTATAAAACCAATTACTGGCCTGCTAAACGAAACAGGCAAATTAGGTTATGAAGATGATGCACAGGTAGATTCATTGCCGCCGGATTTCAGCATGTTAGATGATGTTTCTTATCGTTATGAAGCCGCAAATAATTATTTTGCTTATACAACTAGGGGCTGTGGTATGAATTGTAGTTTTTGTGCCGTTAAGACACTTGAACCAACTTACATAAACAGAGTTAGTATTTCTAAACAAATTGAACAAATCCGTGCAATTGATATGGTTGATGATAAACCAGGTGAGTTAAAAAAGGACTTGCTCCTACTTGATAATAATGTTCTGCGTTCGAAGTTATTTCCTGAAATAATTGAAGAAATAAAAATGTTGGGATTTCAGAAGGGTGCCACTTTTTGCAATCAAAGAACGGGCAAACAGGTAAAGCGATACGTTGATTTTAATCAAGGCTTAGATGCTAATCTTTTGACTAAAAGAAATGCCGAGCTTTTAGGAACAATCGCTTTGAGACCGGCAAGAATTGCTTTTGACCATATAGAAGATGCCGACCAATACAGGACAGCTATATTACGTTGCGTTGATGCTGGGATAACTAATTTTTCCAATTATATACTGTATAATGCCGAAGTCTCCTCTGGAAAAGGCAAGCAATATTCAGCAGATATGCCTGATGACTTATATAAACGTTTAATAATAAGCATAGACCTAATGGATGAAATTAACCGGGATTCCCATGAGAAAGTAACCATTTATTCTTTTCCGATGCGTTTCATCCCGCTCAATGCTAAGGACAGGAGCTTTATTGGTCCAAACTGGAATAAGAAATATCTGCGCACAATACAAGTGATGTTGAATCCGACAATGGGAAAAGGAGTTTCAAATCGCTCCTATTTCTATGCTGCCTTTGGCAAGAATGTTGAAGAGTTTTCCGAGTTTTTACTTATGCCCGAGTTTCTGCTGCTTGGTAGGGGGCGCATAAAATCAAGCTCCAAAGCAAGAGCAATGAGTCACGAACGTTTGCATGAAGAGCATAAAAATGAGGTCTTAATCCGTCGTTGGCGCGAAGCTTATAACCGTTTAAAAAATAAAGAACGCTGGGTACAAACAATCGCCGATAATGATTTTAACCCTTCAAAATTCTTTTTGCTAGATGATATTGCAGATAAAAAATTATTTCTGTTTTATTTATCAACAAATCAATTCCTTGAATTGATCAATAATATTAGCTCGAAACAGGATAGAAATGTTATTACCGAATTTTGTCGGGAAGCTCCAGAATATTACCAAGGAATCTTAACCCATATTAATGAAAAGCATTACAACTATCGTTTATTGGAGAAAGGTTTTTATAACTTGTTTGGTAAAAAAGGCATAGATGATCTGATAATAGGGTGGATCGACACCGGTTGTAAAGATCCTGCGTTTTTAAACAACTTGGAAAACCTGGTTGTTTCAGTTCGTACTCCACATATTGACATAGACGCATTAAAAGCGTTTTTCAGTTTTTATTTATTAGGAATTCTTGATTTAAGCGAACACAATCATGTTTTAATGAATTCGGTTATGAATGAAGATTATGATAACATCTGGCAATTCCTCTATGAGCAAGAAATACTTCTTGACAAACTAATTGATGAAAAGGGGAAGTCTGGTGAAACATCAGAGGTGCTCGATGTGCTGTATTCATTTAAGGATCAATTGCACAACCGATTATTTTAGGGAGGTATTAAATTGAATATTGTCGTGGGAAAACACACATTAGAATCGCTTACATCAGGAATGTATAATACCCCGATGGTATTGTTCCGTGAATACATTCAAAATGCTATTGACTCCATTGATGATGCCATAGAAAATGGTTCATTATCGGCTTCCGATGCAAGGGTTATTATTAGAATAGATGCTAACAATCTAAGAATTGTAATAGAAGATAATGGGGTTGGGGTCTCAGTAGAAAATATTGAATCTTGCCTTCTAGGAATCGGAAATTCAAATAAATCTTTTTTTAAAAGGCGGGGATTCCGTGGAATAGGGCGTTTAGTAGGAATAGGCTATGCAGATGAACTATCGTTTCACACAAGTTATGCCGGAGAAAACGTTGCAACTACAATAAACATTAACTGCAAGAAACTCCGTCAAATACTTGTACCAGGGCAATATGAGAATTTGGGCTTGATTGACGCATTAAAGGCAGTAATAAAAAGGACAGAGCGTCGTGAAAAACCCGAATTACACTATTTTCGAGTCGAATTAGACCATGTTGTTGGTAATAAAGATATCCTTAATTTAGAGGATGTTCGTGCTTATTTATGTCAGACCGCACCTTTGCCCTATAATACAGAAATTTTTTCATGGGGAAGGGATATCGAAGCAGCTTGTCAAGCAATAGGACATCCACTTACGCATTATGCAATTTATTTACACCACCCAGATTCAATACCGACTCCCCTCTACAAATTATACAGCGATCGCTTTTTCGTAAATATGCATAAGCAACAAATTGACAGGCTAGAAAACATACAAATTAACAAAATAACTTTTGATAAAAATGAAACCAAAGCCTTAGTTTGGTATGGCCATTCTAATTATCTAGGCACAATATTAGATGATAGAATAAAGGGGTTACGTTTTCGCAAAGGAAATATTTTAGTAGGAGACAAGTCTACGGCTAACCATCTTTTCAAAGAAGAACGATTTAATGGCTGGTTTCAAGGTGAAATACTCGTTTTTGATGAAAGAATAATTCCAAACTCTCGGCGTGACGATTTTGAGCCTAATGATGATTATGATCGTTTAATTGACAAATTATCTTCCTTAGGTTTCGAACTATCTAGACAAGTCCGCTATATTTCCTCACAACGCGCAGAAAGGAAAAGCGTTTTTGATAAAATCCAGATTATTTCAAATCAATCCCCGCAAGCAGTAACAAAATACCCACAAATAAATCTTTGTTCAAAGCTAACCTTATCAGAAAAAAAGCTCTTAGAAGAAGTTTTTGAGGTCCTTGATGAAAAGTATCCCAGAAAGAGTTCCGAATTACATAAAATAATTTTAGCCAAAGTCCAGTCAAAATAAATTTTGCAAGATATTTAGTTTTGATATTGATTTAATTATAGTTTTATTGTCCAAACTGTAGTATTCCGTAAGGCAATTATGAATATAATTGAGACCAACAATTATTTATAGGATTTTTCCAATAAATCTATTAATCGGTCGTATAATAAATCAGCATTTCCTTCTGCATTTGCATAAGCAATCTCCAGGAGAGAAACAATCTTAATTACATCAGGATTTCTGCTATTCATGGCAGGATGCCCAATATTTATTCTTAACTCACCTTTTTTTGTGTCTATCTCCATAGGTGGAGATGTATTTTTTCCTTTTTTTAAGTAATACTTGAAGGAATCCCCCCCAAAGTATATTTCCGGACTAATAATTTCTTCCGTTACAAGAACTTCTGTAAAATCATCAGCTGTTATATTCACTTCAAAATCTCCACTAACTGTAGCGATAGGCCTGACTTCTTGTATCGCTGAATTAGTATTCCTGATTTCCCTTTTCAAATCTACAGATTCAAAATCTGTCAGTTTAGACTCATTATTGATTATCTTATTTAGATCAATATCATTATCTATTATCGTTCTATTAATCTGGTTTAAACTATTCCTAATAGCCATGATTTCTTTAATTTTACTCTTAACATCTGTATTAATTTCCGCTCTATCGCGAACACGTCTTACGAAACCTATTAATTCTGTATGCATAAATGATTTAACAGCAACATAGTCTGGATGATCCTTTTTAAACCCAGACCTATTCATTGTCATAGCATTAGCCTCATCTAATCCTTCAATAAATAGTTCCCCCGTTATCCTCCTTGTAGCTTGAGTATCTTTTGAATATTCGAAAAAAGTGTTCATTTCTACAGCAACATTTTTTATTCTTACAACAATACCTTGCCATTCACTTGGAAGTTGCTTCCCACCATCAAGAAGATATCCAAATACTTTCAAATCATTTGAGCCGCCTTCTATATTAACTTCGTTTATTGGGTACCCACTGCCACTAATTGCTTCTTCGGGCGACTGACCATATGTCCTTCTTACTAATAAGTATCCTTCACCGCACACTGGAGCGTTAAAAATAATACTAATAGTCTTTTCATTCTGCTGCATCAATTTATCTTTCATTGGTGCGGTTAATGACTTAAAAAAAACACTATCCTCATGGTATTTCACAGGTAGGACACGTTCAAGTTTATTGAGAAGATCCTTAAAGTAGTCCGGATTAGTAAAGCGTTCCATTTGCTCTGGTTTAACGTCAGTAAGAATGATCTTTGTAAAATGCGTATCATCTTCCTCGTTCGCCTCTTTAATCGAAATTATTCGGCCAAACTCTAATTCTTCTAAATCCATTTTATGATTGTCTCCGTCAAGAAAATCACCAACATCAAATCTTGCTTTAATAATCAGATCCGTTCCTTTTTTTCTTGTTTCTAATTCCATTTTATTCGCCAAAACCGTTATAGCTAAAAAACCAATTCCTATTCGTCCAATTTTATTGCTTTGGCCTTTCTTACTACTTCCCCCCACGGCTAGAAACTCAGAAACAAGTTCTTCCTCTGACATTCCATCTCCATTATCAGCAATAATAATCTTTCCAGAACCAATATTGTTAGGCTTTACTGTTATATCTACCCTGTCTGCATTCGCATCCAAAGCGTTTGATATCACTTCCCTAATCTGCTTTTCCAGAGATTCATATGTTTGTCCAGATATTTCTTTTATCAGTCCAGCCTTAGCATTTAAATAAAGTACCGTATTACTTCTCATACTCCTTCTCTCTCGCTCCTTCCACTAAACATATCGCTTGAGCAATTGAATTCGCATGTACTGAAAAGTCATTGCCTTCACTAAGCCTAGCACATGTTTTTTCGTGTTCTTCAATTGTCCTTCTTATCTCGCCCTCATAATGTTCTCTTTTTCTTTGGTCTAACTCCTGCGACTGCCGCTTCTTATATTCGTTTATTTTTTGGTTTTTGGTCATTTCCAGACTCATAATTTGTGCATCGATAGTTAGGGCATATGTCTCTTTTATACCAATAATTTCTTTCTCTATATATTCATCGATTGATTGTGTGACAATATTTTTTAAGTGTTTGGCTTGTTCTTCAGTGATTAGATTCTCCTGTTCAAAGGTTTCAAATTTGCCTGTTACAATGTGTTGATAAAGAATATCACCTAAGCCCGGCAATTTCTCTCCTGTTTCAACCGCAATACCGACATTATATATATGCAAACTTGGATTTAAGCTACCCTTAGCAAATTTTATATGATTTGCAAAAAAACAATATAACCCAGCTGGGATTTCATCGGTGACAATTGATATATTACAATTTCTTGTGAATCGCCCTTCATCCTGCCATATTTTTAAAATAGCCTTAATAATTGGATTATGAATAGTCATATACACCAGACTCAGGTCTCTTGCCTCATCATTATTAAATGTGCAAATAATTGGCCCTTCAAGATTAATTATATCCAAATACCGTTTAAGTTTAGGCGGACTTACCGCTAAATCTGTTGACATTTTGTCAATAAGTTTCTTTTTCACCTCAGGACTAAAATAGAGGCTGTAAACCATATTCTTGTCTGCTTTTTGCTCAAGCCTATTGCCAGGGCCAATATTGTCTAAGAAAATTTTAAGTATCATCCGAACTTCTTCTTCTGTGAAGTATTTTTTGTTATGGTTTAAAGAACTAAGCTCTTGATTGAAATACTCATCCAACCCTGTTAGCTCAATTCTCTCGCTGGAAAACCTATCTTCTGCCAGCTGGGCAGTAGCAATATTCTCTTCCATTTTCTTTAAGAACTCTTTTTTTTCAGCGTCTGTTTTATTTGGGTTCAGCATCTCCATTACGATTTGTTTCTCTATTTTCCCAAGAACATTTTCCAAAGGCCCAAGTGAATTCTCAAACACAGTTACTCTTTCGTATAATTTTGCATAAATTTTGTCTTCGATATTGTCTTTGCAAATTAGATTTACTACGAAAACTTTATCTGCTAGTTGCCCATATCTGTCAATACGCCCAATCCTTTGTTCAAGCTTCATCGGATTCCAAGGAAGATCATAGTTGATTAAACGATGACACTTTCTATGCATATCAATACCTTCACTTGCAACTTCTGAACAAATTAAAAATCTAATCTCGTTGTTATTCTCGAACTCATTAACGATTCTTTCTCTCTCAATGATACTTTCTATAGAACCATCTAATCTGAGTGCTATAGACTTTCCATCGCCAAAATCATCGTTAAGCATTTTTATTAAATACCGTATAGTTGCTTTAAAATACGAGAATATAACAAACTTGGATGTTATGCCTTGATTCTTTTCTTCTTCTAGAACTTTCATTATGTAGGAAACCAAGGTATTATATTTAGTGTCCCGCCAAATTTGTAATGTCTCTCCGCATTCTATTTCTGGGCCAAGGACTTCTTCTGAACCACCGTCATCAATACCTATTTCTGATTCTTCATCGATATCTGAAAAGAGGTGGTCAAGCATTTCTATGTCATCTATTGATTCTACATATGCAGGAAGACAACTTGATGCTTGCCTCTCAGGCATAATGTAGTCAAAAGCACTAGTTTTTTTCTTCCCTGAATCACTTTGAAACTTTCTTCTACAAGCTTCAAGGGCAGTAAAATATATTTGTTGTTCTTCTGGTGTGTATTGATATTCAAGAGTAGTTACCTCTCGTTGGTTATAGTAACCAACATCACTCTTCCGAGTCCTGGTAACATATTGATTCAAGGTGTTTAAATCGTAAAACGCTCTTCTAATTAATCCTTTTCCTTCAGCATCGATCTGGCCTTCAACAAGTTTTTCTTGAATAAATAAATAGTGAGGATTATTTTCAAATTTTAGGCGATATGTTCTATATCCCATCAGTTCTTGAAGTTGGCGAACAATTTCTTCGAAGTCATCATCGTCAAGTGCTTTAAGACATTTAGTAAAATATTTATTGGGAGATAAATAGTCGTAAAAGTCGTTTTCTCCCATGGATATAAAAGTTTCCGGATCAAGAATTTGAAGCAAATGAAGTAGGTCGAGACTTCGAAGCTGGATTGGAGTCGCCGTTAGCATGACCAGTATTGACGTTCTATGACCTATGATTCTAGCAGCCTTATGGATAAGGGTACTTGTATTCCTTAAGTAATGCGCTTCATCAATAATAACCATATCAAAGTTTATCTCATTTAGCTCTAATGCGTTTAGAACATCTTTGCTTCTAACCAACCCGTAAGAAGCTATTCCAAAAATTGAAGCTTGATTCGCATTTTTTTTATAATCATCTACAAACTTCAAAAATGACCGCTTGTTAATTATATCGAAATACTCATCGAATCTACCTTCAAGTTCACTTTCCCATTTAGTCTGTAGTGACTTGGGGCAAATCACCAAAATTTTGTTTAACTTGGGTCTTCTTGCCCTATATTCACTGAGAATAATGCCGGCTTCAATAGTCTTACCCAAACCTACATCATCAGCAATTAATATTTTAGTTTTAGAAGATCTTAACATTTGCATTAAAGGTCTGAATTGATAATAGTTACAATCAGTACGAGATGATTGGTATGAAAAAAGATTCTTATCCGAGGCTTCTGCCAACTTAAAGAAAAGGAGGTTTTTTATAAAATCATATTTATCTTGGTCCTGAACTCTTACCGCAACATCAACCAAAACATCGACATTATAATAAGTCAAGCCCGATTCCATACAATATTTTGTTTCCTCCCCACTAAAAAACACCTCATAATTCCATTCTTCATTAACTAGTTCTGGTTTACTTGTGGTTATCAAACCGGTTTTTCCACTATCGTCTTTAATACGATCCCCCGGTTTAAACTTTTTAGAGATATATACTACGTCTGGAGTATATTCCGCAATTTCCCCCAGTTCCCAATGGCTATTAAAAAAAATTTTTGCCTCCGACGCTACTTGGGGGTCAGTGGTAACAATTCCAGCCTCGATGTTCCTCGTTAAACCCGCACCGGTTGCATTCACAGACCCTACTAAAACATTAGCTTCATTCCCAGAATAAAAAATATATAATTTAGGGTGGAAATAGTTGGTGTTTCCATCATAAATTCTAACCTCTGTATTAGGAATTGTCAGAAGCTCATTTATTATTACTTGCCTAGCATATTCATCTTCATGAAAATTGCTGCCCAAAAGAAAATTAAATCGTCGCCCTCCTTTATTCGGTAAGTTATCAAGAAAGTCTTTCAAAATTTTTATGCCTGCTAAATCTAAAAAGGCAGTAGCAATACATACTTTCATAGCTTGGTCGAGAAGTGTCTTTACATGATTTCCCCAATTATCTCCTAAAAATTTCTCCATTTTCCCCATCCCGCTTTTAATGATTTTTTACTCTGATTATCTGCTTTGAATCAAGTAAATAATGCTTTTCAACTATAATTTTTTGTCCTTGTTTTTTTATTAAATCCTTCGGCATCTGGTCAATAACTCCATTAATTATTAAAAAATCCCTGCCTTTATTAAGGGAAAACAATTTTATCAAATTATCCTTACCAATTGGAATAGTTCTATTAAAATAAATGATATCGTGGGGCCATCCATATAATTCGGGCGTGTTTAACGATTCAGTGAATTCATAGTTCTTAATTATGTAACCTGGTATTTCCTTTTGAATTCCCAAAATAAAAACATCAAGATGATTTTGATAATATAGATACTCATTTTGCTCAAGTATTACAAGTCTTGCAAGAAACTTAGCCAAAGTATGAACCTCAGAAACAGAACAATTCCCAATAAGAGAAAGTCTACGCCCGATTTCAGATTGAAACTTATAAACAATATTAACTACGTCATCCTCAGCAAACATAAAGCAATCCCTTTAAACATCGATTTTTCTCTGCAACTTCTTGTAGATCTGTTCTATAAGGACATCTCTTCTTTCAAGGTTTTCTTTATTGAAGAATTCAGAAATACAATCCACACACACTTCATAGACTATTCTTTCTTTACCCTTGAGCCCTAGTTCATCACAAGGATTTATGATATGCTCTGTTTTCCGCAACTCGACTTTTATGGCTTCCAGTTTGTTTTTTGTATTCTCTACCTCCCGTGCTAATAGCGGATCTACCTTCTTAACCTTTTTAGCCTTTTTATCAAGCTTTTCAAGTTGATCGTTAACTTCTTTTATCTTTGTGTTCTTAAGCTGGGCAATGACCCCCTTCTGCATTTCTTTATTAAGTGATTTTATCAATTTATGACCTTGATTCAGATCTTTTTCTGTACTGTTGATATCTGATTTTGAGGTTGCTTTCTTGTTGATTGCATCGCCCAGATATAACTTTAGTTGTTTGTGCAGTAAATCCCTTGCTTGGTTTTGTTCAAAATTATCCCTTGCTGATGATGGAATTAAATCATTACCTAATACATAAATCTCTCCAACCCACCAGTAATGGACAAACGCACGGCCCGGACTAAATAGCACATTTTTTAGCAGATCCTCATTCCCTATTCCAAAACCCTTAAATCTAACTCTGATTCCTTTTATGGAATCGTCAGAGATAGCCCCCGATTTAGCTGAGGTTGCATACCAAACAAAAGCTAAACGGTCTTTCATTTGACCGGGTATAGTCAAATATTCAACTGCCGTTAGTCCATGTTCTGGCTTAAAAGGTTTATAAACGGATTTATTGTTTACTGTTAATTTTATAGGGAAATAATCAGGTACGTATTTACTTATTTCCTCCTCTATTGATTTACCAAGTAAAAACTCTGGATCAAATGTAACCGGTGCTGTCTGTCCCAAAGACTTAATTACTTCCTGCTCGTTTAGGAGTACTTCCGAATCTTTAGTTATACCTAACATCTGAATAATGGTGTAATGCAGATCGGGGTCTTCAGTGTCGGATATAATAGATGTATATTGCATAATCAAATCTTTTAATGGATAATTTTCCCCTTTAGCTTTACCCTCAGTTACCAACTTCAACATTTCCCCGGCTTCAAATTTCAATGTTGTTTTGTTTGGTTGTCCGTATTTAGAGGAAATAACAACCAACTCTTTAGCTGCGCTAAGGCCTGCTAATCTCCCGATACCCCTGAATCCAGTTCGTGCTCCCATTTCTTTTTCGGAATAACCGAATAATAAGTACTTATTTACTCCATCTCCATCCATACCCAATCCCTTATCAAAAATCAGCATATCGCGATCTTGGATTATGATTTGAATTAGACGATCCGTCTCTATGTTCTCATCATTAGCGTCTTTTATAGAGTCATAGGAATTTTGAACATATTCTCTAATTACGTCCAATTTATTAGGATATAATCCTGTGGTAAGTACTTCTAATACATAACCGAAAACTAACTCCGGGGTATCCTGTGCTTGTATGTTCATTCTTTCTACTCCCACGAAAATCAATTTATTGACTTACAAGATTTAGGTGATATATAGATAACAAGTTTATTTGCTGTCAACTGAGATGAATTTTTAGTTTTATGTCCGACTATATAATCATTTTTCTACTCTGATTGTCTATATTCCTGCATATTGCCTGTATCTTCCATCCCCATTTTACAAGCTTTTATCTTGAATTATTGTTGTAAGGACCTCATTCAATCAGCATCGTAGAAATGTATGTGTATAAGATAATATCGTTTCACGAATGAAGACTTTGTGATATTACACAAAATAATAAGGTCAACTTCTTTTTAATAATAACAACAATGCACCCCCCGCCCCCAACTTTTGACCGGACAACAATGTTTTATTGATGCTTTCGTTATATCTCCGCCCTGGTGCTACTTACGTTCTTGATGTTCAGGCACTGGTGCACTGGTCCTAATCCCATTCACAAAAATATTCCCCCCCTACCCCACCACCAACTTATTCGTCTTCTTCAGATATTTTGCCGGTATTGGTCGGTGTAGTTTCCATGTGATACTCATTGGTTTGGAACCTTCATGTT
>LSQX01254791.1_pt1 | contig 11661 bp, 6 predicted proteins | sample 654561 | NCBI WGS metagenome assembly LSQX01 (sample SAMN04489861, study PRJNA283612) | anaerobic digester metagenome | isolation source: 4 biogas reactors fed with cattle manure at either 37C or 55C with and... | place: Denmark: Kongens Lyngby | collected 2014 | reverse complement strand
ACGACGCCTTCGGCCAGCGCCAGATTTCCACCATCTTCACCCAGGCCAACCAGTACCGCGTGGTGCTCGAAGCACTGCCGCAGTTCCAGCTCGGGCCCGAAGCGTTGGGCCGCATCCGGGTCAACTCGGCCAGTGGAGAACCGGTGCCGCTGGCCGGCATCGCGCGCGTGGAGGAACGCCCCAGCGCACTGCTGCGCAACCATATCGGCCAGTTCCCGGCCACCACGATCTCGTTCAATCTGGCGCCCGGTGTGTCGCTCGGCGAAGCGGTCGCCGCGATCGAGGCCGCTGAAGCCGAGATCGGCCTGCCGGCCAGCATCGAATCGCGCTTCCAGGGTGCGGCCGAAGCCTTCCGTGGCTCGCTCTCCTCCACGCTGTGGCTGATCCTGGCGGCGGTGCTGGTGATGTACATCGTGCTGGGCGTGCTGTACGAAAGCTTCATCCACCCGGTGACGATCCTGTCCACCCTGCCCTCGGCCACGGTCGGCGCGCTGGCCGCGCTGCTGCTGACCGGCACCAGCCTGGACCTGATCGCGATCATCGGTGTGATCCTGCTGATCGGCCTGGTCAAGAAGAACGCGATCATGATGATCGACTTCGCGCTCGACGCCGAACGCCACGACGGCATGGCGCCGCGCGAAGCCATTCACCAAGCCGCACTGCTGCGTTTCCGCCCGATCCTGATGACCACGCTGGCGGCATTGTTCGGCGCGGTACCGCTGATGCTGGCCACCGGCTCCGGCGCCGAACTGCGCCAGCCGCTGGGGCTGGTGATGGTCGGCGGCCTGATCGTCAGCCAGGTGCTGACGCTCTACACCACGCCGGTGATCTACCTGTTCTTCGACCGCCTCGCGCACCGTGGCAAGCGCGATGCCGGCGGCAATCCGGATATGGCCGCAGCGACGGCGGACGGTCATGCGTGAGGACGGCTCGGCACCGGCCACGGTGAACCTGTCGCGCATCTTCATCGAGCGCCCGATCGCCACCGCGCTGCTGGCGATCGCGCTGGTGCTGGCCGGTGCGCTGGCCTACCGCATGCTGCCGGTGGCACCACTACCGCAGGTGGATTATCCGGCGATCCAGGTCACCGCCAGCCTGCCCGGCGCCAGTCCTGAATCGATGGCGGCGAACGTGGCCACGCCGCTGGAGCGTGCGCTCGGCGCGATTCCCGGCATCACCGAGATCCGCTCCAACAGCTCGCAGGACATGGCACGGATCGATCTGAGCTTCGATCTGGGGCGCGATATCAACGATGCCGCGCGCGATGTGCAGGCCGCGATCAATCAGGCCGCACCGCAGCTGCCCAGCGGCATGCCGGGCCTGCCGCAGGCGCGCAAGATCAATCCCTCGCAGGCGCCGATCCTGGCGCTGGCACTCAGTTCCGAACGCCTGACGCCGGGCGCGCTGTACGACCTGGGCTCGACCATCCTGGCGCAGAAGCTGACCCAGATTCCCGGCGTCGGTCAGGTCGATGTCGGCGGCGGTTCGCTGCCTGCGGTGCGGGTGTCGCTCGATCCCAACGCGCTGAACCAGTACGGCATCGCGCTGGATGAAGTCGCCGCCGCGATCCGCAGCACCAATGCACTGCGACCGCTGGGCGCGGTGCAGGACGGCCGCCGCAGCTGGCAGGTGGAGGCCAATCTGCAACTGCGCGATGCAGCCGATTACTCCGAACTGCTGGTCGCCTGGCGCGACGGCCGACCGGTGCGGCTGGGCGATGTGGCGCAGGTCTCCGAAGGCGTGGAAAACCGCTACGCCGCCGGCTTCCACAACGACCGCGACGCGGTGCTGCTGGTGGTCAACCGCCAGCCCGACGCCAACGTGGTCGACACCATCGACCTGATCCACGCGCAGATTCCGGCGCTGCGCGCGCTGCTGCCCGAAGGCGTGGATCTGAGCGTGGCGATGGACCGTTCGCCGGTGATCCGCGCCACGCTGTCCGAAGCGCAGATCACCTTGCTGCTGGCGGTCACGCTGGTGGTGCTGGTGGTGCTGGCCTTCCTTGGCAACCTGCGCGCCGCGATGCTGCCGACATTGGCGATTCCGGTGGTGCTGGCCGGCACCCTGGCAGTGATCTGGCTGTGCGGATTTTCGCTCAACACGCTGTCGCTGATGGCGCTGATCGTGGCGGCGGTGCTGGTGGTGGACGATGCCATCGTGGTGCTGGAAAACATCTCGCGCCATATCGAAGCCGGCATGGCGCCGCTGCCTGCCGCCTTGCGCGGCGCGCGCGAGGTCGGTGCCACGCTGCTGTCGATGAACCTGGCGCTGGCGGTGGTGTTCGTGTCGATCCTGTTCCTGGACGATTTTGTCGAACGCCTGTTCCGCGAGTTCTCGGTGACGCTGGTGGCGGCGATGTTCGTATCGCTGGCGGTGTCGCTGAGCCTGACCCCGAGCCTGTGCGCACGCCTGCTGCGACGCGGCGACGATCTGCCACCACCGAACCGTGTGCAGCAGGCCGGCCGGCGCTTCTTCGCGCGGCTGCGGGCCGGTTATGCGCGCAGCCTGGCGGCCTCGTTGCAGCATCGCGCGCTGCTGCTGACGCTGTTCGCACTGGTGATCGGCTTCAACATCTGGCTGTTCATGATCGTGCCCAAGGGCGTGGTGCCGCAGCAGGACACTGGCCAGTTGCGCGGTTTTGCGCGCGGCGATGACGGCCTCTCGTTCCAGGTGATGCAGCCAAAACTGGATGTCTACCGCCAGGTGCTGATGGACGATCCGGCGATCGAAGACATCATCGGCTACATCGGCGGCAGCTCGGGCATCAACAACGCCTTCATCATGATCAAGGTCAAGCCGCTGGCCGAACGCGGCATTTCCAGCCAGCAGGTGATCGACCGGATCCGCGCGCAGACCCCGGAAATCCCCGGCGGCCGGCTGTGGCTGTGGGTCGACCAGGACCTGCGCATCGGCGGCGGGGGTGGCGGAGGCGACGGCAACTATTCGTTCGAGCTGATGTCCGGCGAACTGGACCTGCTGCGCAGCTGGACCACGCGCGTGGCCGATGCACTGACGCTGCTGCCGGAACTGGTCGATGTGCAGGCCTCCGGCGACGAAGGCGCACGCCAGGTGGCGCTGGACATCGACCGCAACGCCGCCGCACGGCTGGGCGTGGACATGCGCACCATCGCCTCGGTGCTGAGCAACTCCTTCAGCCAGCGCCAGATCGCCACGCTCTACGACAGCCTCAACCAGTATCGCGTAGTGATGGAACTGGACCCGCGCCACACCCAGCATCCGGACACGCTGGACCAGGTCTACGCCATTGCCGGCGACGGTCAGCGCGTGCCGCTTTCAGCATTCGCCAGCTACGACTACAGCATCGCGCCGGACCGGGTCCAGCATCGCGGCCAGTTCGCCTCCACCCGGGTGCAGTTCGCACTGGCACCGGGCGTCACGTTGGACCAGGCGGTCAACGCGATCGATGCGGCGATGGCGCAGATCATGCTGCCCAGCGAAGTCATCGGCCAGCTCTCGGGCGAGGCCGGCAGCCTGAAGGAAATGCGCCAGCGTCAGCTGTGGCTGATCCTGGGCGTGGTGCTGGCGGTCTACATCGTGCTGGGCATTCTCTACGAAAGCCCGATCCAGCCGCTGACCATCCTTTCGATCCTGCCCTCGGCCGGCATCGGCGCACTGCTGGCGCTGCTGCTGAGCAACAAACCGCTGGACCTGATCTCGCTGCTGGGCCTGTTCCTGCTGGTGGGCGTGGTGATGAAGAACACCATCCTGATGGTGGACTTCGCGCTGGCCGCACAACGCGAACGCGGCCTGTCCGCGCACGCCGCGATCCAGGAAGCCGCGCTGCTGCGCTTCCGCCCGATCCTGATGACCAGCCTGGCGGCCCTGTTCGGCACCCTGCCGCTGATGCTGGCCACCGGCGAAGGCTGGGAAATGCGCCAACCGCTGGGCATCGCCATCGTCGGCGGCCTGCTGGTCAGCCAGGTGCTGACGCTCTACACCACCCCGTCGATCTTCCTGGCGCTGTCGCGGCTGGAGAAGAAGCGCACACCGAAAGCGGCGATGCCGGAAGCCGGATAAGAAAACTCCCCTCTCCCGCCTGCGGGAGAGGGGAGCAGAGAGTTTTCTAGCCAAGCTGGCGGAAGGGCTGTACGACATCCGTCAGCGCCGATGCGCTGCACGAATCCATTGAAATTTTTTATTGCGGCACTGCAACAAACTGTGCTTTATTCGACCCCCAACCCAACGGCGCGGCGCGGCCATCCGGCTGCCGGCGGCGCTGTCCTGGCGATGCATGGAAGTGTCGCCGCAGGCAGGTCCGGTGTCGATGTGCACAGCATCAGAGCCGGCGCGTGACCATCCGGATCGGATGTCCGGACGGGCATCACGACACAAGGAAGGCACATGGCGTCGACCCATACCCGGGGGCTGCTCGACCCGCGACTTGAGCACGACAGTTGCGGCTTCGGCCTGATTGCCCAGCTCGACAACCAGCCCAGCCGCTGGCTGGTGGACACCGCACTGTCCTCGCTGGCGCGCATGTCGCACCGCGGCGCGATTCTGGCCGATGGCCGTACCGGCGACGGCTGCGGTCTGCTGTTGCACCGGCCCGAGGAGTTCCTGCGCAGCGTCGCGGACGAGGCCGGCATCCGTCTGGGGCACGGGTTCTGCGCCGGCAACATCTTCCTGCCGCAGGATGCCGGCAACGCGCAGCGCGCCCGTGCGGTACTGGCTGAGGAACTGGAACGGGTCGGCATCCAGGTCGCCGGCTGGCGCCGGGTGCCGATCAACGAATCGGCCTGCGGTCCGATCGGTCTGGCCTGCCTGCCGCGCATCGAACAGGTGTTCGTCTGTCCGCAGGCAGCCACCGGTCAGGCCGGGATGCAGCGCATGCTGTTCCTGGCACGGCGTCGCGCCGAGATGCGGCTGGCCGATCTCGAAGACTTCCATGTCGTCAGCCTGTCGGCCTCGACCCTGGGCTACAAGGGACTGGTGCTGGCCCCGGCGCTGGCTGATTTCTTCCCCGATCTTGCGCACCCGGCGATGGCCTCGGGCGTGGCCCTGTTCCACCAGCGTTTTTCCACCAATACCGCGCCGCGCTGGCCGCTGGCGCAGCCGTTCCGGCTGCTGGCGCACAACGGTGAAATCAACACCATCGAAGGCAACCGCCGCTGGGCCACGGCGCGCGTCGCCAAGTGGCATACGCCGGCACTGGATCTGCGCGAACTGCAACCGCCGATCTCGATGCACGGTTCGGATTCTCAGAGCATGGACAACATGGTGGAACTGCTGCTGGCCGGCGGCATGGACCTGCTGTGCGCGATGCGCATCCTGGTGCCGCCGGCAACCTCGGTGCTGGAACACACCGATCCGGATCTGGCCGCGTTCTACCAGTATTTCGGGCTGAACTGCGATCCGTGGGACGGCCCGGCCGGCATCGTGCTGTGCGACGGGCGTTATGCCGCCTGCACCCTGGACCGCAACGGCCTGCGCCCGGCGCGTTGGTCGCTGACGCGCGACCGGCACCTGACCGTGGCCTCGGAAACCGGGGTCTGGGATTGCCCGCCACAGGAGATCGTGGCCAAGGGCAAGCTCGGCCCCGGCGAAATGCTGGCAGTGGACCTGTATTCGGGCGAGCTGCTGGACAGCACCCGCATCGATGCCATCAACAGGAGCCGCGCACCGTTCAAGCGCTGGCTGAAGAACGGCCTGAAATATGTCGAACAGGATCTGATCGACCCTTCACTGGCGGCCGAGCCGATGGACCCGGCCACGCTGAAGCGCTACCAGAAGCTGTTCACGCTCTCGCGCGAGGAGCGCGAATCGGTGCTGCGCGTGCTGGCCGAAACCGAGCAGGAAGCCACCGGCTCGATGGGCGATGACACCCCGATGGCGGTGCTCAGCCAACAGCAGCGTTCGCTCTACGACTATTTCCGCCAGGCCTTCGCGCAGGTGACGAATCCGCCGATCGATCCCTTGCGCGAGTCGATCGTGATGAGCCTGTCCACACCCATCGGGCGCGAAGGCAATCCGTTTGAACTGACGCCGGAAAGCGCACACCAGGTGATCATCAATTCGCCGGTGCTGAGCCAGCGCAAGCTGCGCCAGATCCTGGCGATGGATGCCTTCCGCCAGGCCCAGACCACGCTGCATCTGTACCACGACCCGTCTTCCGAATCCTTGCGGCAGGCGCTGCTGCGCCTTTGCGACGAGGCCGAGCGCGCGGTGCGCGAGGGCGCGGTGATCCTGATGCTGAGCGATCTTGATCCGCCGGCCGGGCACAATTTCGTGCATCCGCTGCTGGCCACCGGCGCGATCCATGACCGTCTGGTGCGCAGCGGCATCCGCTGCGACTGCAATCTGATCATCGAAACCGCGACCGCGCGCGATCCGCACCATTTCGCCTGCCTGATCGGCTTCGGCGCCACCGCGGTGTATCCGTATCTGGCCTACCAGACCCTGTTCGACCTGGGCCGCGCCGGCATTCTGGATGCCAAGCGCGGCAGCGAGCCGGCGCAGCTGGGGCGCAGTTACCGGCGCGGTATCTGCAAGGGCCTGTACAAGATCATGTCGAAGATGGGCATTTCCACCATCGGCAGTTATCGCGGCGCGGGCCTGTTCGAGATCATCGGGCTGGAGCGCGATATCGTGGATCTGTGCTTCCCGGGCACACCCTCGCGCATCGGCGGAGCGAGCTGGGAAGCGTTGCAGCAGGAAGTGGAAGCGCAGGTGCGCGCCAGCGCCGACCAGACCACGCCGCTGCCGCCCGGCGGCCTGCTCAAATACGTGCACGGCGGCGAATACCATGCCTACAACCCGGACGTGGTCGGCAGCCTGCAACGCGCGGTGCGCAGCGGCGATTACGCCGATTACAAGGTGTTCGCCGAGCATGTGAACACGCGCCCGGTCACGACACTGCGCGATCTGCTCGCACTCGATCCTTCCCGCACCCCGATTCCGCTTTCCGAAGTGGAACCGGCGGAAAACCTGTTGCCGCGTTTTGATTCGGCCGGCATCTCGCTCGGCGCGCTGTCGCCCGAAGCACATGAAGCACTGGCCATCGCGATGAATCGCCTCGGCTGCCGCAGCAATTCCGGCGAAGGCGGTGAAGACCCGGCGCGCTACGGCAGCGAGAAGCGCAGCAAGATCAAGCAGGTTGCCTCCGGCCGCTTCGGCGTCACACCCGAGTATCTGGTCAATGCCGAGGTCTTGCAGATCAAGGTCGCGCAAGGCGCCAAGCCCGGCGAAGGCGGGCAGTTGCCCGGTCACAAGGTCAACGAACTGATCGCGCGGCTGCGCTACGCCAAGCCCGGCATCGGCCTGATTTCCCCGCCGCCGCATCACGACATCTATTCGATCGAAGACCTGGCCGAACTGATCTTCGACCTGAAACAGGTCAATCCGACCGCGCTGGTCAGCGTCAAGCTCGTCAGCCATGCCGGCGTGGGCACGATTGCAGCAGGCGTGGTCAAGGCGCATGCCGATCTGATCACCATTTCCGGCTACGACGGCGGCACCGGTGCCTCGCCGCTGTCTTCGGTCAAATACGCCGGCACGCCGTGGGAACTGGGCCTGTCCGAAGCGCAGCAGGCACTGCGCGCCAACGGACTGCGGCACACCGTGCGCCTGCAGGCCGATGGCGGGCTGAAGACCGGGCTGGACGTGATCAAGGCGGCGATCCTGGGGGCAGAAAGTTTCGGTTTCGGTACCGCGCCGATGATCGCGCTGGGCTGCAAATACCTGCGCATCTGCCATCTGAACAACTGCGCCACCGGCATCGCGACACAGGATAAACGCCTGCGCGAACAGCACTTCATCGGCCTGCCGGAAATGGTGATGAACTACTTCCGCTTCGTGGTGGAGGAAACCCGCGAATGGATGGCCGTACTCGGCGTGCGCCGGCTTGAAGACCTGATCGGCCGCACCGAATACCTGACGATTCTGGAAGGCACCACCGCCAAGCAGCGCGGCCTCGATCTTTCCCCGTTGCTGTCCGATGCCGGCGCCGCGCCCAATGCCGCGCGTTTCTGCACCGAGCCGGCCAACACCCCGCACGATGACGCGCCACTGGCACGGCAGATGCTGCAACAGATCGGCCCGGCCATCGAACACCGCAGCGGCGGCGATTTTCATTTCACCGTGCGCAACAGCGACCGCGCCATCGGTGCCGCACTGGCCGGCGAGATCGCGCGCCGCCACGGCAATCACGGCATGGCCGATGCGCCGCTCAGGCTGCATCTTGCCGGGGTGGCCGGGCAGAGTTTCGGCGCGTTCAACGTCGCCGGTCTGGAGCTGCTGCTCGAAGGCGACGCCAACGACTACGTCGGCAAGAGCATGGCCGGCGGCCGGCTGGTGCTGCGGCCACCACCCGACAGCCGCTTCGAAGCGCGCCACGCGCCGATCATGGGCAACACCTGCCTGTATGGCACCACCGGCGGCGAACTTTATGCCGCAGGCCGCGCCGGCGAACGCTTCGCGGTGCGCAACTCAGGCGCCACCGCCGTGATCGAAGGCGCCGGCGACCACTGCTGCGAGTACATGACCGGCGGCGTGGTCACCGTGCTGGGGCGCACCGGGGTCAACTTCGGTGCCGGCTTCACCGGCGGCTTCGCCTATGTGCTGGACATGGAGCGCGATTTCGTCGACCGCTACAACCACGAACTGATCGACATCCACCGCTTCTCACCGGAAAGCATGGACAGCCAGATCCAGCACCTGCGCCAGCAGATCCTGCACCACGTGGCGCATACCGGCAGTGCGTGGGGGCAGCAGATCCTCGGTGACTTCCGTGATTTCGTCGGCAAGTTCTGGGTGGTCAAGCCACGCGCGGCCTCGCTGGAAAGCCTGATCAACACCCTGCGGAGGGCGGCATGATGAACACCGCAATCGTTTCGATGAAAGCCACCGCAGCACCGTGGTCCAGCGCCTTCAACGGCCGCGGCAACAGGAGAAGCGGCGATGGCTGATCCGCTGTTCCAGTTCATCGACCTGCCGCGCCGGATGCCGACCCCGCTGCCGACGCCGGTGCGCGTCAACGGCTGGCAGGAGATCTACGGCGGCTTCGATCCCGACGCGGCCGCAGCGCAGGCCGGGCGCTGTCTGGATTGCGGCAATCCCTACTGCGAGTGGAAGTGCCCGGTGCACAACTACATCCCGAACTGGCTGGCGCTGGCGCGCGCCGGACGCCTGTTCGAGGCCGCCACGCTGGCGCACGAAACCAACCCGCTGCCGGAAATTTGCGGAAGGATCTGCCCGCAGGACCGCCTCTGCGAAGGTGCCTGCACGCTCAATGACGACTTCGGTGCGGTCACTATCGGGGCCATCGAAAAGTACATCGTCGATGAAGCCTTCCGGCAGGGCTGGCGGCCCGATCTTTCGCAGGTCAAAGCCACCGGCAAACGCGTGGCGGTGATCGGTGCCGGCCCGGCCGGGCTGTCCTGCGCTGATCGTCTGGCACGGCATGGCATACAAGCGCATGTGTTCGACCGCCACCCGCAGATTGGCGGCCTGCTGAGCTTCGGCATCCCGACCTTCAAGCTGGAAAAGGAAGCCATCGCCACCCGCCGTGGCGTGCTCGAAGCGATGGGCGTGCACTTCCACCTCGGCGTGGACATCGGCCGCGACCTGCTCTTCGCCGAGCTGCTGCGCGACCACGACGCGGTCTTCGTCGGCACCGGCGCCTATACCCCTGTTGATGGCCGCCTGCCCGGCCAGCACGGCGCCGGCGTGCATCTGGCGCTGGACATCCTGACCGCCAATGCACATCGGCTGCTGGCCGGAGACAGCACGCCCGATCCGCGCCTGGACATGGCCGGCAAGCGCGTTGTCGTGCTCGGCGGCGGCGACACCGCGATGGACTGCGTGCGCACCTCGATCCGACTGGGCGCCGCCCAGGTCACCTGCGCCTACCGCCGCGATGAAGCCAATATGCCCGGCTCACGCCGCGAAGTCGCGAATGCGCGCGAGGAAGGCGTGCAATTCGCGTTCAACCGCCAACCGCTGGCGATCGAACATGACGAACACGGCGCCCTGCTCGGCGTGCGCGTCGCCCAGACCCGCCTCGGCCCAGCCGATTCCCAAGGCCGGCGCAACGCCGAAATCCTCGCCGACTCCGAACAACTGCTGCCCGCAGACACGGTCATCCTGGCCTTCGGCTTCCGCCCCAGCCCCGCGCCGTGGCTGGCCGAACACGGCGTGGCGTTGGAAACCGATGGCCGCATCCGGGCACAGGGCAACGCGCTCCCGTACCAGACCAGCCATCCGAAAATCTTCGCCGGCGGCGACAATGTGCGCGGCGCCGACCTGGTCGTCACCGCCGTACATGACGGCCGCGAAGCGGGGCTGGCGATGGTGCGGTATCTGACAGTTCCAGACAATCAGTCGACTGGGAATGGAGCTTGAAAACCCAGCGCTGCACATCACTTGAAGATACGGCTCTCCCACTCATCTCGCTGCGGAGACCGTGTTGGCGGAGATCCCATTGATCATCCCGCACGACAACTGGCAAGCCTTTGTCGAAAAAAGAAAAGGGTGACCGCGTCTGCTGCCACCCTTTTCCCACCATTATTGGGAAATCATTCGGCTTTCAGTCGATACCAAAGTCGAAATAGCTGTCGTTGCCCGCAGCGAAGAATCCCGCAATTCTCACCTGGCTGTTGTAGGTCACCAGTGCATACTCACCCGGCGCTAGATCCTGCTGTGGCGTGACCTTGTAGAGCGAGAAGCCTTCAGGCGCTCCTGACTGATCAGCCAATTCCTCGCCCAAGGTACGGATGACACGATCCGGATGGATCCCGGTGGAGTAGCTCATGTAACCGCCCCCGATACTGACCTCACGCGTACCGTTGCGGCGCACCGCGAAGTTTGCCAGCGTCAGATAGGTTTCCGGCGCGGCATTGCCGGGCACTGCTATCAGGAAGGAAGGTCGACGGTTTGTGGTGCGGAGATTGGCCTGGGTGCCCGGCAGAGCCGCATAGGTTCCCACACCGCCAAATCCCATTCCCCGTGCTGCGGTGCGCAATCGCGCGACCGTATAACGCATGCGGGTTTTTTCCGCACCATCCAGCATCAGGATTTCTTCCGGATTCACCCTTGCGACATCCTGTTGCGCTGCCAGGCCAGACGAGCTCCCGGATGCGGACGTGCTGGCTGGTGCGGCGTTCTTCGTCAACATCGCCTCAATGACATCGGCCGGCACACCAGCCTGTTTCAGGCTTATGAGGTCGTCAGGCAGGGTGCTGAACCGGGCCTCTGACGACCTGATCGTCAGCACAATCACGCCGGAATCAAGACCGGCTGCCACCATTTTTTCCACATCCGAATTGGAAAGGGCCGTGCCCTGTGCCGACAACCCTGTGGCCGCGAAAACCAGCAGAACGGCCAATACCCAAGGACGGAAAAACCGGATCATCTCAAAACGCATTGCAACCCCCATAAAAATTCGACTCATTCACACCGCACCGAAACGGCCACGGCCGCCCGATACTAGGCCAGCCCCTCTTCGCAAGGGAACCCTTTCTGGAGCAGCCGCGTATTCCCAGTGCCGCAACGCCCATCAGCCCATGTGTCCGGCCACTCGCACCTACCTCCCCAGCTGTCCCACCCCGCCCCACCCGGTAGAATCCACCGCCCCGCTCCGGCACGCCGCGCCGCTGCGGCTCCATTCCAACGGAACCCGTGCATGTCCCAGATCCAACACCGCAT
>LSQX01245970.1_pt1 | contig 11661 bp, 10 predicted proteins | sample 654561 | NCBI WGS metagenome assembly LSQX01 (sample SAMN04489861, study PRJNA283612) | anaerobic digester metagenome | isolation source: 4 biogas reactors fed with cattle manure at either 37C or 55C with and... | place: Denmark: Kongens Lyngby | collected 2014 | reverse complement strand
CAAGCCGGAAGATTGTTGAATTTGCTTTTTGAGGGGTACGGGTTCACCCCGGAAGATTACCACATATGCAACATCGTTAAATGTCGACCGCCTGAAAACCGCGTTCCGACACCCGCCGAAGCCAAGTCTTGTATGCCGTTATTGGCCAAGCAAGTCCGGTTCGTTAAGCCGAAAGTCATTGTCCTGATGGGAAAGACGGCATACAAATACTTTACCGGTTCCGATGATGCCATCGGTAAGGTCCGAGGGCAGTTTTTCGAAAAAAATAACTACCTCATTTTCCCCACGTTTCATCCGGCCTACATTTTGCGAAATAATAATCACCGCATGACGTTATGGCAAGATATCGGACGCGTCAGAGAGAAGATGGAGGCGCTAAATCTGATTGATTCGTTGTCGGAAGAACCGTCCATGCCGGAAGGGAGAGGTTGACTTCATATCATCTTTTAACAAACAAAAAACTTTGGACGGATTCGTGTTCATTTTTGTGCCGCAGTGATATAATTATTACTATTATGTAATCATTACAAACGGAGGTGCCACATGAAAATTCTTATCGTCGGCGGTGTAGCCGGAGGTGCCAGTACAGCGGCTCGTCTTAGGCGTTTGTCCGAAAAGGATGAAATTATTATTTTCGAAAAGAGCGGATATATATCGTATGCGAACTGCGGTTTGCCCTATTATTTAGGTGGTACGATTACTAAGCGGGACAAATTGGTGGTGACGCGCCCGGAGCTTTTTCGCGACCGTTTTAATATAGATGTTCGTGTTCAGAGCGAGGTCATTGCAATTGACCGTGACAAAAAGCGCGTCCAAGTTAAAAGGGCAACAGACCAATCCACGTATTACGAAACGTATGACAAGCTGGTGTTGTCTCCGGGTGCCATGCCAAGAAAACTTAATGTTGAAGGTGAGGATCTGCCGGGGATTTTTAATCTGCGTAATCTTGAAGATACTATCGAAATTGATGACTTTATCGTCGATAGAGATCCGGCCAGAGCGGTGGTCGTTGGTGGTGGTTTTATTGGTGTCGAGATGGCAGAGAATCTTATAGATCGGGGTTTACAGGTCAGTATTGTCGAGTTTGCGCCTCAGGTGCTCGGGTTTCTTGATGCTGAGATGGTCATTGATGTTCACAAGGCGATAAGAGATGAGGGTATCGGGTTAAATCTTGGTGTCGGAGTTTCGGCGTTTTCTCGTCAGTCCGAATCTTCTCCGATAGATGTTCGTTTGACGGATGGTCGATCAATGGAAGCAGAGATTGTCATCGTTGCTGCAGGCGTTGTGCCGGATAATCGGCTCACTGCGGCTTGCGGTATTGAATCGGGTGTCGGGAATAGTATCGGTGTGGATGATATGTTTCAAACCTCTGATCCGAATATCTTTGCAGTAGGCGATGCGATTCCAGTAAAACAGATGCAATCGGATACAGAAGTTCTAGTTCCGCTCGCTGGTCCTGCGAACCGTCAGGGGAGACAAATTGCCGCATTATTGACCGGAAATTCTCTACTCAACGAAAAATCAGCGCGCCTCGTCCAAGGCAGTAGCGTCGTTAAGGTTTTTGATTTGACGGCCGCTTCGACCGGACTCAATGAGAGACAGCTCAAGAAAATGGGCATCAAATACATGAAGACTTACATTTTTCCGGCAAGTCATGCGACATATTATCCAAATGCGACGAATATGTCCATGAAGATGCTGTTTGGACCGGAAGGCCAAATTCTGGGTGTCCAGGCGGTGGGTTATGATGGAGTCGAAAAACGTGTGGATGTTGCAGCGACTGCGATGCGGCTGGGTGCTACGGTATACGATCTTCAGAATCTGGAACTATGTTATGCACCGCCATACTCTTCGGCCAAAGATCCTGTAAACATGCTTGGATTTACCGCAGCGAATATTCTTAAGGGAGATACTAAGGTCTTTTATCCGGAGGACGTCGACAATTTGGTTGCAAGTGGCGCATTTTTCTTGGATACGCGTACAACGATAGAGACGGATTTAGGGATGATCAATGGCGCTACGTGCATTCCGGTGGATGAGTTGCGCGGAGCGGTGGGACAATTGCCGAAGGATCGACCCATTTATGTATACTGTCAAGTCGGTCTGCGCGGTTATATTGCTTCTCGCATGTTGTCTCAGCACGGATTTGACGTATATAACTTGTCAGGCGGCTATCGACTATATAACAACATGGTTGAAGAGGGATTGACGAAATTGAATCCGGGGGAGCCCGTCATTGTGGCAAATGCATCTTCTGATTCTTCCACCGTTCAATCCGCACAATCAGTTGATTTCGGATCTGTGACCAAGATCGATGCGACCGGACTATCCTGTCCCGGCCCAATTATTAAGACTGCTGCGGCTATAAATGCTGCTGCTGCCGGAGAAGTATTGGAAATCACTTCTACGGATCCTGCTTTTGGCTCAGACATTTACGCGTGGGCGGGAAGGACCGGTAATACGGTTCTTAGTGTTGCAAAAGATAAGGGTATTGTGCGTGTCGAACTTAAGAAGGGAGTAGAGGAATCTGCGGAGCCGGAATCAAAGAAGGTTTTAACGGGCTCGGAAGATCACGATAAAACCATTGTCGTATTCAGTGGGGATCTGGATAAAGCAATTGCATCGTTTATTATCGCCAACGGTGCAGCGGCGATGGGCCGAAAGGTGACGATGTTCTTTACTTTCTGGGGGCTCAATGTTCTGAGACGTCCGGAAAAGGTATCTGTTGCCAAAAGCTTTATCGAAAAGATGTTTGGCTGGATGATGCCAAGAGGTGCCAAAAAACTGGGCATTTCGAAGATGAATATGGGTGGTATGGGATCGATTATGATTCGCTCCGTGATGAAGAAGAAAAACATACAATCCCTCGAACAACTCATTGAGATGGCAAAACAAGCAAATATTCGACTGTTGGCCTGCCAAATGTCTATGGATGTCATGGGCATCAAGCAAGAAGAGTTAATTGATGGTGTCGAGTTAGCCGGTGTTGCGACATACTTGGCTGAAGCTGAAACATCAGATACCAACTTGTTTATTTAGCCCTTGATATGAAACGACGCATTTGATATACTCTTTCTCGTCGGTTGACGTTATGCGTTTGCCGACGCACATTGCCGAATTGTGTAAGGGTAGCACGACTGCCTCTGGAGCAGTTTGTCTGGGTTCAAATCCTAGTTCGGCAGCCATATATGTATCATCTGCGGATGAACTGAGAGCAGCCAGTGATTTACTTGGCTGCTTTTTCATACGAATTCTAAATGAAAATCATTCGTTGACTTTCGAAGCATGGCCTGATACGATTTTTATATCGTTATGTCATTGAGAGGTCGGTCGTATGATAAATCTTGAACGACGAAAACTAATTTTGGAAATCCTGGAAAAGGGTACGGATGTATCAACACAAGAGCTGATTGATCGGCTTGGTGTTACGGGTGCGACCATACGAAGTGATTTGCGGGAAATGCAACGAGAAGGTGCCATAGTCAGATATCATGGCGGTGCACGATTGACAGAGCTGAACAGATCCTCGTCTCCTAATGAAAATTACATGAGGAGAAGTGTTATGATGGTCGCCGAAAAAAGTGCTATCGGCAAGGCCGCGGCTGCATTTGTCTCTGACGGACAAACCATATTTATCGATGCGAGTTCGACGGCTTTTCATATGATTGAGCACATACGACATTTGGATAATCTTACGGTCGTCACAAACGGTATTCATACGGCGATGGAAGTGCAGCGTATCGGCAAATTCAGGACAGTAATCATTGGCGGTGTTTTGCGGCCGCACTCCGGTGCGATTGAAGGCTTATTGTGCGAAGAAATGCTCAGGAGAATTAGTGCTGATGCTTATTTCGTCTCCGGAAATGGTTTTTCTGCGGAGTCGGGGTTGACCGGTCATAATTTTTACGAACTTGAGCTAAAAAAGCTCTGTGCCGAGAAGTGCAAGCGAGTTGTAGTAATGGTGGATTCTGGCAAACTTAATTCTGATTCAACATCTACATTTATTGTACCGGAAGAAATAAGTGTGCTTATCACGGATTCCGGAATTGACGAAGCTACTGCACGTAAAATAAAAGCGGTCGGCATACAATTAGTCATCGCGCCTATTGGTGCGTAGCGCCAGTCACATAGATAATCAGCGAGATGCGTATGTGGACACGATTTCTATGTCGTCGGGCGTTTCCAACGATATATCTTCATTGAAAAGTCGTTGTTTAAATTTTTTTGGCGTCATATTGCGATAGCGCTTAAATTGTGTGATGAAATAGCTAGCGTTTGAGAAGCCTGTTTCATATGCAATTTGGCTGATGCTTTTGCCGGTGCTGATTAGTCGTTTCTCAGCTTCGGTCACACGAACGTAGGTCAGATATTCAGAAAATGATCGCCCGACGGATGCTTTGAAAAACCTGGAGAAATAGCTGTAACTCATGTTGCAGAGTTTTGCCATTTTATCCGCGCTGACCGTATTCATATAATTTTGATCAATGTATTCGAGAACTTTTTCGAGGCGCTCAATATCTTCATTTCGAACACTTTCCTTCATCTCCATCTCAAGCCCCTGAGCGCGCCATTTTCTCAGAAACCACAAGAAGATGCGACAGATATCAGATCGAACCGAAAGTTCATAACCATAGTCCTTTTGCGAGTATTCATTTTGTACATTTTGAATCAGACCGGGAATACTCGTTGTGTCCAATTCGGCCTTCTTTACGACACGTTGTGGGGAAGAGCAGGAAATGATAAATGGCATAATAAACCGTGCCTCGAAAGAGGTTCGAATTGAGGAGAAGAGAAGAAATGGATCAAATTGAAGACAAATAAACTTGGATTCTGCTTTTCGGTAAAAAGAGTGGGGCTCGTTGGCATTCACGATTAACAAATCACCACCGCTGAGAACAAAGTCTCGGCCGCTGACAGTGGCAACGAAGGTGCCTTCAATGACATAGATGAGCTCAATGTATTCGTGATAATGTGCCGGAATCTCGGAGGGCAATCCTGAGCGCTCGTGGTAATGCGCACAGAATGAGACGGCCTCGGTATTAAAGGATTTGCGAATGTCTTCATATTGTGCCTTAGCAATGGATGCGGCATGAGATAATGTTATGGACATATTTACCCCTCCCGATGTCAAAAACAGAGTATTTAATGTCCAAATTATATCCTAAAACAGGTAAAAAGACCAATGAAATAAACAAAATAGTGATATTTGTGCTTGATTGCTCATTACGGAGGAATGTCTAGAATTGATAATCTTCATAATCGCACAGATTCTCGAGTTCTTCTGAAGTCGCCTCGTCTAAGGTCTTTATCACGGAGGCAGGATCTGTGTCCAATGCATAACATATACACATGAATTTCTTCAGTGTCAGGTTACCGTTGCCGTTCTCGATTGTGCAGTAGTATGAATGATTCGTGTTAGCCAGTTCGGACAACTGATGTTGGGACAAGTGCTTCTTCGAGCGTGTTTCACGGAAAATCATCCCTAGTTGCCGAGATAGAATTGAACTGAGTCGGTCTTCTTCGTATATTCTGTATTTGAACAAAGAAATGCACACCCGCCCTTCCAGGACTTAAAGTCCTATCATAAACAAAAAAACAAAATGATTTGATATTTATTATATAGCAGTCGTGGCTATCGTCAATCGTATATATGCAAAACAATGCAATTTATTCGTTAAAATCTTTTATTTTATAAGTGCGTTTGTTGAGAATAAAGATTCGATAGTCGATTTTCAGTCCTCAAAAAACATCGCTTTTCTTCTTTTAATTTACCGGAAATGAATCCTGGCGTATAATGTGCTTTGTATTCACATTGAGATGAAGGTCTGGAGATTGTGCAATTTGTTCTGAGCACATAAGAAGGAGACAGATAATTATGACAATGCTGAGGTTGCCCCATTGGTTGGCGACGGGAATGGTGTTTCAACAAGGCGCGCCTCTTAAAATTTCCGGCGAAACCGATCCGTATTCTGTCGTAACCTTGGAGGTCGTCAAAGACCCCACAGACGGACGTCACGTATCAAAGTTGGATACGGACTACGGTGTTATTCTCAGTCTTGAGACACGGACCAGGGACAGTGGGAAGTTTACTTTTGAACTACCTTCGTATCGGGCATCCAGCGATGCCTATACTCTGATTATTCACGCATCTGTCGTTTCGGTGACCATTAAGGATTTGCGTTGTGGAGATCTCTGGCTGACAATGGGCTCGGAGCCGCTTTGCGGTCCTATACGTAAGACGGGATCACCCAGAACGCCTCTCAAGGAAGCGCCGATGAAGCTCGTGCGATTTTTTCAGCCGCCCGTTTTTTCGCGCAATCAGAATTGTCTGTGTGACCATAACCAATTAAGTTCCTGGATATTTGTTCGTGATTCGCAGCGGTTGGCGGGAGTTTCGGCGGCCGCATTTTCGATGGCATATCACCTTGCAGACCAACTTCACTATCCAATCGGCGTCATAGACTTGACTGCTAAAGATGTACCGACCTATGCGTGGCTGAGTCGAAATAGCGTAGAGTCTTCGGAAGCTATCGGAGAAGTACTCAAGACAGCGAACCTCTATTACTCCCAAGATGAATATCAAGCTTTTTGCAACCAACGAGATAAATCGGCTGATAAGAAGGATGACGATTCGGATACCGCGCATATTGAGAATAAAGATACTGGACATGAATTAGTAATGCACCGTGACGCTGATTGTCCGCTCACTGTATCCGAGGTGAAAGAAGGACAAACCTACGAGCAAGAATCTTCTGATGAGCCGATAGATTTGCGTTCGATTTCTGAAGAAAAGACGCATGTTGTTTCATCCACAAATACTTCTGCAGGTATGATGATCCTGAATGAGCTCGAACATAAAGTGAAGCCGGAAGAAGTGATATTGACTAAATATCCTGAATTCCTTAATGATGTTCCGGATTCGCAACTGCTATGTGGCAGTTATGAACTATTCATGTGCATGCTTCATGATATGAATATAAGAGGTATCGTTCTGGCGCCCGACGCCAAAGATGTTGTGTTAAGGGGCAAGTATTCGAAGATTATTTCACTCTTGTTGAGCGATCTTTCGACGGTTTTTGGCCCGAGAAAGATTGTGGACAAACAAATGGTTCCATCGATGATTTTGCTTGCGATATCGCCTGACAAAATTGATCCGGAGCAGCCGATGTCATATTTGGAGTTCAATGAAGAATTGTCCGTAATCAGAAGAAAAACACCGATGCCGATTGGCATTCTTAGCAATCACGATATGTTGCTGCCCGAAAAATCAGCGAACTTCAGGGTTGGGAAACGATTGGCAAGCATTGCGCTCGGATTGCACTTCACCCCCAAGATGCCGACGTCGTGTCCGGAGTGTATCGGGGTGGAGATTGTTGCAAACAAGATTATGTTGACATTCGATAACACAATGGATGGCTTGAAGCTTAGTGAAAATGAATCTGTATTACACGGCTTCTCAATTTGTGGTGAAGATCGTGTATATATGCCTGCGAAGGCGAAATTACTTCACGGCATACGCGCAATGGTTTGGAATGAGTCAATCAAGGAGCCGTATGGTGTAATGTACGCTTATATGCCCGTTCCACACCTTGCAAATTTTAAGAATCGAAGCGGTCTTCCGGTCCTTCCGTTTCGTTTTGACAGAGAACCGTGTACCTATCATCCTGATTTGAGTTTCGCGTCATGCGATCGACTTGAATTTACCGGCAAAAAACTCTGGGATACGCCATTTGAAAAGCTCCCTGTCTTCCAGACCGTCAAAGGAAAGTGCTTACTGACCCTAGACACACTTAACAAGACAGAAGGCGCTTCATCGGTTAAAATCAACTATGAGACAGAAAACAGTCTCGTTGCGTTTGGACCGGTATTGTCTTATGCGAGTTTATTTGCGCCATACGATTTGAAAGCTTACAGTCGAATTAAAGTGGATGTTTTTAATCCGGACCAGTCCGAGAAGACTTTGCAAATTGAAGGTTTTATCGGAAGTGAATCCATTGAGAAAAGCCTTAAGTGGCAGACCCTCTCGCTTGAGCGTAAAAGCGAAGATTCGATGGTGTTTGAAGAATTAACGTTTGAATTTTTCGATATGCAAAAATCCGGTGTATTGTTTGTAGACAATATCCGATTTGAATAATGGTCAAGTTGCTTCGGCCATGACTATTTATGGAGGTTACGCCGTTGTTTGAAGAGTTGTTGCCCGCAGTTGAAAAAGGTATTTTGGAGGCCGTCGGATCAATTCCCGTCGTTTTCGAAGGCATTGAGCATTGTTTTGAGAAGAGCACGCCCGTGCCTTCGTCGAGCATGCATAGTTCTCATGAACTTCTCTATTTGAGGAGCGGTAAAGCCAAGCTGACCATCGATGGAAAAGGCGTTGAGCTCGATAAGGGATCCACAATGGTTATTCGACCGAATGTGAATCATACGATTGACGTTTTGACCAAGCGAGTTGATATGGTGGTTCTCTATTTTGGTTTCCCTCAAGACCTCGGACAGGCTCAAGAGGCTTTAAAATATAGTTCCGAAAATGCGCGTCTTGAGCCGTCAGCTCGAAAAACGGGACCAACGTCTCATGCTGCAATTCACGGTGTTTCAAGCAAGCCGATTGAGATTTTTTTGGATTTTGCAAAGGGCCATCGCAGTGACGATCCTTCATATGCCTCCTATTTGATGGTTTCGGGTCGTGGGCGCCAACAAATTGGAGAATTAGTTGAACGCATCATGAAAGAGAGCGTTCGCGACGATTTTGCCAAGGCTCTGATGATGCAGTTTATGACGATGGAACTTCTGGTGACTCTTTCAAGAGCATTGCGTGATGAGTGGGAGGAATCGCTTCGGGTGCGTCACGGAAAAGCAAGAGAACTCGTTATTATCGCAAGGGATTATCTGGCCCAAAATCATGATCGAGGGGTATCGGTAGCTGATGCTGCGGCATATGTTTTTTTGAGTCAGGGCTACTTTACTCGCGCATTTCGTGACGAATTTGGTATGAGCCCGATGGCCTTTTTAATGCAGGTACGAGTGAATGCTGCTTGCACACTGCTGGCTCAGAGAGAAATCAAGGTCAGTGGGATTGCAACACAAGTCGGCTTTTCGAGTCCGCAAAGGTTCAATGTCGCTTTTAGAAAACAAATGGGAATGACGCCGATGCAATACCGTAAACAAGTCCTCAAGGATGACAAGTAAACTCTTGCAACTGCTTCATCGTCTCGTATATGGAGGTAATACTGAGTGAGTGAATTACAATCACCCAAGAATGAGAAGGAAATGGACCTTCCGAAAATTGAAAACGCAGTGCGTGACATATTAGTCGCAATCGGAGAAGACCCGGATAGAGAGGGACTCGTTGAGACGCCGGGACGAGTGGCGCGGATGTATGCTGAGGTTTTTGCCGGGATCAATCGAGATATTTCGAAAGATATTAAAGTGTTCCATGAAAGTGATGCCGACGAGATGATTATGATCGGAGATATTCCGTTCTATTCGATGTGCGAACACCACCTTCTTCCGTTTCACGGTAAGGCGCATGTTGTCTATATTCCGAAAAAAGGAAAGATCCTTGGTCTTTCAAAAGTGGCACGTGTCGTAGATACTCTCTCCAGAAAGCCTCAGTTGCAAGAGCGGTTAACGACAGAAATCGCGGATACGATTCTTGGTGCGGTGGACGCTAAGGCTGTTTGTGTCGTTATCGAGGCGGAACATCTCTGTATGACAATGCGCGGTATTCGGAAGCCGGGCTCCATGACGGTCACTTCGGCGATGCGAGGATTATGTCGATCCGACGCACGTACGCGATCAGAGGCGTTGTCTTTGATTAATAAGAATCGATGAAAAGCGAACGTAATATGATGAAGTCAAATGTCTTTTCTTGCGGATCACATCGCATTTCCATAGGTGCACACACATATGTGATGGGGATATTAAATGTGACACCGGACTCTTTTTCGGATGGCGGTCACTTCGAAGGAGAAGATGCCGCAAAGGCTCATGCAGAGCGAATGTGCCTCGAAGGTGCATCAATTATTGATGTAGGTGGCGAATCCACCAGACCGGGTTTTTCTATAGTTGATGAGGACACCGAAATATCTAGAGTTGTCCCGGTCATCGCATCTTTGAATTCGACCCTTCGCGTGCCAATATCGATTGATACCTACAAAGGAAAAGTTGCAGAGGCAGCATTGGCGGCCGGAGCGTCGATAATTAACGACGTCACAGGATTACATCACGATGTGGCCGTTGCGAGAGTTGCCGCGATGCATAATGCAGGGTTAGTTCTCATGTTTAACGCCAGAGAAGAGCGACAGCCTGTCGGCGACGGTGATATTGTGGAGAGGGCAAGAGTGTATTTGTCAGATAGCATAGAATGGGCTCTTAATGCCGGAGTTCATGATCAACAGATCCTACTGGACCCCGGAATTGGGTTTGGCGTGAGTACAAATCAATCGTTGGCCTTGATTCGCGGTATTTCCGAACTCAAAAAATTGGGATATCCGATACTTGTCGGCCCCTCTCGAAAGAGGTTCATTGGAGATATTCTAGGGCTTCCTGTAGATAAACGGGATATCGGCACTTTGGCTTCATGTGCTGTCGCATCCATGAATGGTGCGGATTTCGTTCGCGTACATTCGGTCGGACAGACGGTCGAGGCATTGGCCGTTGTCGATGCGATAATGCGACAGGAAAGAGAGTAGATATATGGATAGAATGATTGATAAATATCCAAATCGTATTCTTCTGGAAGGTATGAGATTCTGGGGATACACAGGATGCCTTGATTTTGAGAAAAAAATCGGTCAAGAGTTTGTTGTTGACATTGTTCTTTTCTTGTCGGATCTTCCTGCGGCACTGACGGATGATTTAACGGATACGGTTCATTACGGAGAAGTATTCAACAAAGTGAAGTACCGCGTTGAGGCTTGCCCCTTTTCTCTTATAGAAAAACTGGCGCAGATCATTGTCAGTGATATTTTTACGTCATTTCAAGTGGTCCAAGCCGTAGATATTACGATTAGAAAGCCCGATGCTCCGGTTTCGGGGTCATTCGATGCAATGGGGGTCAGCCTGTTCAGAGAGAGGCGAGAATACGATGTTTGAACACGAAGCGTATTTGAGTTTGGGAAGCAACATCGGCGACCGATTAGCACTATTACAAGCTGCGATTGCGTATATTATGGATGAGCCCAACATTAATTTGGTTGCTGTATCGTCCGTCTATGAAACTGAGCCGGTAGACTATCTTCAGCAACCCGAATTTTTGAACATTGTATGTTGTATTCATACTCGCTTGTCACCGGAAGACCTGCTCCGGTTTACTCAAGGCGTTGAGTCGAATCTTGGCCGGAGGAGGACGATACTTCGAGGGCCCCGGACAATTGATATTGATATTCTTTGCTATGATGATATACAAATGCATACCGAATGCTTGACGATTCCGCATCCTCGAATGATGGAAAGGGCATTTGTCATCATACCGCTCCGACAGATTGCACCGCACCTCGACCTTCCTCAAATTCAAGAACAAGGCGTGAATTACTTCGGAGAAATTGAACCCATTCGGGATGAAAACGGACTTTCTCTTGAACCGACGCAAAAATAGTCTATAATGAGAACGTGTTTTAGAGCATTAAGGAGGCATGAATGAGTCAAGAAATAAATCAGACCAAC
>LSQX01319390.1_pt1 | contig 11662 bp, 9 predicted proteins | sample 654561 | NCBI WGS metagenome assembly LSQX01 (sample SAMN04489861, study PRJNA283612) | anaerobic digester metagenome | isolation source: 4 biogas reactors fed with cattle manure at either 37C or 55C with and... | place: Denmark: Kongens Lyngby | collected 2014 | reverse complement strand
CTACAGTAACTTTACACTAACAAGAAGGTGTTTTCTGGCTGCTACTCCAGGTAATCCTTCAGGCGCTTGCTGCGCATGGGATGACGCAGCTTGCGCAGAGCTTTGGCTTCAATCTGCCGGATTCGCTCCCTGGTGACACCGAAGACCTGCCCTACTTCCTCCAGCGTGCGGGAACGGCCGTCATCCAGGCCGAAGCGCAGTTTCAGCACTTTTTTCTCCCGCGGGGTAAGCGTCTCCAGTACATCATCAAGCTGCTCCTTCAGGAGTTCAAAAGCCGCCGCATCAGCCGGAGCCTGGACATCCTGGTCTTCAATAAAATCACCCAGGTGGGAATCATCTTCTTCTCCAATGGGAGTTTCCAGGGAAACAGGTTCCTGGGCAATTTTCAGAATCTCACGCACCCGTTCCTCGGAAATATTCATAACCTTGGCAATTTCCTCGGGAGTCGGCTCGCGGCCCAGCTCTTGAACCAGCTGACGGGAAACACGAATCAGTTTGTTAATGGTTTCCACCATATGCACGGGGATACGAATTGTCCGCGCCTGGTCGGCAATAGCCCGGGTTATTGCCTGGCGGATCCACCAGGTAGCATACGTACTGAATTTAAAGCCTTTGCGGTAATCGTACTTTTCCACCGCCTTAATCAGTCCAAGATTTCCTTCTTGTATAAGGTCCAGGAAAAGCATTCCGCGGCCCACATATTTTTTGGCAATGCTGACAACCAGCCGCAGGTTGGCCTCGGCCAGCTTGCGCTTGGCTTCTTCCTCATCATTCTGTTCCATACGTTTCGCCAGCTCAATCTCTTCCTCCGAAGTCAGAAGGGGAATTTTACCGATCTCTTTCAGATACATGCGCACAGGATCATTAATGCTGACCCCCTCAGGTACGGAGAGATCCAGATCTTCTTCCACATGTTCAAGGTCTTCTTTAATGCTTTCGTCAATATTTTCATCATCAAGGGCTTCCAGCTCCGAGTCCCCTCCGCCGTCATCATCTGTTACATCAATGCCAAGGCGGGAGAGGTGATCATAAAAATCATCTATTTCTTCCGGAGAAAGGTCAATCTCCTGAAGGGCTGCAATAATCTCTTTATATGTCAGGAAACCACGCTTTTTCCCTTGTTTGACTAGCTCTTCACGGATTTTCTTTAAGGCCTGTTCTTTTTCATGTTCTTTGTCCATATTCTGATTCAACACCTTTCCCTCCTTCCCTGGCTTGATTTAGCTCTTCTTCCATTTTACGCAAGGTTAACCACTCTCTTGACAACTCTGCAATTTCCCCCTTAGCAATACCAGGGTCCAACTTTGCCAGCTTTCTTTCTATCTCTTTGCGGCGCCTGGCAATACGAGCACACCTTAAGTAATTTACACAGTCCGTCACAGCTTTTCGGGCAGTTTTTTCATTATATTCTTCATTTATCAGCAAACGGCTTAATATTTGCCGGTATTTTTCCTCTGTCAACAAATCAAGTAGCAGGGCGGGTGAAAATGTTGCCGCCTCTTGTCTGGCGGCTGCAAACACATCCGCAAATTCCGAGGGGACATCTTCCGGCTGCAGCTCCGCCGCCGTTTCCGTGATCATTGCGGGGAAACGGGCCCAAAGTACCAGGATTTGCAGTGCTGCTTTTTCTTCCGCCTTTTGCCTGGCAAACTGCTGCCCCGGCAAGGAGTGGGATACGGTAACAGTAGGCCGGCGTTTTTGCAGCTTATCCACTTCCCGGCGGACGGCATGTGCCGGCAGTTTTAATAAATTCGCCGCTTTCCGTATATAATCCTCTTGCTCCATGGCATTCTCAACGGCAGCCAAAACTTCGGCCACTTTGTCAAATAAAATGATCCGTTCGCTGTGATTTTCCGGGTTATATTGAGCTACGAGACGGGCGAGCTGGTAGTCTACAAGCAACTGGGAACGGTCCAGAATTTGTCGCCGAAATGCTTCCCCGCCGTAGCGGCGAATAAAACTATCCGGGTCAAGTTCCTCCGGCAAAACCCCTACTTTGACAAGGCAGCCCGCAGCACGCAGGATTGCGAGCCCCCGCCAGGTGGCAGCCTGTCCGGCCGTATCTGCATCAAAGACAATGATTACTTCTTCCGTATGATTGCGCAGCAGGCGTGCCTGCGCTTCCGTCAGTGCAGTGCCCAAAGAAGCAACTGCTTCGCCGATCCCTGCCTGGTGCGCGGCAATTACGTCCATATAACCTTCAAAAATAACGGCTCTTTTGTTTTGGCGGATGTGCTCACGGGCAAGGTGCAGGGCATAAAGGGTCTTGCTCTTGTTAAAAAGCGGCGTTTCCGGCGAGTTCAAATATTTCGGCTGCCCGTTGCCCAGTAACCGCCCGCCAAAAGCAATAACTTTACCGCGCTGATCCGAGATGGGGAAAATAATACGGTCGCGGAAGCGGTCATATGAACGCCGCTCACTTTCTATAATCAGACCGGCGGACAGCAGTTCCGCCTTTGTATAACCCTTGCGCAAGAGGAATGACTTTATCGCATCCCCGGCCTGCGGAGCATAGCCAAGGGCAAAATATTCTATGATTTCTGCAGTAAGTCCGCGCTGCTTGAGGTAAGCTGCGGCCTGACGCCCTCCCGGCTGCTGCAACTGAGAATGGTAGAAGCGGGAGGCAAGCTTCATCATCTCCTCCAGGCGCTGCCGGCTGCGCTGTACTTTACGGGCTGCAGGCGAAAGCCTGGTTTCCGGCAGGGGGATACCGGCACGTTGAGCCAGTTCCGCCACAGCTTCCGGGAAAGAATAGCCTTCAATTTTCATCAGGAAAGTAAAAACATTGCCGCCTTCGCCGCAGCCGAAACAATGGAAAATCTGTTTTTCCTGCGAGACACTGAACGAAGGCGTCTTCTCACTATGGAAGGGACAGAGGCCGAAATAGTTGCGCCCGCTTCGTTTCAACTGGACATATTGGGAAACAATTTCCACAATATCAAAACGTGAACGGATATCATCTATAAAGTCGTTTGGGAGATTCCCTTCCATTGTTCTCACCTGCATTTGCGGCTGTAGCGCGGTTTTATGCGCCGGCAGGAATCAAGGCTTATTATTTCGCCGTTTTCTGAGCAAATTCCTGCAATGGGCGGGAGATACAATCATTTAAAAGACCTCATCCCTGAAAAGAGAGACGAGGTCACCATGTAATCAAACCGGAATTAGCCTCTCTGTACTATTAGATGAACTGTTCCTCCTTTGCCTTGCGCTTTTAACCGTATGCTCTATCCGTTATTTCGACATCACTGGCTTGATTCCTTCTTTTAGTAAACAAGATGATTGACCGGGACATACTTTCTATAGTATATACCATTTACTGCTTATTATACGAAATCATGTCAAAGAGCCGGGGAAGGCGCGGTTTTCCCTTTCGGAGAGAAAACACTTTGTTTGCCTCAAGAGCAGTGCTTTGTTCCTGCTTCTAATAAATTCGCCCTCGGGCGCCAATACCTCCAAACACTCGTTCCTGTTGAGGAAATTTCATAATTTGTTCTTATTTTGGCAGGTTGTAATATAAAACTATACTGCAAAATTGCCGACTTATTATCAGGAAATATAATGGCCCCCCTTGGAAAACTCTACAATAAAAAAACAAGGTGATCAAAATGATGATCACCAAGTCGTAAACATTTGTCTTTATGCGGAAGGCGCCTCAAATTTATAACCCACACCCCAGATAGTCTTCACTTGTCGGGCTATATTTGCATCTTCCCGGGCAATTTTTTTCCGTAGACGCTTAATATGGGTATCCACCGTCCGCAAATCGCCATCATAATCATAACCCCAGACAGCAGAGAGCAGTTGTTCCCTGGTAAATACTTTCCCCGGATGTTTCGCCAGAAACCAGAGCAGATCGAATTCCTTTGGCGTGAGGGCAATTATTCGCCCGCCCACGCGGGCTTCCCGTGAAGATTGATTAATCTGCAAGCAGGAATACTCCACCACTTCATTGCCCGCCGTCAACTCTTCACTCACAGCCCTGCGCAGAATGGCTTTAACCCGGGCCACCAATTCCCGTGGGGAAAACGGCTTTGTCAGGTAGTCATCGGCACCCAGCTCCAGGCCAAGGACCCTGTCAAATTCCTCATTCTTAGCCGTCAGCATAATGATGGGTGTTTTCGTGAATTTACGCACTTCTCTGCAGACATTCCAGCCATCCATTTTGGGCAACATAATATCAAGGATAATCAGGACCGGCTTGTATTTTTTCACTTTTTCCACCGCGTCGGTCCCGTCCGCCGCCGTCATGGTGGCAAACCCCTCTTTTTCCAGGTAAAGACGGACAAGCTCGCGAATATGTTTTTCGTCATCAACAATCAGGATCAAGCCTTGGTTCAAACATGCTCCCTACTTTCCGGTAAGTAAAATCATTATACATTAAGCAAACAAGTTTCTCAATTTCTTGCCATTTCCTCTGGATTCTACCCGGCTTTTTCGTATAAGATATAAGTGTGCACCTTTGTTCTTCAGGAGGTTTAGCCCATGAAAAAATGTTTATCCATTGTTCTTGCCCTGCTCCTTTTCTGCGTCGCTTTTCCCGCCGCTGCACAGGATTTTGCTTCAACCGCCGATTATGCCGTCCTCATGGAAGCAAAAACAGGTCAAATCTTGTATGAGAAAAACGGGGATGTACCAAGACCTCCTGCCAGCATTACCAAAATAATGACACTCCTGCTTGCTTTTGAAGCGCTGGAACGCGGGGATATCGCCTGGGACCAGACTACCATTGTTTCGGAACGTGCCTGGCGGATAGAAGGTTCAGAAATGTTCCTTGAGGTAGACACGGAAGTTACGGTGGAAGAATTAATCAGCGGGATCTCCATCGTCTCCGCCAACGACGGCTGTGTTGCCATTGCCGAACTCATAGCAGGCAGCGAAGATGCCTTTGTCGCGCGCATGAATAAACGTGCCAAGGAATTGGGATTGCAAAATACAAATTTTCGCAATTCAACCGGTCTGCCGGCCGACAATCACTATATGAGCGCCAAAGATATCGCCGTTCTTGCCAGGGAACTGATTAACCGCTTTCCGAAAATCCTGGAATTTGAATCACAGCGGGAATATACATATGGCGGCATCAAGCAATACAACCACAATCCGCTTCTGGGCAGGTTCGAGGGCGCCGACGGTTTGAAAACAGGCTGGACACCTGAATCCGGCTACAGCCTGGTCGGAACGGCAGTCCGGAACAATATGCGCCTTATTTCTGTAGTCCTAAACATGGAAAGCAACGAAGCAAGACTGCTGGCCAGCCAGTCTCTGTTGAGCCACGGCTTTACCAACTTTGAACTGGCTGAAGTGGCCAAGGCCGGAACTGTTTACGGCGAACTGCCGGTTAAAGACGGCAGCCCCCAGACTGTTTCCCTCACCGTGGCGGAAAATTACGAGACAGTCATCCCCCGGGACAGCCTGGAAGAGCTGGAGTATAAAGTGACTGAGGAAAAAACACTGGCTGCACCGGTGGAAGCGGGAACAGAGGCGGCTACACTGGAACTGGTGTATGAAGGCAAAACGGTTGCCTCCACACCCCTCATTACCGTCGATGCGGTTAAAAAAGCCAATATCTTTGTCCGGCTTTTCCGCAGCCTGATAAATTTTATCAAAAGTCTCTTTTAGAGGAACCAGGCTGGAAATTCTTGAACTTTATTTTTACAAAGGAACCTGCAGCAGGTTCCTTTTCTTTTCGGTACAGCTTGCCGCCCCGGAGACAAGTGTCTTGCAGCAGACAGTTTTCCCCTTGGCAATAACTGAATATGCTACTGTTTAATCCGGCTATTGTAAAAAAAACCCGCCTCTCAAAAGAGAAAGCAGGTGAAATCGCCTACAGGGGCTGCAGTACCAGCTTGGCCAGCTCCAGCGGCGGGAGATACGTACCGCCTTTATAAGCACGCATATTCCCTCCTGAAATTTCATCAATCAGGACAATTTGAGCGCCGATTCTGCCAAACTCCAGTTTAATGTCGTACAGTTCGATTTCCTTTTCGGCCAGCTTTGCTTTAATTATCCCGGCTATGGTCTGTGTCAACTCTTTCAGTTTTTGATATTCCGCAAGAGTCAGGATGCCAAGCATATCCAACGCATCTGCGGTAATGAGGGGGTCTCCCCTTTCATCATCTTTCAGCGTGACTTCCACATAAGCGTCAAGCGGTTGGCCCTCGCGAACATATTTCCCGTAACGCCGCACAAAGCTGCCTACAGCCCGAAAGCGGCAAATTACCTCCAGCCCGTAGCCGAAGAGTTTAGCCGGTTTTACTTTCATTGTAGCCTCTTCGATGTTGGCTTCTATGTAATGAGTAGGCACGCCCTTGGCTTCCAGAATTTCAAAGAAATATTTTGAAAGCCGTAAACCTGCCCGCCCCGCGCCTTCAATTGTCAGACCGACGGTATTGGCCCCCGGGTCAAATACCCCGTTCTCGCCGGTACAGTCATCTTTAAACTGCAGCAAATAGTTGCCATCTGCCAATAGATACACATCTTTCGTTTTGCCTTGATAGACCAGCTTCATAAGAGTTCCCCTTTGCCACAAGTTAATGTACATTTCATTCTACAATAGCGGTCGGCAGGATTGCAAGTTTTCATTTGCTGATACTCCAGTATCTTTCCCGTATCCGACTGATTCAGCAATCTGAGCATAAAGATACCACCCCGATTATCATATTGCGGGACAGGGTAAAATCAAGAGCTGCTTTTTTCTTCCGCCAGAGCCTCGGCTGCCTGCCTTGACAACATTTTTTTAGAAAACGGCTTTATCCCGAGCAGGAAAATCACCAGCGCGAGCAAGACCGGGACAGTGCCCAGAAAAAACATTTTTTCATAACTGCCCGTAGCTGCATAAGCTATTCCTCCCAGGGTGGGGCCGATAAAGTAACCGAAATCAATCCCAAAATAATTGGTATTGCTGGCCACACCCCGCCTGAGGGGGCTTACCGACTGTATAATCATCACTTGCATGGACGGCTGGGCAAAACCGAATCCGAGTGCGGCGAGCGCCGCCCCCACTAATATGACAGGCAATGAACCGGCAAATCCCACAACCACGTACGACAGCCCAAAGATTACGAGGCCGGGAACAAGGACCCTGGCTATCCCGTATTTGTCCACCAGCCTGCCGCTGAGCGGGCGGGCGGCAAGCAGGGCGAAAGCATAAACGGTGAAGAAGAGGCCGATATTTTCATTGCCACGGGCAAGTGCATACGGCTCCATATAGATAGTGTAAAGTATCTGCGCCATGGATAAGAACATGATGACAACAGCCGGCATGACAGCTTCCGGAGCAAAAATGTTTTTATACCAGGCGCCAAGGGAGGCAAGCTCTTCTTTGGATCGCTGCCGGTAAGGCATGAGCAGGCAGGGAATTAAGGCAAGCAGCATACAGGTTGCAGCAGCCAGGAAAACAACTGTATACCCGGCTCTCAAACTGCCGAAGGCGGCCTCACCCCAGGCTCGCAGCGCTATCCCGATGGAAGGAGCTATCGCCGTGGCAGTGGCCCCGCCCGCCCCGAAAAGGCCAAGGCCGGAACCCATTTTTTCCGGCGGCAGGCTGTCGGAAGCAAGCGTCAGGTTGAGGGAGCCGATAAAAGCAAACTGCAGCCCGTGCAGGACACGTGATACAATAAACAGCGGTATCCCGCCGGCCGCGGCATACCCGAGATTGACAATCATGCCCAGGGTATAGGCAAACAACATGATATGCTTTTTATTCAGTTTTGTAATGAGAGGCCCGGATACCGGCCTTGCGGCAAAAGCAATGCCGTAATAAAGGCCTGAAATAACGCCAATCATCACCTGGGTGGCGCCCAGGTAGCCGGCGTAAGTTGCCACCAGCGGATTTACCATATTTTGCGAGGTACATAATAGAAAATTAGCAATAAACGCACATGTAAACGCCCTGTTCCAGATGGTGGAATTCTTTTCAGCAGTCATTTCAGCGACCTCTTTACTTTATTATTGGCATAGCTTACTGATAACCTAACACAGATGGATGAAAACTGTCAAACACAGGTGTCGTCTGCGCCGTAGAAGATATTCCATGCTCAAAACCGTTTTTTTATGCCTGTCTCGATTTTAACAAATCTCTGATTTCCTGCAGGAGTAAAACTTCATCGGATACTTTCGGGTTTTCCGGTTCAGGTTCCTCAGCTTTCTTTTCCCGCTTAAATTTATTTATTAGTTTAATAAAAAGGAAAATCGAGATTGAAATGATTAAGAAATCAACAACGTTCTGTATAAAGGAGCCGTAATTAAAGGTAATTGCCGGTATATCCTCCGTCCCTTCCTTTAAAACAAAATGTAAATGGGAGAAATTAATGCCTCCGGTTATAATACCAACTATTGGCATAATAATATCATTAACCAGTGATGACACTATTTTGCCAAACGCACCGCCGATCACAACAGCAATGGCCAAATCCAACACATTGCCCTTGAGGGCAAATTCTCTGAACTCTTTGAGCACCACCGAAACCTCCTTTTACTGTGACCGTCCTTATACCATTAATTCTAACATACAACTGAACCCGGCAGTTAACTTTTTTATCCCGTTGCATTGCCGCTTGTAATTACGCAAGCCTGGCTCCGCCTATATGCCATCCATATCCGTTTTGTGTATTATTATGAGTTTGATTTTTGGAAGTGAAACAAATGAGTAAAAAGCCGCCGTTAGGCAAGCTTCCGGACAGGTATCCAGACCTCACTGTAAGCATAAGCTTTTTTCTCTTTATCCATTTTTGTAAATGAGAATACAGGCGCATTGATTACTTCATAACCGGAAGAAGGGAGCCATTCCGAGTATATTTTGGCCATTGTTTCCTGCAAGGTGGAAGGAAACGGGCCCTCATTGGGAAATACCGCCCAGGTGCCTGCGGCAACAGGCACCTTCTCCAGCCGGTCGCTTACCTGCTCTTTAGTCGTCAGCACACCGATAAGATGGGTCAAATATCCTTCTTCCCGCAGAAAATTGGCGTCTGCCTCATAAGATGCATTGACAATTTCATAGGGCTCAAGATTTTGCAGGGCATGCATTTCCGCTTTCTGTGCGTCCGTAATACTTTCTGCCAGCTTGACAATCTCTTGATTGATACCTCTAAACTGCATGTGAACACACTTGCTGACACCGACCAAATTAAAAGCCGGTTTTTCTTCAATTCTAAATTCCATGTCAATACCTCCCCGTATAGTCAGGGCAAATGAGATTTTAGGAAATACTTTACTGGTGCCTTTTTTAATCACTTCTGAGGGCAACAAGCCGCTCCATTTTTTAAATGCCCGGGTAAAGCCGTCCACTGACTGATAACCATATTTTAGAGCAACGTCTGTTACTTTTTCTCCATGCAACAAATCCAGACCGGCTTCCGATAATTTTCTTTTTTTTATATATTCACTCAAAGTGTACCCTGACAGGTAATAAAAAATTGTTCTGAAATGATAATCAGAAACCCCGGCATAGCGGGAAATTTCGGCAAGAGAAAGATCATCGGTTAAATGCTCTTCAATATAGTTAATCACTTGGTTAAATTCATTTAGCATCTGCTCCCTCCTTTCGTATTTACATGATACCAGGTATGCTAAGAGCTATGCTCGACTTTTTTTCACAAAAAGTGCCGCAAGTTTGACGATTTCATAATTATCCCTTATCATTTTTGCTTATTTCCACTGCCCTGGGAATATGGGAAGTCATCCTGAGTCCAATAATCAACGGCTTGCCGGGCGAGCACAAGGGATCCTCCATGGCCATCCTCCACTCTTTTCTGGCCTGGGGCATGATTGCGGGTATCGCAGGAACCACGCTGCTGCTATATGCATTCAGCATTAACAGCTGGCAGTGGATTGTACTGCTTTGGTCGGTGCTGACTCTGGCAAACTTTCTACAGTTCTGGGGGGCTTACCTGCCGGCAACGCTCCCGCAAAAATATTTAATGAAGACAAAAGAGTTGCTGGGAAACCGGATCTTCATGCTTTCGTTTCTGGCCATTTTCTTCGGTGCGGCGGCGGAAATCACTCTCATGCAGTGGATTTCCTCTTTCCTAGAACGCGGAGCGGGCATGTCCAAAGTAACGGGCGATCTATTGGGGCTGTGCGGCTTTGCCCTGTGCTTTGGCCTGGGACGTTTGGCGTACAGTTTTTACGGCAAGCGGCTGGACATCCACAAGCTGATGATTTACGGTTCAGTTGTTACGGTCTTTTGTTATATTATTGTCGCCCTCTCTCCTGCAACGGTACTGACCCTTGCCGCCTGCTGGGTGGCTGGAGCCGCCACCTGCCTGCTGTGGCCCGAAACCCTGGTGGTGGCATCTTCCGCCCTGCCCATGGCCGGGGCCGCATTATTCGGCCTGCTTGCCGCCGGGGGAGACCTGGGTACGGCACTCTCCTCCTATGTGGTGGGGGCTGCAGCGGACTTTTTTATACAGCTGGCGCCGCAAGGGATGGCCATGACAGCCGAGCAATTTGGCTTGCGGATGGCGGCTCTCCTGGGTTGCGCGTTCCCGGTTCTCTCGGCAGTCTTCCAGACAATTTTAAAACAAAGCATCCTGAAGCTGCGCAAAGAGCCGGCGGTTTCCTCTTAAAATAAGTCAGGGTATTGCAGCTTTTCTGCAATACCCTATTTTAGTTTATGCTTCGTTCTCATTTTGCCCTTCAGTACAGCCTGGGCGGCAGCTAACAAAATAGCACAAGCACCATTTTTTCACACTTTCATTTATCATCGGTCACCCTGCCGTCCCCTGTAATTGGATACCATACCTCCGGTAAAAAAATATATCCTTTAATCATTTATTTATCTCATCTCTAAGTTGGGCTGCCTGAACCATAAGTAAAATTATTGTTATCCGCTAAATGTAGGATTCCAGCACTCTTACAGGGAAACAAGGGAAACAGTTAGATTAAAAGAGACAATTTTACACCATCACACGGACTCGGCTCTAAAAAAAGAGGGTATTATCTCTAAATATCCAAGAAATAATACCCTTGCTTTCTCTCAAGCCCTTGGTATATATGGCTTTCTTAGCTATATAAGCACTATTTATTTTTCCCTCGGATTCTTTACCTGAGCCTGGGCGGCAGCCAGGCGGGCGATGGGTACACGGAAAGGCGAGCAGGAAACATAGTCCAGGCCGATGAGGTGGCAGAACTCAATGGAGGAGGGATCGCCGCCATGCTCGCCGCAGATGCCCAGCTTCAGGTCAGGCCTGGCGGACCGGCCTTTTTCGGCGGCCATTTTCACCAGTTCTCCCACGCCCTCACGGTCCAGAACGGCAAAGGGATTCTCCGGCAATATTTTCTCCTGCAGGTAAGTAACGAGAAACTTGCCTTCCGCATCATCGCGGGAATAGCCGAAAGTTGTTTGCGTCAAGTCATTGGTGCCGAAGGAGAAGAAATCGGCATGCGCTGCAATCCGGTCGGCCGTGACACAAGCCCGCGGTAATTCAATCATAGTTCCCACTTTATAAGTAAAACGTTTGCCTGACTCGGCCATTACTTCTTCCGCAGCTTTAACCACCAATTCGCGCATCAGTTTTAGTTCGTTTTCATGGCCAACCAGGGGGATCATAATCTCGGGGACAACTGATTTGCCTTCATTCAGCAGGGTCACTACAGCCCGGAAAATGGCAGTTGCCTGCATTTTATAAATGGACGGCGTCACGATGCCAAGACGGCAGCCACGGTG
>LSQX01176190.1_pt1 | contig 11662 bp, 14 predicted proteins | sample 654561 | NCBI WGS metagenome assembly LSQX01 (sample SAMN04489861, study PRJNA283612) | anaerobic digester metagenome | isolation source: 4 biogas reactors fed with cattle manure at either 37C or 55C with and... | place: Denmark: Kongens Lyngby | collected 2014 | reverse complement strand
GCAGGTCAAGGGCATCAAGGTCGTCTGCGCCGGTCGTCTCGGCGGTGCCGAGATGGGCCGCGTCGAGCGCTACCACGAGGGTCGCGTTCCGCTGCACACCCTGCGTGCCGAGATCGACTACGGCACCGCAGAGGCCCACACCACCTTCGGCCGTATCGGCGTCAAGGTGTGGATCTACAAGGGTGACGTCGTGGGCGGTCGTCGCGAGTCCGAGATCAACGCACCGGCCGAGCGCCGTGGCCGCGGTGACCGCAACGCACGCCCGCGCCGTGGCGGCCAGCGTCGTCAGCGCGCCGAGCAGAAGCAGGAGGGCTAAGAATGCTTATCCCCAAGCGCGTGAAGTTCCGTCGCCAGCACCGTCCGCACCGTTCGGGCGTGTCCAAGGGCGGCAACAAGATCACCTTCGGTGACTACGGCATCCAGGCTCTCGAGCCGGCCTACGTCACCAACCGTCAGATCGAGTCCGCACGTATCGCCATCAACCGCCACGTCAAGCGTGGTGGCAAGGTGTGGATCAACATCTTCCCGGATCGTCCGCTGACCCAGAAGGCACTCGGTGTGCGTATGGGTTCCGGTAAGGGCGCCGTCGAGAAGTGGGTCGCCAACGTCAAGCCGGGACGCATCCTCTTCGAGATGTCCTACCCGGATGAGGCAACCGCCCTCGAGGCTCTGCGCCGTGCCGGCCAGAAGCTGCCCTGCAAGGTCCGCATCATCAAGAAGGAGGACCAGTTCTAATGGCAACCGGTACCCCTGCTTTCGAGTTCCGCGAGCTTGACGCCGCTGAGCTGGAGACCCGCCTGAACGAGGCCAAGGAAGAGCTGTTCAACCTGCGCTTCCAGCTGGCCACCGGTCAGCTGACCAACAACCGCCGCCTTCGCACGGTCAAGCGCGACATCGCCCGCATCTACACTGTCATCCGCGAGCGTGAGCTGGGCCTGTCCGTCGTTCCGGGAGCTGAGGCTTAAATCATGAGTGAGGCAAACGTGAACGAGAACAAGAAGGAGAAGGGCGCTCGCAAGATCCGCACCGGCTACGTGGTTTCTGACAAGATGCAGAAGACCATCGTCGTCGAGCTCGAGGATCGCAAGCAGCACGCCCTCTACGGCAAGATCCTGCGCACCAACTCCAAGGTGAAGGCGCACGATGAGGATGAGATCGCCGGCATCGGCGACCGCGTCCGCATCCAGGAGACCCGCCCGCTGTCCAAGGACAAGCACTTCCGTCTCATCGAGATCGTCGAGAAGGCCAAGTAGGCCGCTTATCGACGCCGTGACGGCCGCAGCCCCGCACTTCGGTGCGGGGCTTTTGTGTTGCCCGGATCGCATAAGTAGTGTCATTCGCCCTCCGGAACTGAGGGACCGCTTGTAATATTGCGTGAACCGCATGAGGGTGGGGGTGTCGCCCCCGGCCTCTGGCCACGTCCCGCAACGCTACGAGGTACACCATGTCCTTCATGTCCCGGAGCGCGATCATCGCTCCCCAGGAGTTCAACCGCTGGCTCATCCCGCCGGCGGCCCTGGCGATCCACCTGTCGATCGGCCAGGTCTACGCATTCAGTGTCTTCAAACTTCCGCTCATGGACTTCTTCGAGGTCCGTGAGGTCGCCGTCGGCTGGATCTTCTCGCTGGCGATCGGCATGCTCGGTCTGTCCTCCGCCGTCGCCGGCACCTGGGTCGAGCGGGTCGGACCGCGCGTGTCCATGGCCGTGGCCGGCGCGTTCTGGGTGGTGGGCTTCTTGGTTGCCACCATGGGCATCTACTCGGGGCAGTTGTGGTTGGTGTACGTCGGCTACGGCCTCATCGGCGGTATCGGCCTGGGTATCGGTTACATCTCGCCGGTGTCGACCCTGATGAAGTGGTTCCCGGACCGTCCGGGCCTGGCGACCGGGCTGGCCATCATGGGCTTCGGTGGCGGTGCCCTCATCGCCAGCCCCGCGTCGAACTCGCTCATGGCCTTCTTCGGTGGAGGCAACTCCACCGAGCAGCTGGCCGCCGGCCTGCCGCAGACGTTCCTCACCCTGGCCGTCCTCTACTTCATCGTCATCGCGCTGGGCGCCTACGCGATCCGCCTGCCGCACCCGGACTGGCGTCCGAAGGGCTACCAGAAGTCGACGGCGCAGGAGAAGCCGATGCAGACGAAGGGCAGCGTCTCCGCGAACACGGCGATCCGCACCCCGCAGTTCTGGCTCCTGTGGATCGTGCTGTTCACCAACGTCACCGCCGGTATCGGCATCCTCGAGAACGCCGCCCCGATGATCGGCGACTACTTCCCGCACATCGCCGCCGGTGCCGCGGCCGGTTTCGTCGGCCTGCTGTCCCTGACCAACATGGGTGGTCGCTTCGTGTGGTCCTCGGTGTCCGACTGGATCGGCCGCCGCAACATCTACATGGTCTACCTGGGTGTCGGCCTGCTCATGTACCTGCTCATCGCCACCCTCGGTGCCTCGTCCATGGCGATCTTCGTCATCGCGGCGCTCATCATCCTGTCGTTCTACGGCGGCGGCTTCGCCACCATCCCCGCCTACCTGCGTGACCTCTTCGGCGTCTACCAGGTCGGCGCCATCCACGGACGTCTGCTCACCGCGTGGTCGGCCGCCGGCATCGCGGGTCCGCTCATCGTCAACATGGTCGTCGAGAACCAGGCCGCGCGCGGCCTCGAGGGCCAGGATCTCTACCAGCTCAGCCTCTACATCATGGCCGGTGTTCTGGCGGTGGGCTTCATCGCCAACTTCCTCGTCCGTCCGGTGTCGAAGAAGCACTTCGTCGAGCCGGAGCTCGTCGAGGCGAAGCTCGAGGCTGACCGCCAGGCCGTCCTCGACGCCGAGGCGGAGGCCAAGAAGGCCGGCCGCACGAGCGGCAACGCCGGTGGCGTGCACACGGCCGTGTCGATGGTGCTCGCGCTGTTCATCGGCGCCAGCCTCGCCTTCGGTCTCCTCCAGACCGCGGTCAAGGCGGCCGGCCTGTTCATGTAGGGAAGGTCCGTCGGTTTTCGACCTGGAGCGATCCGAGAGCCGCGGCAGGACGTACCTCGAAGCCTCCTCGCGGACATCGGGAAGGGGGCTTCGAGGGACGTTTCACCGCTCCGCCGGGGTCTCCTAGGCGGCCCGCCGGATGGCGTCGAGGAACTCCAGGTAGCGGGCCCGCACCGCGAGCAGTGGTTCGACGACCTTGGCCTGGGAGATGGAGGACACCTCGCGCCGGAGGGCGCGCCGCGTCCGGTGTTTCACGCTCGAGCCGATGGCCAGGCCGAACACCCCGGTGAACATGCCGAGCACGATGCCCAGCAACAGTCCGCCGACGATGAGCAGGGTGGGGATGGGCCAGCCCTCGATCTCCGGGATGATGGTGTCCATGAACGGGTAGAGCACACCGGGCAGGAACGCGGCGAGCAGGTACCAGCCGATGCCCACGAGCGCGGCGACGAGCGCCAGCCACTGGATGATCGTGAACAGCCCCCACGCCTTCGACGGCTGGGCGGGCAGTTTCGTGCGGGCGGCGGCGCGGTCGAGGTCCTCGGGGAGTGTCTCGACGATCGCCTCCGTCTGGTCCACCACCGACGACGCCCAGCGGTCCGGCAGTCCCGCGGACACCGCCTGGGCGTATCCGCGCACACCCCGGTTGGCCACGGCCTTGCCGGCGGCGTCGAGCTGCGGGATGGAGGAGCGGTGCACGCCGAGGTCGTCGGCCTCCTCGCGCAGGCCGAGGCGCTTGAGCGGGTCGGCACGCAGGCGCAGCAGCCACGAGGTGAGCAACCAACCGGTCTTCTGCCCCAGACGCTTGCGGTAGGCGGCGGCGGTGATCGCGGCGAGGCGGTCGGCGCCGGCGGCCTCGGCGAGGTGGTCGTCGAGACGCCGCTTGTCCATGGCGGTGACCTCAGTGAGCTTCTGCTTCGCGACGAACGGGGCCGTCACCGTCTGCAGGTCCGCCTCGATGCGGGCCTGCTGGGCGGAGTGCGCGGAGGCGACCTTCGCGATCGCGGAACGCAGGTCCTCGACACCGGCCCCGGTGCGGGCGGAGGTGCGGATGGCCTTGACCTTCCTGAGGCCGTCGTCGACAAGCAGCTGTTCCAGGGAGGCGGAGACGCGCCGGGCGTCGTCGGCGGCGAGGCGGTCGGACTTGTTGAGCACCGCGAGGGTGACCGAGCTATGCGAGGCATGCGGACGGATGAAGTGGTCGTGGATGATCGAGTCCGCGTACTTCTCCGGGTCCGTCACCCACACGAGCACGTCGACCTGGCCGGCCAGGCGGGTCGCGATGGCCCGGTGCTCCGGTTCCACGGAGTCGAAGTCGGGGAGGTCGAGGAGGATGACGGGGCCCGCGCCGGGGGCGAACTCGCCGGGGCGGTTGCGGCGGTCCTCGACCTGGAGCCAGTCGAGGAGCTCCTCGGAACCCTGCGGGTCCCACACGGCGGCCAGGGGCGAGGACGTCGTGGGGCGGCGGGCGGCGGTCTTGCCCAGGTCCTCACCGACGACGGCGTTGAACAGGGAGGTCTTGCCGGAGCCGGTGGCACCGAAGAAGCCGATGACGGTGTGCTCGCCGGACAGGGCGCGGCGCTCGGAGGCGACGTCGGCGGCGCGGACCAGGTTGGCGTGTTCGGCGGGGGAGATGAGCCCCTCGCCCAGGTCGGCGGCCTCGCGCAGGGCCTCGAGACGTTCGGTGATGGTGCGCTTCTTCCGGAACATCAGGCCTCACCTCCCGTCTGGGTGCGCACGTCACGCTCGGCGGTCTCGGCGGCGACGACGAGGGCGGTGGCGCTCGTGCCGGCGGTGAGCTCGTCGGTGATGTCCCAGTAGCGGGCCCGCTCGGCGTCGAGAAGCTCGGTGGTGCGCTCGTCGAGGTCCTCGCGGGCGCGGGAGGCCATCCGGCGGACGGCCTCCTCACCGAAGATCGTCTCCAGCAGCTTCTGGCCGACGACCGCGGAACCACCCGCGATGGCGATCTCGCCGCCGGTCAACCCGGCGGTGGAGGCGAAGACCACGAGCATGAGGGCGACCGTGGCGACGTTGAGGCCGATCGACATGATGCGGGCCTTCATCCGCTTGTCACCGGCGGTGGACTGGATCGTCTCGACGAGGCTGGCCTGCCAGTCGCGGACCAGCTGCGCGGCCTTCTCGTCGATGCCGGGGCTGGCGTGGGCCAGGGCCGGGTGGGCGGCGGCACGCAGCTCGGGGGCGACGGAACCGAGGTGCGACCAGCTGCGGGTGGCGGCGGTCTCGGCGGCGTCGACGATGACGGCGTGGAGGCCGGCCTCGATCTCCGTCTCGACCTCGCGCACGGGGGCGGGGCGGCCGGATAAGAAGCTGCCGATCGCGTCGAGTGCGGCGGAGTACCAGCGCTCGATGGTGCGGAACGCGTCGGAGGTGCCCACGAAGTCCTGCCAGCGCTGCAGCACCTCCTGGCGCAGGAGGTTGCCGTCGGAGGTGGCGTCGATGACGTGGCGGCGCGCCGAGTCGTAGGTCTCGTCGAGGGCGTCGCCGAGCAGACCGGCGAACTCCTCCTGGCGCTGCTTCGTCGCGGCCAGCGCCTCGACGCGGCCGTTGACGCTGCCCAGCGCGCCGAGCACCGTCTTCGCGGCCATGGTGCGGCGGGCGGCGGCGTCCGCGGCGAGGTGGTCGAGGTGCTGACGGAGCGTATCGACGAGCGCCCCCGGCAGCAGGCCCTCCACCTGGCCGGCGTCGGGCACGGTGAACATCGTGGCGTCACCCAGCCCGGCCTCGGCCATCATGCGGCGCAGGTCATCGGGCACGGTGGCCAGGGCGTCCTCGTCAACGCGGTTGAGCACGACGATGACCTCGATGTCCCGGCCCGCGGCGTCGTGGAGGAAGTTCCACACCAGCTGGTCCGCGTAGCGCGACGGGGTGGTGACGAACACCCACAGGTCGGCCGCCGCCAGCAGCTGGGAGGCCAGCGCCCGGTTGCGGTCGTCGATGGAGTCGAAGTCGGGGGCGTCGAGAAGCGCCAGCCCGGGGCTGATCGACTCGGTGCTCACCAGCCGCAGGGACGTCGCCGCCGGGTTCGCGCCGGGTTCCCCCTGCTCGCGGGCCAGCCCGGGCAGGACGTGCGTCGAGTGGAACCATGCGGCGTCGTTCGGGTGGCTGACCAGCACCGGCTGGCGGGTCGTCGGGCGGATGACACCGGAGGTGGACACCTGGCGGCCGACGATCGCGTTGACCAGCGTCGACTTGCCGGAGCCGGTGGAACCGCCGACGACGGCCAGCAGGGGAGCGTCGATGTTGGCCAGGCGCGGGAGGATGTAGTCGTCGATCTGGGCGATGATCGCCCGCGCCTCCGTGGCCGCGTCGGGGTCCGTGGAGAACTCGGTGGCGGCGACGGCGTCACGCAGCGCCACCACGGAGTCGAGAGTTGTCTCAGTCACAGGTTCCATTCTGTCAGACTGCGCTCAGGAAAGGAGCGGGCCGGGAATTTGGATTCCGACCTGGCCGTATGGTTGAATATCCAGGTTGACCGAGCTGGTCGGTGACGCGTGCATTTTCCGGGCGCGACACCGAGACCCTTCGACGCCCGCGTGGTGTTCGTCGATAAGCACGGAAGACAGCAAGACACAGACCAGGTGCGTACAGGCCGGAAATCTGACGCACATCAATCCAGGTCAAGGAGACCCATCGTGATCCAGCAGGAATCGCGTCTCAAGGTCGCCGACAACACCGGTGCACGTGAAATTCTGTGCATCCGCGTGCTCGGCGGTTCCGGTCGACGCTTTGCTGGCATTGGTGACGTTATCGTCGCCACTGTCAAGGAGGCCGCCCCGGGCGGCAACGTGAAGGCCGGCGAAGTCGTCAAGGCCGTCATCGTCCGCTCCAAGAAGGAGACCCGTCGCACCGACGGCTCCTACATCCGCTTTGATGAGAACGCTGCCGTCATCATCAAGCCCGACAACGAGCCCCGTGGTACCCGTATCTTCGGCCCTGTCGCCCGCGAGCTGCGCGACAAGAAGTTCATGAAGATCGTGTCCCTGGCTCCGGAGGTGATCTAGTTGAAGATCCACAAGGGCGATATGGTCCTCGTCATCTCTGGCCCCGATAAGGGCGCCAAGGGCAAGGTCATCCAGGCTTTCCCGAAGACCGACCAGGTCCTCGTCGAGGGCGTCAACCGCATCAAGAAGCACGTCGCCAACTCCGCTCAGGAGCGTGGCGCACAGTCCGGCGGCATCGTGACCCAGGAGGCACCGATCCACGTCTCCAACGTGATGGTCCTGGACTCCGACGGCAACCCGACCCGCGTCGGCTACCGCTTCGACGAGAACGGCAAGAAGGTCCGTGTCTCGCGTCGTAACGGGAAGGACATCTAGGCATGAGCGAGAACTACACCCCCCGTCTGAAGACCCGCTACCGCGAGGAGATCCGCACCAAGCTCGGTGAGGAGTTCTCCTACGAGAACGTCATGCAGATCCCGGGCGTCGAGAAGGTCGTCGTCAACATGGGCGTCGGTGAGGCTGCCCGCGACTCCAAGCTGATCAACGGTGCCCTCGAGGACCTGACCCTCATCACCGGTCAGAAGCCGCAGCTGCGTCGCGCCAAGACCTCCATCGCGAACTTCAAGCTGCGTGAGGGCATGCCGATCGGCGCCCGCGTCACCCTGCGTGGCGACCGCATGTGGGAGTTCCTCGACCGTCTGCTGACCGTCGCTCTCCCGCGTATCCGCGACTTCCGCGGCCTGTCCGACCAGCAGTTCGACGGCCACGGCAACTACACCTTCGGTCTCACCGAGCAGACCATGTTCTACGAGATCGACGTCGACAAGGTCGACCGTCCGCGTGGTATGGACATCACCGTCGTCACCACCGCGACCAACAACGACGAGGGTCGTGCTCTGCTCCGCGAGCTCGGCTTCCCGTTCAAGAAGTAACCTTTCGCTTCTCGACGCCCCCTTCCCGTCCGCGGGAAGGGGGCGTTCGTCGATTCAGGGTTCGACGACGAGGTCGGCGAACTCCGGATTCTTCGCGACGAAGGACGCCACAGCCGGGCACGTGATCATGGCGTTGAGCCCGCGGTCGCGGATGTCGCTGAGGGCGTGGCGGGCCAGTTCGCCGGCCAGACCCTGCCCGGCGTGGGACTCGGCGATCTCCGTGTGCTCGAGGTCGACGGCACCGGTGCAGGGGATGTAGCTGAGGTACCCGGCCTCCTCCCCGTCGACGGTGAGGATGTAGCGGTTGCGGCCGGTGTCGTTGCGGATGTCGTGGGTCATGCCCCGGAGGCTAGTTCACCGGAGTAGAGGTTGAAGCGCTGCCCGCGGGTGAAGCCGGTGAGCGCCATGCCGGATTCCCGGGCCAGGTCGACAGCCAGGGAACTGGCGGCGGAGACCGCGACCATCGCGCCGAAACCCGCCGTGACCGCCTTCTGCACCAGCTCGAAGGAGGCGCGGGAACTGACGACGAGGATGAGGTCGTCGGCGGGGAGGCGGGCGTCGAGAAGCAGGTGCCCGATGACCTTGTCGGCGGCGTTGTGACGACCGATGTCCTCGCGGACGACGATCATCTCCCCGTCGCGGGTGAACGCGCCGGCGGCGTGGATGCCCCCGGTGCGGCGGAACTGCTTCTGCTCCCCGCGCAGGCGGTCCGGCAGGGAGAGGACGAGCGCCGGGTCGAGGGGGAAGGTGCGCAGCGGGCGGTCAGCGCGGCGCATGATCTGGTCGATGGAGCTCGTCCCGCACACCCCGCAGGCCGACGACGTCGGGGTGAGGCGCAGCAGCTCCGGGCCGGGCGGGGAGACACCGGGGGAGAGGTCGACGTCGAGGACGTTGTACGTGTTCATCCCGTCCGGGCCCGTCGCGCCGGCGCAGTAGCGGGCGGTGGTGACGTCCGCGGCGGAGGAGATGATGCCCTCGCCGTAGAGGAAACCGTGGAGGAGCTCGATGTCGTGGCCCGGGGTGCGCATCGTCGTCGTCAGCGTCGGGCCGCCGACGCGGATCTCCAGGGGTTCCTCGACGGTGACGGTGTCGGCGCGGGTGTCGGTGTGGACGTCACCCGCGTCGTCGACGGTGACGCGGGTGACGGCGAAGTCACGGCTCAACCGTCCCATCACCGCTCCCCCTCGAGCAGTTCGCTCAGCCGCTCGATCCGGGCGCGGACCTCGGCGGGGGTGTCACCGCCTGCGCGGCCCGCGGACAGTCCGACGAGGAAGGCAGTCACCGGGGCGGCCGGGCGCGAGGGCCCGTGGGCGACGTCGCGCGTGAGGTCGAGGATGTCCCCGATGAGCTCGCGGACGATCCCGGGATTCACCCCCAGTTCGGTGGCGGCGGTGCGCAGCCACACGTGGGCGGAGGCGAGGGGATCGTGGTCAGGCGTCGTCATGGTTCATCAGTGTGCCGGGGGTCGGGTGTCCGCGTCCAGCCAGGCCGAGGCGGCGACGACGATCGCCGCGAGGCCGGTGTCCAGAGTCGGCTGCAGGTCGGGGGCGAAGGCCGGATGGTGGTTGGCCGGGGCCGCCTCCTGATCCGCGAATCCGCCCAGCCCCCAGTAGCAGTAGGGGACCCCGAGGGCGTCGGGGATGACGGAGAAGTCCTCGGACGCGGACACCGGCTCCATGTCCGTCGCCCGCTCTCCGAACCACCCGTCGAAGACCGCGCGCACCTGCGCCGTTGCCGCCGCGTCGTTGGAGGTCAGCGGGTAGGCGTCATACCACTCGAACTCCGGCTCGTGCGGGCTCGCCGACGCCGCGCACTCCGCCCGCACGATCCGCTCGATCGCGCTCCGCAGATGCTTCTCGACGCCCGCGTCGTACGCCCGGATGTTGAGCAGCAGCTCCGCCCGGTCGGCGATGACGTTCGACTTCGTCCCCGCGTGCAGTGCCCCACCGTGACCACGGCCGTCTCCCGCGGGCCGATCTCGCGCGCCACGATGGTCTGCAGACGCATCACGATCGCCGCCGCCAGCACCACCGGGTCCACGGACTTCTCCGGCATCGAGCCGTGCGAGCCGCGACCGTGCACCGTCACCCGCAGCGAGGCCCCGGCCGAGAGCACCGGCCCGGCCGCCGTGCCGACGTGCCCGCCCGGCACCGTCGCCAGGACGTGCTGTCCGAGGTAGACGTCCGGTCGGGGCATCATCCCTGCGAGACCGTCGGCGAGCATCTGCCGCGCCCCCGACGCCGTCTCCTCCGCCGGCTGGAAGACGGCGACGAAGGTACCCGACCAACGGTCGCGGTGCCGGTGCAGGTACCGCGCCGCGCCGAGCAGCGAGGAGATGTGGACGTCGTGCCCGCACGCGTGCGTCACCGCCCCCGACCACGGCCAGCACCCCGGTGGCGCCGACCCGGTGGGCGGCGATGCCGGCGTCGAGAAGCTCGGTGAGAATGCGTTGCGACGTTGCGTGTTCCTGCCCCGAGAGCTCCGGGTTCCGGTGGAACCAACGGTGGAGTTCCTCCCGGTCGGCCCGGGTGACGGCGAGATCGGCGGTCAGAGGTGCGAGCAGCATGAAACCAGTGTAAGGAGGGATTTGGTTTCCAGGCGGGGAGACGGTAGTCTTGACCGCTGGACTTGTGCTCCCCGTCAGGGGACACCACGAGACCACCCAAGAACCAAGACATCCAACTTTGTTGCAGGCCCCCCGCCAACTATGGCGACCGGGTGAAAAGCGGCAGCGAGCGCCCCAGGTTACTGAGCCTGCGGGAGCGTCAAGTGGCCCGACGGAACACCCGGTACACGTCCTTCGGTGGGTGTGGAACCGCAACGAGAAAGGTAAACGGTCACAACACATGACCATGACTGACCCCATTGCCGACATGCTGTCGCGCGTGCGCAACGCAAACCATGCGCACCACGACACCGTGTCGATGCCGTCCTCGAAGATCAAGGTGAACATCGCCGAGATCCTCAAGCAGGAGGGCTACATCGCCAACTACACCGTCGAGGACGCCAAGGTCGGCAAGACCCTGAACCTCGAGCTGAAGTACGGCCCGTCCCGCGAGCGCTCCATCGCTGGTGTCCGCCGCGTCTCCAAGCCGGGTCTGCGCGTGTACGCCAAGTCCACCAACCTGCCGCAGGTCCTCGGCGGCCTGGGCGTGGCCATCATCTCCACGTCCCAGGGTCTGCTGACCGACCGCCAGGCTACCGAGAAGGGCGTGGGCGGAGAAGTTCTCGCCTACGTCTGGTAACAGGGAGGATTTGAAACATGTCGCGTATCGGTAAGAACCCGATCACCATCCCGTCCGGCGTCACCACCTCGGTGAACGGCCAGAACGTCGAGGTCAAGGGCCCGAAGGGCACCCTGTCCTTCGAGGTTCCGTCCCCGATCACCGTCGCCGTGGAGGACAACCAGATCGTTGTCTCCCGCCCGGACGACAACCGCCAGAACCGCGCACTCCACGGTCTGTCCCGCTCCCTCGTCAACAACCTCGTTGTCGGCGTGACCGAGGGCTACACCATCAAGATGGAGATCTTCGGCGTCGGTTACCGTGTCCAGGCCAAGGGCAAGAACCTCGAGTTCTCCCTGGGCTACTCCCACCCGATCCTGATCGAGGCTCCGGAGGGCGTCACCTTCGCTGTTGACGGCACCACCAAGTTCTCCATCTCGGGTATTGACAAGCAGCAGGTCGGGCAGATCGCCGCCAACATCCGTCGTCTGCGGAAGGACGATCCCTACAAGGGTAAGGGCATCCGCTACGAGGGTGAGCAGGTCCGCCGCAAGGTCGGAAAGACGGGTAAGT
>LSQX01357481.1_pt1 | contig 11663 bp, 13 predicted proteins | sample 654561 | NCBI WGS metagenome assembly LSQX01 (sample SAMN04489861, study PRJNA283612) | anaerobic digester metagenome | isolation source: 4 biogas reactors fed with cattle manure at either 37C or 55C with and... | place: Denmark: Kongens Lyngby | collected 2014 | reverse complement strand
GAGTGCGGCAGCGTCCTGCACCACAACACCGACCAGGGTGAGGTCGTTGCAGGAGAGTCCATCCCGAAGTTCGGCGGCGGCCGGATCACAAAACCGATCTACTTCCTCATCTCCGGCCGGGCCACAAAGAACTTCAACGGCATAAACATCCCCGCAGACGCGATCGCCGTCGAGGCTGCGCGGGACTACATCAGGAAGATCCTCCCCACCCTCAACATGGACCGCGACATCATCGTCGACTGCCGGATGGGGAACGGATCGACCGACCTGCAGGACGTCTTCAAGTCCTGTACGGGGGCGATCCCGCGGGCGAACGACACATCGTTCGGTGTCGGACACGCACCGTTCAGCGAGGCGGAGAGCATCGTCCGGGGCGTTGCGGCGTTCATCGATACTACACTTCGCCCGAAGTGCCCCGTCATCGGCCAGGACTGCAAGATCATGTGCCTGCGTGACGGCGACGCCATCACCCTGACCGTTGCGATGGCGTTCGTCGACCGCTACTGCTCGGGCATCGCCGAGTACATCGAGCAGAAGAACTTCCTGACCGAACAGATCGCAACGGTCGCAAAAGAGTTCACGAAGAGATCGGTCAACGTTGCCATCAACACCGCCGACGACCTCGAGGCCGCGAGCGTCTTCCTGACGGTCTCGGGCACATCCGCCGAGATGGGCGATGACGGGTCGGTCGGCCGCGGCAACCGCGCGAACGGCCTGATCACCCCGAACCGCCCGATGAGCATGGAGGCGACGAGCGGGAAGAACCCGATCAACCACATCGGTAAGATCTACAACCTCCTTGCAACGGAGGTTGCGCAGGACTGTGTCGCGAAGATCGACGGGATCGAGGAGATGTACATCCGCATGGTCTCCCAGATCGGCTGCGCGATCGACCACCCGCACGTGGCAAGCGCCCAGATCCTCACAAAACCCGGCTACGACATCAAGTCCATAATGCCCGACGCCGAGGCGATCATCGACGAGTGGCTGGAGAAGACCCCCACCATCACCGAGAGGGTTATCAGGGGAGAACTCTCTACCTTCTAACCCTTTCCAGTATATCGGAGTTGTTCTGACCCATGAGTAAACCGTCACCCCGGCACCCCGTGCCCGGCCCCGGGCTCATCCGCCTTGCCATCCCGAACAAGGGGAGGATCGCCGGACCCATCAACGATCTGATTGAAAAAAGTGGCCTCCACCTGACCGAGAGCGGGAGCGACCGGAGGCTCATCACCCGGACACGCGACCCGAACGTGGAGATCCTCTTTGCCCGCCCGATCGATATACCGGAGTACGTGGCAAGCGGCGTCGCCGATCTCGGTATCACCGGGAAGGATATGGTGATGGAGCGGGGCTCGGTGGTCGAGGAGGTTCTCGATCTCCAGACCGGGAAGGCCACGCTCGTCGTCGCCGTGCCGGAGGAGTCCGATATCGAGACCGTCGCCGATCTTGCGGATGCAAGGGTGGCAACCGAGTTCCCGATGATCACCCGCACGTTCTTTGCCGGGCGCGGGATATCCGTGGCGGTGGTGACGGTGGGAGGCGCGTGCGAGGCGACGCCGCATCTCGGTATAGCCGATGCCATCGTCGATCTCTCTTCGTCGGGGACGACGCTCCGGACGAACCATCTCCGGATCATCGAGGAGGTGCTCGTCTCCACGACGATCCTGGTGGCGAATCCCGCTTCGCTGGTGACTAAACGCGAGAAGATCGACGAGATCGTCCTCGCCCTCGACAGTGTCATCCGGGCGAAGGGGCAGTGTTACCTGATGATGAATGTTCTCCGGAACGCCCTTGATGATGTGCGCGAAGTGCTCCCCGGCCTCTCCGGCCCGACGGTGATGGATGTGGCGTCTGACGAGAATCTGGTCGCTGTTCACGCCGTCGTGAAAGAAGAGCGGGTCTATCAGCTGATCAACCAGTTAAAGCGGGCCGGCGCAAAAGACATACTCGTCATGCCTATCGAACGGATCATACGCTGAGAAGATGGAGATCTATCCTGCAGTCGATATCCTGGACGGGCGGTGCGTGCAGCTTGTGCAGGGGCGGCCGGAGGCGGCGACGGTCTACGGCGATCCGGCCGCCTGGGCGCACCGGTGGCTCGATGAGGGGGCGAGCGGCCTTCACGTCATCAACCTCGACGGGGCGTTTGGCCGGGCGCGAAAGAACGCCGATCTGATCCGGGCGGTCATCCGCGAGACGGAAGCGTTCGTCGAGCTCGGCGGCGGTATCAGGAGCGTTGAGGATGCCGCGGGGTGGCTTGACGCCGGTATCGACCGGGTGATCGTCTCGACCCAGGCCGTCCGGGAACCGGAGATCGTCCGGGCGCTTGCCGATGAGTTCGGCGGCGAGCGGGTGATGGCGGGGATCGATGCCCGGGCCGGCGAGGTGATGATCGAGGGATGGGAGCGGCCAGCGGGGAGTTACCTTGCCTGGGCGGAGCGATTCGAGGACCTCGGCGCGGGCTCGCTCCTCTATACGAACGTGGATGTGGAGGGGCTCCAGCAGGGGATCGCCATCGAGCCCGTGGCGGAACTCCTCCGCCGGGCAGCCGTCCCGGTCGTCGTCTCGGGCGGGATATCGAGCGCCGGAGATGTTGCAGCGCTCCGGAGAGCCGGGGCAGCGGGGGCGGTCCTCGGGGCAGCCCTCTATGCAGGGAAGGTGCAGCTTGCAGAGGCACTGGAGGCAGCGTATGAGAACGAGTGAGATTCACCGCACAACACGGGAGACCGATATCAGGCTCTCCCTTGATATCGATGGGACCGGGGCGGGAACCATCGAGACCGGGGTACCGTTTTTTGACCACATGCTCACGGCATTTGCACGGCACGGACGGCTCGATCTCACCGTCCGCGCAACCGGCGACCTTGGCGTGGACGCTCACCACACCATTGAGGATATCGGGATCGTCCTCGGGACGGCTCTTGCCGAGGCGGTCGGAGACGGGAAGGGGATTACGCGGTTTGCCGATGTTGCCGTCCCGATGGACGAGGCGCTCGCCCGGGTGGCGCTCGATATCGGCGGCCGGGGCTACCTGGTCTTTGAGGGTGGTTTCTCGCCGGTGGGGCCGGGCGGCATCCCCGGCGACCTCATCGAGCACTTCTTCTACAGTCTCTGCACGAACGCCGGGATCACCGCCCACATCACGGTCACTGGCCGAAACGACCACCACATATGCGAGGCGGCGTTCAAGGCGTTCGCGCGGGCGCTCCGGGCGGCCGTGGCGATCGACCCCTCGATAAGCGATGTGCCGAGCACCAAGGGGATACTCTGAGCCCCGGTAAACGACACTTTTTTTGACGACGGTGCGAAGTGGAGGTCTGCAGGGAGACCTTTCCGCGACAGAGACAGGGTAAGGGAGCAAAGCCCCCCTCCCCAGTGGCGATGCCCCCACGTCCACTGTATGAGGATACGGCTTTCCACCAGCGCCCGGGCGGGGTAGGGTCTGCCGAAGAGTAGCATGTGGGTATTCCCCGGCCAGGGTGCAGGCGGGGGTGGGGTCTAACCACGAGCACCCTGCGCGATAGGGCCAGGGAGAAAGTGGGTCTTTCCAGACCCGCACCCCCGGGCTCAAAAACAGGGCACTGCCAGACTCCCGGCATCCAGAAACAGAAGAACACCTTCATTCCGGGAGCCAGATAGCAGCCCGTAAAGGGCGTATTCTCCATCCGGCACTAAAACCTATAGTCCGGGGGCACAATCGGCCTAGAATCGACGTTATGTGCGTCTGACGGGCGTCAGCGTTCTGCGCGTCAGGCCAGGAGGGGCGAGATTGCAGTATCCAGCGCCCTGTTTGCTCCCGTAACCCCGGCCATCCCCCATCCGGGCATGTATGCTGCCGGAAGAGGATCTAAAATGGGGGCCACAGGGACCCCGGTAAGGAGAAGGAAAAGAAGGGTCGATTTATGCGGACTTAACCGCGAGGTCGACGTCTTCTGCCTTGATCGTCTTGCGTCCCGCGTGCTGAGCAAGCCTGTTGGCTTCCCTGGTCAGCTCGGCGATATACGCCTCGGCCTTGGTAACCAGTGCAGCAGCTGCGTCGCTGCCGACCCTTTCAGCACCATTCTTCTTTGCGATACGTACAACCGCAGCAATAGGTAGATCTGCCATAATCTCATTCCACCTCTAGAAAGAGGTGTATCAGTTAATATTTAAATATTTCGGGATGATCTCGGAAATTTGCGTTCCTCTTTCATATCGAAGTTATGTCTGGAGAGAGCACCCCAATAATCGGCAGGGAATGGTTCCGATTGAAACGGCCTCCACACGCGCTCAAACCTAAAATCCTTGAAGGAATAAAGGTTATTTTGACAGCGCCAGAGATTTCGCAAGCAATATCGCATTGGTATAATTTGCTGAGGCGCGCGACGTATCCACGAAAATTTTATCGATATTTACCACTGGAGCACCATGTCCTGCTCCGGCTCCAAGGAACGCGAGCGTCCGAAATATCAGGTTCCCCGAGATCCCGTCGGGTGCCACGATCACCCCGTACTTTCCTGCCGCCTCCTCGATCAGGATCTCGGTGTGCTCCGCACCCGTCAGGCGTGCGACAAGTTCGGCATCCGCCATCGTCCGGTCGACGGTCGGGTGCCGCCCGAGATCCCCGAGCCGCCCTCCCGAGAGGACTGCCACCCCTTCGGGAAGGCCGAATTTCCGGGCGATCTCCCTGCCTGTCCGGGCGAATCGGACTTTCTCCTCGATCGTCCAGCCCTCATCGACCCCGACCGGGGCAAGGAGGAAGAGGCGACCGTCGGCGGTCTCAAGGAGGGCGATCCGCTCCAGGTGGTCGACACCCGCAGCCCGTTTGAGGGTTTTTAGAGTGGACGATGCGGGAAGGGTGCCTCTGACGGCGGCGTCGATCCTGCCGGTATACAGTGCCTCGATGAGCGCGATCTCGGGCTCTGCGGCCTCGACGACCGTAACGGCATCACCGAACGCTCCGGCGGAGCCAGGATGGGAAAAAAGGACAAGATCGACCTCCCGGCCGACCGCCTGGATGGTCGAGAGGATCTCTGGTTCAGGGGATACCGCACCAAGCCCGACCGTTACCGGCATACCTCTCCGTCCGAGAAGATCCCCATGATGCCGTTCTGGTCGAGATCAAAGACCTGTGTCTCCCGGTCCAGGTATCTGACGGCGAGCCTCCCGGTTCCGTCCACCTCCCCGATAGAGGCGGCGGTGAGACCGACGTCGGTGAACCGGCGGCAGACCTCCTCCACGTTCTCCGGTCTGACCGTCAGGATGAACCCCATGCCGGGATACATGCGCACCCACTGCTCAAAGGAGAGACCGACCGCAGAGAGGTCCGGTCGGGGTATCGCCTCAAGATCGATGACCGCACCCTTCCCGCTCATCTCAAGGAGCATGCCAAGCGTCCCGATGACGCCCGGGTTGCTGATATCTTTCCCGGCCGTCACAAGACGTTCCTTCCCGAGATCCTCCATCACCCGGATCTGGGCACGCACCGTCTCTGCCGACTTCATCGTGACCGAGTCCCAGTTGAAGCAGCACGACGGGTGCACCCGGCCGTCGAGGTCGATCGCCGCGACGACCACGTCCCCCTCCTCTGCCGTATCCGAGAAGATGATCTGATCCACCCTGGCCGTCCCGAGGATCGCCAGATCCACGACGCTGTAAGGCGTATCGGGATGCAGGTGCCCACCCACGATCGGGACGCCGAACTGCGTGGATGCCGTGACCATGCCCCGGGTCACCTCGTCGCGTATCCGGTCGTTCGTAACAGAGAGGACATCGACCATCGCGACCGGCCTCCCGCCCATGGCGGCGATATCGTGTACGTTCACGAGCACGGCACAGTATCCTGCCCAGAACGGATCCGCCTCCATCAGCTTGCTCCAGATACCGTCTGCTGCAAGAAGCAGCACGTCCTCTGCATTATGCCGGATGACCGCGGCATCTTCACCGAACGAAGCGATAACATCAGGGTTTGCTATCCGGAGGGACCGGACCATGTCGCCGATCACCTTCTTCCGGGTGACGCCTTCATATTCCCTGACAGCCTGTGCTACCGTATCGGTGGAGCAATCCTTCACCACAAGAACACCAACACTCCACGTTTCTTAATGGTATTCTGCCTCATCAAAGATAATGTATTTGATTCACCGGTATTATGCACTCCGCCCGGAGAACCGATCGGGAGGCGAACTGCCGTCAAGCGCCCGGCTGGATGGGGGCGGTCATCCGGCGGCGCATCCCCGGGCACCTGCACCGGGGTGGCATTTTTGATGCACCGCGTCGAATAGATCGATATGGACTGGGTGGAGAAGTACAGGCCGCAGCATCTCCAGGATGTTGTGGGGAACTCCGGCGCTGTCAGGCAGATATACGAGTGGGCGCGGGACTGGTCGCGGCAGAAGAAGCCGCTCATCCTGTACGGAAAACCCGGCACCGGCAAGACTTCGAGCGCTCATGCCCTTGCAAACGACATGAACTGGGAGGTGGTGGAGTTGAACGCCTCCGACCAGAGGACGAAGGCGGCCCTCGATAAGGTGGCGGGTTCGGGCTCCACCACGGCAAGCCTCTCCGGCGCGAGCCGTAAACTCATCCTGCTCGATGAGGCCGACAACCTGCACGGACAGGCCGACCGGGGCGGGGTAAAGGCCATCGTGGAGATCATCGCGGCATCACAACAGCCGATCATCCTGATCGCAAACGACTACTACTCCCTCACGAGAGAGCTCAAGGCGGTCACGGAGCCGGTGCAGTTCCGGGCGCTCCAGGCGCGCTCGATCGTCCCCCGCCTCCGCCATATCTGCGCCGCAGAGGGCGTGACATGCGATCCCGCCGCGCTCGACGAGATCGCGACCCGCGCCGACGGCGATATGCGGGCCGCGGTGAACATGCTCTACGCTGTGGCGATCGGGAGGGAGCACCTTACGGCGGGCGACGTCCACACCTCTGCGAAAGACGAGCGTTCGACGATATTTGAACTCGTCGGAGCGGTCTACAAGGGGAGGAGGGATGCCGACCTGCTCCGGATGGCGGTCGAGGTCGAGGATACCCCCGACACCATCGAGCAGTGGCTCGAAGGAAGCCTTGAGCACATACCGGATCTTGCCTCCCGGGCGAAGGGTTACGACAGCATAGCGCGGGCGGACGAGTATATCGGGCGGACGTATCGGCGGCAGTATTACACCCTCTGGCGCTACGCGAACGCGGTCATGCTCATCGGTGTTGCCGATGCTGCCGGAGGGCGCGGTGTCGGCGCCCGGATCATGCCGCCGGGGCGCTGGCAGAAGATGGGGGCGTCGAAGAAGCAGAAGACGATCCGGGCAAACCTCACCCGAAAACTCAGCGGAATGACGCATATCCCCGGGGATGCACTCCGTGAGGACTTCTTCACCGCGATCAGCATCCTCGTCGAGCAGGACCCTGCGGGCTACGTCAGGGAGTTCGCGCTCGATGCCGACGAACTGAACCTCTTCATCCACGACAAGGCCCGGGCGACGAAGGTCGTCAAAGACGTGGCAAAAGAAGAGAAAGAGAAGGCGAAGAAGGCCACCGTGCGGGAGAAGGCAGCCCGGAAGGGCAAAAACTCACGGGACGACGATCCGCCCGCCGAGACCGGGGAGTCCCGACGGGATCCGCCCCAGGGCCAGGCAACGCTGTTTTAGCGCGTAACATCATTTTTTAGAAGCGCCGGAAAGGGCGCCACCGCTTCTCTGCTTTTGTTCCGACAGGAGAACGTTGTTCAGAGAGAGGGCGGGTCTCCCCTTTCGCCGTCGGCTCTACACCCAGGGGTGATATATCCACAGTCCATTGTATGGGGAGATACCAGAAACGATGCACGGCTGCTCCCCGGCAACGCCCGGGCACTGCCCCTTTCCAGCGTGGGCAAGGGAGGAGCGCCGAAGGCGCGGACGGGGTGGGGGCTACAGAAGGCAGACCCTTCAGGGTATCCACAGGATAAAATGAGATTACCCTCTACGGGTTGCGGCGGCGGTAGCAATGAAGGATGGCCGGGCCGGTATCCACGATCTCGCCGCCGTCCCCGTAGATCTCGCATCCCAGGTGATAGACCAGGAGATCGCTGTCGATCCGATCGGCGAGCGCTATCAGCGGCGGAACCATCTCCACGCCGGGCCGCACGGCATAGACCAGGTCCGCACCCTCATACAGCCGGATCTCCGGCTCGAATATATCGTCGGCCAGAACAACGAGTCCGTCGTGTCGGATGCCCGGCCTGATATCGGTGCAGAGCATCAGGGCGCCGGCGGCATCTATCAACCTTGCTGCCCCGGGGTTGTTGCCGATACCCACCTCGACAGCCCTGCGATACCGGGCGGCGATGTATTCGCCGATACTCCGTTCAATATGTTTATACAGACTCATTACCAGAGATTAGGTAATGGGCATCAATATCCTTTGGGACCTGCAGGCACCGCAAGGTATCGAACTCCCGGTCATCAGGATGATCGCGATGATCCTCGGGAAAGATCCCGTACTCGTCAGGTACCCGTTCCTCATCGACGGCTACGACCGGAATCGCGACCAGCACGATGCCCAGCAGATCCTGAATCGCATGCAGGACACGCTCACGCGCAGATACGATATCGACGGCCCCCTGCTGCTCGTCACCTCCTGTGACCTCTACACCAACGGCTGCAACTTCGTCTTTGGTCTCGCAAGACCCGTATGCGGCGTCGGTATCGTCTCGACCGCCCGCCTCGGAAACGACTACTACGGCAGGGTGCCGGACGACACCGACCTCATCGACAGGACGGCAAAAGAGGGCGCGCACGAGATCGGGCACCTTCTCGGGCTCGAGCACTGTGAAAATCCCGAATGTGTCATGTTCAGGCCAAAGACTCTGGACGAACTTGACCGGAAGAAAAAGACGCTCTGCCCGGCCTGCAGGGAGGCGCTCGCATCGCTGGACAGGCGATGACGGCAAATTCCGCCGCCTCCCTGTCGCCGGCAGTTCCCGGAGATGAGCGCCGTCCGGTTTTTCGACATACCAGGAGTACTGAGCCGGGTAAACAAAAGTATTAAGCAAATGTGCCGGGAAACGTAGTCACTAATGGGATACTCTTCTTCCTTGATACAGAGAAAGTTCAAAGATATCGCCGGGCGACGATACGACTCAATCCTGAAGGATTACCGCGAGTTCATGCTGGCCGACGAGGAGATGTTCATCCCGGAGATCCGGTCTATCCTGGTGCCGCTCGACCTCTTCGTTCAGGATATCACCGATGAGGCGCTCGACGTGCTCTCGGCCTATGACGCCACCATATCGCTTGCATACATCACGGACACCGAGGTGATCAAGCTCCTTGAACAGGCGCTCGATAGCGAATCGACAAAAGAGTTCCAGGCAAAGAAAGAAGAGTACGGCCAGAAACTTCTCAAACGGATTGCAGCGAAACTCGAAGAACGCGGCTTTTCAACCCAGACGCGGATGTTTGTCGGGCATAAAGGCGATGATGTCGTCCGGATGGCAAAGAGCCACGACATGATTGCACTCTGCCGGCGCTATGCCGACGGCGAGTCGACCGACGTCTCAGTAAGCCCGGTTGTCCTGCGCATCTGCCAGCGGGTGGAAATCCCCGCGCTCATCTACTGACGGGTGAATCGATGGAAATGATGGCGTTGATCGCGGTAGCGGTCTTCCTCTTCACCTATGCACTCATCATCGATGAGCGGATCCACCGATCGGTCGCCGCCATGCTCGGTGCGGCGATCGTGGTCTTCATCGGGGTCGTCCCCTGGGAAGCGCTCCTCCGGCACGTCGACTTCGGGACGATCTTCCTGCTCCTCGGGATGATGATCATCGTCAACACCGCCCGCGGCAGCGGCCTCTTTGAGTATATCGCGATACGAACGGCGAAACTCGCGAAAGGAAGCCCTATCCGGGTTCTCATTCTCTTTGCGATCGTAACGGCGATCGTGAGCGCGTTCCTCGACAACGTTACCACCGTCCTCCTTCTCACCCCGATGCTCCTCTACGTCGCGAGGGTGATGAACCTCAACCCCATTCCGTTCCTGGTTACGGAGATCTTCGCCTCAAACATCGGTGGGGCGGCGACGCTCATCGGTGATCCGCCGAACATCATGATCGCGTCGTCTGCGGGACTGACGTTCAACGAGTTCATCATCCATCTCGCCCCCATCATGGTCATCGATATGGTGATCCTCCTCCTGATGATGTACGCCATCTACGGCAGGTCGATGAAGGTAAATGCCGAAGAACAGCAGGAGATGGTCAGGACGCTCAACAACCTGGACGAACGGGCGGCGATCACCGATAGATCGCTCTTCAACAAATCAGTGGCCGTCATCGCCCTCGTAGTCTTCCTCTTCTTCATTCACGACCGGATAGGAGAGATCCTGAACTTCATCCTGCCGTTCGTCGATCCGGCGATGGGACTCGAACCTGCGGAGGTGGCGCTCATCGGGGCGGCAATACTCCTCTTCTGGAGCAGGCAGTCGCCGGAAGAGATATTTGAGAAGATCGAGTGGCCGGCGCTCTTCTTCTTCGGCGGGCTCTTCATCATCGTGGGCGCTCTCGTCGAGACCGGCATCATATCGAGCATCGCTGCGGTGATGATCGAGAACGTCGGGTCGACGGGGGAGGCGATGTTCATCGTGACCTGGTTCGCTGCGATCGCTTCTGCTATCGTGGATAACATCCCCCTCACGGCGGCGATGATCCCGCTCATCCATGACCTCGGGGCGACGATGGATGTCTACCCGCTCTGGTGGGCGCTCTCCCTCGGGGCATGCCTTGGCGGGAACGGCACCGCGATCGGGGCGTCGGCAAACGTGGTCGTCATCGGTATCGCCGAACGCGAGGGGATCGACATAACCTTCGTCGACTTCCTGAAGGTGGGGATGCTCGTGCTCTTCGTGACGGTTGCGGTAGGATTTGGAATGCTCTGGCTGAAATTTGCGATGTGAACGGTTATGAAGATTCTCGTGCTTATCGATGGTTCGAAATGGAGCCAGAAAGCGGCTCTGCATGCGGTTGAGATGGCTAAGCGAAAAGATGCCGAGGTAGTCCTCTTCTCGGTGCTGGATATCATGGAGGCGAAGGCGATGGCGTTCAACTTCTGCACCCAGAGCGGGATCTGCGACCAGTTGAAGGGCTATGAGGGGCGGATCTGGAAGGACATGCAAAAGAGCATCGAGGACGACCAGAACAGCATCATCTCCCGCCACCGGGGGGAGGGGGTCCGGTGCTCGTCAAAGATCGTCGAGGGATCGATCCGCGAAGAGATCCTGAAAGAAGCAAACTCCGGCGAGTACGGGCTGATCGTCATGGGCGCATTTGGGAGAAGCGGAAAGGCCCGGATCAGCGCCTTGCTCGAACAGATCGGTGGTGCGATCAAACCGCCGCTGCTTGTCGTCCGGTAAATCATCCTCTTTTTCTAGCCCGGGCGATCGGGACAGCCGAACAGGGTAGAGATATCTCTCTATGGCGATATTCCCACGGCACACGACATGGGGAGATGCTGAAGAAGGGTGGTTCCCCGCCTAACATCCGGAACACGGCTTTCCATCTGCTATCGCCACGCACTGCCGCCGCCCCTTGCAGGCGCGGGCGGGGTGGGGGTACAGGCGCCCATTATGCGGTAGAGACAGGGGAGGGGAGCAGAGCCCCCCCTCCCCGTCAGCCCCACCCCGGTGGCGATATTCCCACG
>LSQX01204286.1_pt1 | contig 11663 bp, 11 predicted proteins | sample 654561 | NCBI WGS metagenome assembly LSQX01 (sample SAMN04489861, study PRJNA283612) | anaerobic digester metagenome | isolation source: 4 biogas reactors fed with cattle manure at either 37C or 55C with and... | place: Denmark: Kongens Lyngby | collected 2014 | reverse complement strand
GTGCATACCTTCTTTTGATAAGAGTATTGCATTATAACTCCCTCTATTCGAACTCCTTCCACTTGAATCTCTTTGCCTTGTATCTATTTTGTATGTAATGATAGTCATAGAAAAAATGAAAACCCTATAGTTCACACTATAGGGCAAAATTTCTTAAGGCTATTATTTTAACTTTTGTATGATCTTCATCCACCATTGCATATAAAACTNNTCTGCTCTCTGTTTGTCTTCTGGAATTTCTAATGATTATCAAAGCTCCGAATAGTTTCTGCTCTTCTGTTTTAAACATTAACTTTTGTTTTTGGCAGAGTTCTTAATGTTTCTGGCAGAGTTTTTAGTGAATTTAATTTCTTACCTTGTTTAGTTATTTCATTATACTTATCTCTTGAACTGCTGATGGCCTAAATTTTTTGAGTCTTTGACTTCAATTCTCTCAATGTTACACTTTGTTTTTTGCAAACTCTTCCACTAGTCGGTTTAAGTAGTCTTGTCGCTCCATTTTATACAGCAGCTCGTCTTCGACTTGTTCCATCTTTTCATAGAGCGGTTGAAGTTTATCATAGTCACTGGCGTATCGTGTCATTTCAGCGGAAATTTGTTCCAGCTCTTCTTCCAATTTCTTTATTTCTTCATCCACCGTTTCGTATTCGCGTTTTTCTTTATAGGACAATTTGGTTGGTTTTTCCTTATCTTTTGTTTGGTCCTTTTGGGAGGTTTTTGCATCATGTTCAGCTTTCAAAGTTTTGTTGTTCTCAGCTAGCACCGCATTGGCAATCCGACTCTTCTGGATACTCTCTTGGGTATAATCAAAGTAATTTCCTGTATATTGAGTTATGTTACCTAAACCATCTAAATGGAATATCTTATTGCAAATTCGGTCGAGGAAATACCGATCATGGGACACTGTGATAACTGGTCCTTTAAAATCGTCGATGTAGGCTTCCAAAACCTTCAAGGTATCGATATCAATATCATTGGTGGGTTCATCCAGCACTAAAACGTTGGGCGCTTCCATAAGAATTTTCATCAAGTAAAGTCGGCGCTTTTCGCCGCCGGACAACTTGCTGATGGGTGTCCACTGAAGGTCGGAAGAAAACAGAAAAGTTTCCATCATTTGTGATGCGCTAATCTGATGTCCGTCGGAAGTGGTTACAATTTCTGCCGTTTCTTTAATATACTCGATGGCCCGAAGGGATTCGTTCATTTCTTCAATCTCTTGAGAAAAATAAGCTATTTTCACCGTTTCGCCCCGATCTACTGAGCCTTGGTCGAGTTTTGCTTTTCCGATAATGATATTTAAGAAGGTGGTTTTCCCAACCCCATTATCCCCAATGACACCAATGCGGTCGTCCTTTTGGAAGGTGTAAGTAAATCCATTTAAAATCTTTTTAGCACCAAAACTTTTGTGGAGGTCTTTCAGTTCTATAATTTTCTGCCCTAATCTGGAGTGAATGCTGCTGATTTCAAGTCCCATTTCTTTGCTCTCGACTTTGGCATCCCTTAAGGCTTCAAAACGCTGGATTCTAGCTTGTTGCTTGGTACTTCTGGCTTTCGCTCCCTGTTTGATCCAACTTAGTTCCTGGCGATAAAGATTTAGCCTTTTCCGTTCCGTTGAACTGGCCACTTCTTGCCGTTCCAGCTTTTTTTCAATGTGATAGGTGTAATTGCCTTTGTAAATATATAGGTTGCCCTGGTCGATTTCCATGATTTTTGTTACCACCCGATCTAAGAAGTAACGATCATGGGTGATCATCAATAAAGAACCTGTCAATCGCTTGATATGTCCCTCCAGCCAATCGATCATTTTATTGTCTAGATGATTGGTCGGTTCGTCTAAAATCAACAAATCACATGGCGTCACTAGGGCACTGGCAAGGGCTACCCGCTTTTTTTGCCCTCCTGATAAGGTGTTTATTTTTCTGTTGAAATCATGGATTCCCAATTGAGTCAAAATAGTCTTGATTTGGCTTTCCATTTCCCAGGCATCATTGACAGTCATTTCATCACTCAGTTGGGCGAATCTTTGTTGAATTTCTTCATCGTCCCCTCGTGCACTTAATTCTTCCAAGGTTTTTTCATAATCACGAATTAAACGCAGAGCTTTAGAATCTCCCTTAAAGACCTGCTCTAAGATGGTTGATTCCCCATCAAAATCAGGGTCTTGTGGTAAGTATTCGATCTTCATCCCACTTGTCATCTGAATGGTTCCCGTCTCACTGGTTTCTAATCCTGCAATAATTTTTAACAGAGTGGTTTTACCCGTCCCATTGATTCCAATCAAGCCGATTTTTTCATCAGCAATACTGAATGAAATATTATTAAAAAGCACCTTATCCCCAAAACTCTTGGATAGATTCGTTGCTGTAAGTAAACTCATAAATGTTTGCTCCTTCTAGTCATATATAATCTGAAAGTCATAGTAGGTTTTGTGGTTCAACCTTTCTCTTCACTATCTAGTCATGAAAGGTTGAATCATGGTCTTGAACCATCGTAACCAGCAACAGCTTTTCTAATCCTTGAAACCATTTCATCCGTTGCACTTTCAAAACTACCCTGCAAAATCTTTTTTAAGGTGTTTAAGATTCAACCAACTGACCTCTACAATATTTTCGACCATGCTTTTATTGAATCAGGCTATGTCTTCCTATGATTAAGGACTAATGTCAAAATTTTGCGACAAAAAAATGGATACTGCTACCGTCTATTATTTCTGCTTTACCTTTGATGATAAAGCAAACCAAAATAAATTAATTTATAGGGAATCGGTTTACTATGTTTCCCCCTTGATTCATTCCTAAATAATAACACGAACCCTATTTGATAGCACACAAACATCAATATATTTTATAGAACCCTCTCAACACAATCCGCCTATTTTACCATCTTTTCTTAAAATTCCCTGTGTATTTTTAAAGTAATTGCGGAGAGCTACAATCTATTTCAAACTGGCCCATTTCTTTATAACCGTTTTTAATAGAGCACTTCATTTTAAGGGTAATCAATGTACCAACCCATTTTATCAAATGTTACGTGTAGGCAGTTTTTTTGAAAGAGGTTTAATGCAGATTCTCGTTATAAGAGTTATTATATGTTGAATATGAAAGAAAATAATTCCTATCTTATCAGGTTTCATATCTATTTATTAATTGTATTAATTTTAATGGAGTTAGTTCAGCTTTTCATAGGTGGAGTTGTCACATTGTCTTTTTGAGTCAGTGCTAAAAAGGCTTTAATTCCCTTATTTACTTTGTTAAGATCCATTCCCTTTGGTGAGAGATCCATGTCAATTGGTTTCAGATAAAACTCTAAAAATCGCACTCCCTTAAAATAGCCTGTATAACCATTTTGCCATTTAGGGTAAACTATGTTGAAAGTCTCATACATAGAATCACCAACATTAATATATATTTCATCTCCACCGGTGTGATCACCTCAAGGGTGAGCCTGACGACAAAGGGCGGCCTGTCAGACAGCATCATCGTGAAGATCCCCAAAGGGGAGGATATCAAGGTGCTGGACGGTCCGGTCAGCGGCTGGTATAAAATCAGCTGGGGCTCAAGGACCGGTAACGTCCATAAGGACTATATCACCGTTGATGAGACCGCCGCGTTAAAGGCCGAGCTGGCAAAGCCGTCCATCGGGCTGGTCTTTGTGCATGACCTGAAAACCTTCCATCACTTCAAATCGGTCACAGCCTTTGACATCGCATTGGAACCTGACCCGGCGCAGATCGAGCTTCTCACCAAAAAGAAGGGGTACGTTGCTGAGATCACCAGGGCCCGCCTCACAGGAGACGAGCGGTCGCTGTGCCGGGCGAGGTCGTGCGAAGCCGCAAGACCCTCTGCGACAATGAAGTCATCCGCCTTATATTCAAGGATTCAGAAGTCATCCCGTACTATTTCATCACCGTAAAGGAAACGGGTGGCAAAACGACGACCACCAGCATCCGGATGAGCCAGAGAGCGGCTCTTGACTGGGAGTCCTACGGATACGACCGATAAAATCACAAAGGAAAAAAGCCGTCCCGTGCATGGAGACTTGAACAAGAAACATCGATCATCCATGAGCGGCTTTTCTGCTGATGAAATGCACCCTTTAACTTTTAGGGGGAGACCACTTGATTTGAGTCGAATACAGGTCGATTGAATTGACTTGATACCAAACCAACCATTTCCTTTTTTTGCGCTGATAGGCGCCTGATACAGTGTCTTTGCTTACTTGATATTTAAAATTGATTGATGGACGCAGTGTAATAAACTCAGAGGAGTTTCTGCAATCCATAATTTTAAATCGGCTCTGGAGCTGGGCTTGTCTTTATTATTAATAATCCTTTTTAAGGTTGTTAGGCCTTGTTCGGAAAATAAAATTCGCAAAAGTGGTATGAGTTTTGTACACTCAAGCCATGAACCAGTATGAGATAACAAATGAAGAATGGCAGCGGATTAAAGACTATTTACCGCCCGAACGGTCAGGGCCCAGCAAAGACAACCGGAACGATGTTAGACGGGATTCTTTGGGTCCTAAGAAGCGGAGCGCAGTGGCGCTTTGTGCCTGAATGCTATGGCAAGTACAATACCGTGTATATGACCGGGTTGCCAAGTGGCGGGACAAGGGCATCCTGGAGACCCTCTTTCAGGCTTTGTCTCAGGATGCAGACCGTGAGACTATCAGCATCGACTCCACAAGCATCAAAGTCCACCAGAGCGCCAACGGCGGACAAAAGAAAGAAGACAAGGCGGTCGGCCGCTCCAGGAGCGGGCTCAATACCAAGATCCACACCCTGGTCGACGCTCTGGGCAACCCCTTACGCTTTCTGCTTTCGCCCGGGAACGACCATGATGCGGTCCATGCAGTGAATCTCTTGAAAGGCATGGATCTCTCCGGCAGTATGGTGCTGGGAGGCAAGGCTTACGGTACGAAAAACATCCGCAACTATATCATTTCCATGGATGCGGGTTATGTGATCCCGCCCAAAAGTAATGCGATCGAACTCTGGCCGACAGCCTTTGATCTGTATAAGGAACGCCATCTGGTCGAATGCTTCTTCCAGAAGCTCAAGTGGTGCCGGAGGATCTTTATGCGCTATGACAAGCTGGACAAATCGTTCCTGGCCTTTGTGTACCTGGGCGCCATCCTACTGCTGCTCAAGTGATCCATCTGACAATGATATATCTGACAGTGAGCATTTCCCGATGTTCTTTTTGTGCTGCTCTTACGCTGCATGATCAGGGCAAAAAGAAGGCTGCTTTCTCCATCAGCTTGTTTTACTGACCTGGTGAATTTTTAATTTCCGAACAAGGCCTAGTTTATTGACAATATTTGGTAAAAAAGTTACGATTAAAAAAATATTATACAAAAGGTGCTGTTAATGGTTAAAAATAAACTTGCAGTTGCAGCTGTATTTACGATCGCATTTTCTTTGTCAACGATATATGTAAATGCACAAGTAAAAATCCTCAAACAATATACGAATTACACTTACGCAAAATATGATCATATTGACAACAGTTTAGATGATGAGTATCGTTCAGATGTTTCTATCAGAGGCGCTGACCGGATCACAACAGGAACGACTCGAGTCTATCCGCATAAACTATGGATCACGTATGACGTTCAAGGTGAAATAACGGTCGTATCAATATTTTCAGATGGAAGAAACGACACGGTACAAAGAAGAAACCGGCAGGTTGTTAAAGACAAATGGAATCTTAGCTTTCTAAAAACCACAGCTAAATGGAACTCTACTCTCTTACCGGTAGAGGAGGTAATTATTACACCGACCAGCACAGAGCATCCACAGGACAAAGGAAACTAGCGAAAGATGAATCGAACGAAATCGCAGTGGCTTATCGTATGTTTGAGTATTCTGGTTTATATTTCCAGCCTGTTTTCCTTCACTTATGCGGCAATGACACTCCATGGCACAAAGGATTTACCCTTTGGCCTTCATGCTACATACCGTCACTTTCAGTCGGCGTCTCATTTTCCTTTAACATTCGCTGATATAGCTCCAGCGGGCTGGGACGAACAGCTGCCTGCCCGGATTACCCTTATATCAGTGAAGCACAATCTGTTGGGCCTTTACGATCCGGCGCTTTATTTTTCACGGGATCTTCATTATATACAGCCGGGTATGCTGCGGGGTTTTTCCGACACCGACTATAGAGCCGGAAATAAGGTAGCTTATTACATGCTGGAAAACCCTTCCGATATACCCGATCTAGTTATAGCTCAGGTAAATGCACCTGAAGGCCTAAAAATAATCAACGGTCTGGGTGAAGACAGTGGACTTTACACAGAACAGACCGATTATGTCGTAAATATGACCTCTATGGAAGATATCGGAAACGAAGTATACCTTGAAGGTGAGCGCGAAGAAGTGCTCATGTGGTCAAAAGGACTCGAAAAGCAAGGTTTTCAGCTGGCAGACAAGGGAAAAACGGCTCTTTCGGACGCGCTGGTCGTCTTTTTGAGCCGGTTCAACCGGGTTTCCATTTTCTTGTATTTGTCGGTTCTGCTATATTTTCTGTTGTTTATAAGCATAGCAATGACTGAACTGAGCGCCGCAGGATATGTCCGCATGCATCACGTTTTCGGCGGACAAGGCGTTTCATTATTCCGTGTCCTGCACAGGGAACTCATCTTCAGCGTCCTGCTGACCGCACTGAGTTTTATGTCTTTCTTTTTCATCGGCAGAGCAAGGGGGATGTTTGAATATATTGAGCTTTCCGGTTTTGTCGGGTATACCTTTGGGCATCTTGCTGTAGTCGCAGGCTGCACTCTATTTTTTCATCGGGTTAGCCTCAAACTGCTGCAAAGGAGGACCCAATCTTGAAATACAATCTGAAAGCCGGACTTACTCTGTTTTTAAAAAACTTCTTGGTATGCTTTTTTCTGGCCGGCTCCCTGGCCATACTAATTGCAACGTTAAGTTCAGCCACCCAGTCCTTTATGCGGTCTTATGAAAACCAGGCACGAGATGGGGATTACAGTCCTTCCGAGTTGCTGCAGTTCGATACAGCCGTAACCGGTCTTGAATTTCTAGATGAAATAGCCTTTCGCCGTTCATTTTTTCCTTTGTTTGAAAAAGATGCTGTCACGGCCAAGCTCTACAACAGCCTCCTGAGTGAATCGCAGGATGAATATGTCATTACCGGAGATGAACGGTTTTTGCCGCAGGAAATGCGGGGGACCGAAGATATCCGGATCTATTACAGTTCTTCCTCGCCTCCCTCTTTTGAAACAGTCCGGTTTTTGGGCCGAACCGTTTCTTTAAAGCCGGTAGATGTAGCAAAATTATTCTTTTTATCTTCCTGGACAAACGATACGGAGAGCCGAAACGCTCTGTTTATCTATATTAAACCGAATCTGTTTACGGATCCCCGGTATACGGAAGCCTTGCTCGGGTCAGCTAATTTTTCGATTTACCAGGACTATATTTTCAATACAAAACTTCTTAAATCAAACAAAGATCTTGTCCGCGCCTTCTTACAAACTTCAAATAATGAATTTTACAGTACCGTCAGCTATGAATCGGAAGATCCTGAAATACAGTTTATGACCGGCTTTATGGCTCCGTATCTTGGTGGGGCTGCATTGGCAGTGATTTTGGTTTTAATTCTAATGGGTTCTCTGCTTCTGAAACAGCTGCAGCAAAAATTTGCCGTCCATATGCTAAGTGGAGCAACCAGTCAGGAGATTCTGCTGCAGTTTCTTGTTGTTCTGGGGTTGACGACACTTATGGTGTTTGGCGCATCAGCATGGTTGCTCCGCTGGCAGCTGGAGCGGTTTTTCTGGCTGTATCTGTCGGCCTTTCTCCTTTATGAACTGATCCTTATTGCTGCCTTGTTCCGAAAACTAAAGCCGGATCGGATTTTGCAGACCATCCGTACTCGATGAGGTGAAAGATGATTATATTAGAAAAAATCGGCCTGCAGTATAAAACCCCCAATGGACTGTTTACTGCACTAAATGACATTACACTAAACATTGCACCGGGGGAAAAAGTGGTTGTGTTCGGAGAGTCTGGTTCGGGAAAAAGTTCACTGCTTAATATCATCGGGCTTATTGAGACAAGCTATTCCGGCAGCTGCCGGCTGAACAATGAGGAATCAAAAAAAAGCGCCAGCAGCCGGCGGGCAAGACTCAGAAATCAAAATATCGGATTTGTGTTCCAGGATTATCATTTGCTTGAACAGGAAACGGTGTTTGAAAACATCCGGATTCCGCTTTATTACGCGGGAATACCCCACCACAGGCACAGAAGGCTGATCGAAGAGATGGCTGAACGAGTGGAGATCAAAAACTGGCTCAGCCAAAAGGTCATCTTTTTATCCGGTGGGGAGCGTCAAAGGGTCGCCATCGCAAGAGCTCTGGTCAATCAGCCCAAGGTGATTCTAGCCGATGAACCAACAGGCGCATTAAACAGGGAACTGGGAAAAAAGATCCTTAAACTCCTGACCGATTATGCGGATGAAGGACACACACTCATTCTGTCAACCCACCAGCTGGAGTGGCTGCCGGAAGATATGGGCCGGTTTATCGGCTTGAAGGCGGGAAGGGTCATTCTAGACCAGCCCTTTCTCGAGAACACGTCAGCATATCCGAATCTTTTGAAAAGCCTTTAAGGAAAAACATAAAGTTCAGATGCAGAAACAGGATTTTGTTGAACTGGACAAGGGAGGACGGCTCTTCGACAAATGGTGTTGGTGAGTGTAAAACAAAGTATATAGCAGATTATTAGAGGAAATCAGTGATGGTTTCCTCTAATTGTCTTTGTGCGCCCAGCATGGGCGCACAGTCGTTAGCAATACCAGCCTAGTTTTAATTATTAATTCAAACCTAATTAGATTTTTTATTAGTTTTTAATGTAACATAGGCCCAAATCAAAGCTATAACTAGCGCTATTACTCCTAAGAAATAGAAAGCTTTTGTTCTCTCCATGCTGGCATCCAGCATTAGTTGAGAATATAGCCTGATTGATTGATGCATTGGCTCCGACCCCATTGTTTCACCCACTTTAGCTTATACTATTCCCTACGGAGCTCCTATTATTTATCCTCTTTGAACCAAAGATTGGGTCGATGGAGGAAAATTAGGATAGCTGCAAAAATAAGCAGTAATAAACCACTCATTCTATTACTGGATTCAAAAATTAAGAAATAACTTCCTCGAAATAGAAAAAAAACACCAAGAAAAAAAATGAAAAGTATTATAGGCAATTCTTTGTTTTTTGTTTTTCTCCTTCTTCGCTTCTTCTTCAGTCATGGTGAACCTCCTTCGCATAAATCATAATAATAACAAGTAAATCATTAAATCCCCAAGTTGTTATTATTTTTTATCGTTAATTATAAAAATTTATAAGGGTGAAGTTGCTCAGAGTACTGATAAAAATTATCCCGTAGTTGGTTTAAATCCAGTATTTTCTTAAGGATTTAAACCATTATAAACTGAAATGCCATGCTTTATTAAAGCTTGATTATCATTGTAATAGCTTCCCCAATACTCAGTTCTATCATACTCGAATGGTAATGTTACAATACTGCCTGTGGATGTTTCTCTAGCGAAAACATCTCCAAATATTTGTTTGTATGTTCGATAAGGATAAAGAGAGCCTACTTTCACCTCTTTTCCATTATCAACCTTAACTGACCATTGTTGAACAGATTGCAGCATAGCTGATACCAAAACCCCACCGCCGGAAACGGCCAATGTAACCAACCCTTTTACTCTTGCATAAGGAAGCCCTAACAGGAGTGAAATAGCACTTAAAGATAATCCTGCAGCTACACTGAAGGTTATAGTTTTACTTGCTGAATAGCTTCTAGAATAATAGACATAACCTGTTCTTCCATAATATGATCCAGAAGAAATTAAATCGGAGAAGACAATGGAACCATATACCTTAATAGCTTCTTTTTTTACAGCCCTTGCAAAATCAGCATAGGTTGCAGCAGCTGTAACCATCCCGCCATCGGAAAAGTCATTATTGTGATATTCTAAGGGAAGACTTACTATTTCTTTCTCCTCCGTATCAATATCACTCAATATCGCATTATAGTTCAAGTCGGAACTTATTCCCAGAGAGCCTTCATTATCTTTATTAATTTTTATTTTATAGTAAGAATCTTTTTGTTGTAAATCCCTCACATAGCTTCAATAATCTTATTATTCTTATCAAGAGTAATTGTTTTAATTTGATTTTTATTTTTTAGAAAGATATACTTAAACCCGTTTTCTTTAACGACTTCTAAATAAGTATCAGAAGATTTATCCTTTACTAAATACTCTGCAGAAAAATCAGTAGTTGCGCCAAAACTAAGAAATGGAGACGACATAATTAACAAAACAAAACCAAAGATAATGAGATTAACTTTTTAATCAACATATTCGCCACAACAACACTTCCTTTTTATATTTTGGTTATCTACAATTTGAAGTTGTAATTTAATATATCACCTCGCTTTTGATAATAAATAAATCCAAATCTGTAATCATTTTCATCTTTATTAAAATATTATTATTTATGATTCATAATTGATAGTATTTTAATAAGGGTGATATTATTTGTTATTTATAAGTCGATAGTTTTATAAATAATAAAACCGTATTAGCCTGCGGGACAAACTTACGTCTAATCGTACGTCTATCGTACGATAACCCTATCAAATGCAGCGGGATAATCCTCTTCTTTCCAAGAAGAAAAGGACATTGGCAAACTGCCTGAACCCTTGTAAAACTGCGGTTTTCATTCCTGTTTGGAGCACCAAAAACGCACCAAATGTAACTAATTATATTTGTGCGTTCTAAAATCTATAAACTTTTCCTTCTGAAATTAAGCATGACACTCCCCTGAAAATGAATTGTATCATTTCTATTTATAAAATAAGCCTTATTACAAGTAGTGTAAATTGATTCCCTTCATATCGGCTCTCCCTAAGAAAGAATTCCCTCATCATCTATGTAAATCTCCGGTAGAATATAAATAGAGTTGTTGCAAATCTAAGTATTTAGATGAGCAATGACTCCTTTTTTGTCATCCTGCACTACAGCTAGGTTCTCGTTTAGCCTTTAACTTTATTTAGTTTGTGGCTATGCTCATTTTAGAGCGCACTTAATAAGCCCACGGGCTTTTTAAGTGCGCTCTAAGTTTATGCTGTTTTTTTGTACAGAATTACACCTTCTTGGTTCTTTAACTTCTTGCTATGAAGTTTGTTTATATTAATTTACTCAAAGATAAACAGAACGCATTAGTGCTGTTAGACTTATTTGCGCACAAATGTTTGAATAGCTCGTATCAAGATGTGAAACGAATAGGAAGATGCAAGTGAACTACTCACCACTTAGCTAAACCTAACGGTTTTAACGCTTGAAGTGGGTGCTTCTTGGGAATAGAGCATACTTGATAGCGTATTTCTTTACTAACAGCGGTGTCTCTTATTTACCAAGCTATCCCCGTAGTCCCTACGGTTCTTGTTATCTAAGATCATGATTTTAGTCTCAGTCCCTCGGCCAAGATGTTGACGCTAGCGTTGATATCTCGGTCGTGATGAGCAGAACATAAAGGACATGTCCATTCTCGAATATCAAGAGATTTCTTGCCATCTTTATGACCACACCCTGAACAAATTTGACTAGATGGGAACCATTGATCTACCTTGATG
>LSQX01219773.1_pt2 | contig 11665 bp, 10 predicted proteins | sample 654561 | NCBI WGS metagenome assembly LSQX01 (sample SAMN04489861, study PRJNA283612) | anaerobic digester metagenome | isolation source: 4 biogas reactors fed with cattle manure at either 37C or 55C with and... | place: Denmark: Kongens Lyngby | collected 2014 | reverse complement strand
AGATGTGTATAAGAGACAGGAGCAAGTTGCCGCTGCCCTGCAGCGCTCAGCTGCCGTTTTTGTAGAGGGGCTGGGAGTGATCTGCACCGGGCGGACCAGGGATGAGGCCCGGGCGGTATCCCTTGTGACCAGAAAGGCGTGTAAAGCCTATCTGGTAGCCGCCCAAGGGGGAAAGCCCAAGCCGATTAATCCGCTGGAAGCCCTGCTCATGCGCCTGGTTTACAAGAAAACCTATTCTCAGCTGGCGGAAAACAACAGCTAACGGGAGGGGTAGGCGTGGATGGCTATGTAATAGCCTACGATTTCGGGACAACTGGGGTGAAAACGTGCGTCTTCGCTATCGGCGATTCCATCAGGCCGGTAGCCAGTTCACTGGAGGGTTATGAGCTTTACATACTTCCCCAAGGAGGCGCGGAACAGGATCCGGACCAGTGGTGGCGGGCAATGTGTGTTAGCACCCAAAGGGTGCTGAAGGAGAGCGGTATTAAGCCCGAACATATCATGGGCATTTCCTTCTGTGCCCAGATGCAGGGCCTGGTGCTGGTAGATAGGGAAGGCCGGCCCGTACGCCGGGCCATGAGCTACATGGATTCCCGGGGCGAAGGGGAGCTGCGGGCAGTTATGGGCCATGGTCTGCAGGTAGCGGGCGTGAATGTGTTCAAACTGCTAAAATCGCTTCACATAACCAAAGCGGTGGCCGCCAGTGCCAAGGATCCGGTCTGGCGCTACAAATGGGTGGAAAGGCATGAACCTGAAAACTTCGCCCGTGTTTACAAATGGCTTGATGTGAAGGAATACTTGATTTTAAAGGCAACAGGAGAGTTTGTCATGACGGAGGACAGTGCCTACGCCACGCTCCTGTATGATACGAGGCCAGGCAAAAGGGGCTTCAGCCCAGAGATGTGCGCCATGCTGGGCGTGAACATGGAGCATCTGCCTGATGTTGTGCCCTGCACTGCCTTAGTTGGTACAGTGAGTTCCAGGGCAGCGGAGGAGCTTTCGCTCAAAGCGGGCACCCCAGTCTTTGGCGGCGGCGGAGATGCTTCCTTGATCGGGGTAGGTGCCGGGGCAGTGACTAAAGGCAGCACCCACGTTTACATGGGTACCTCCGGCTGGGTTTCTACCGTAGTAGACAAACAGTATTTAGACGTGAAAAACATGATCGCTTCCATCGTGGGAGCTGATCCCGAACACTTCAACTATTTCGCCGAACTGGAAACAGCAGGTAAATGCCTGGAATGGGTAAAGGATCATCTCGCCCTAGATGAGATCAACATTTACCTGGAGAAAAAGAGCATTGTTGATTCGAAAGAGGCAGTGTACAAAAGCCTCTGCGATTACATGATCAGTGTTATAGGAGACGTCCCTCCCGGCAGCGGCGGTGTGATTTTCACGCCCTGGCTGCATGGCAACCGGTGTCCCTTTGAGGATGCCAATGCCAGGGGGATGTTTTTTAATATTGGCTTAGATACGGGTAAGACTGAAATGATCCATGCCGTTTTGGAAGGGGTCTGCTACCACCTGCGTTGGCAGCTGGAGGCCCAGGAAGAAAAAGTGCGGGCAGCGGATACTATCCGCTTTGTGTGGGGTGGGGCGTTGGCACCCCTAACCTGCCAGATTCTCGCCGATGTGCTGGGCAGACAGATCGAAACGGTGAATAATCCCCAAGACGTGGGCGCAGTAGGAGCGGCTGTTGTGACGGCAGTGGGATTAGGTGTACTGGGTAGGATCTCGGACGCAGCTTCCTTAATTGAAGTGGTGGCAAGCTACGAACCAAAACCAGCAGTTCAGGCAGTTTACGATGGGTATTTTAAGGTGTTTAAGTCGCTCTACAAAAACAACAAAGGCGCGTTCAACCATTTGAACGCGCCCAGTATAAAGCCAAAGCACACGACAGCAGGCACCTCACAAGAACCGCATCAGCTTGCGCACAACTGAGAGGGGTGTTTTATACGGCGGGTACTTCTGTTTTACATCGAACACAGTGCTGCTCAAGAGCACGCTCTTGTAATGGGTAAAGGTATCGAAGGTGGCCCTACCGTGGTATTTCCCCATACCGCTTGCACCTACCCCGCCAAAGGGCAGCCATTTGGTTGTGATATGGCTGATGGTATCATTCACGCACACACCACCTGAGGAAGTGCTGGAAAGTACGTATTCGATCTTGTCTTTACTGCGGGAGAACAGATAAAGGGCCAGCGGTTTAGGCAGGCGGTTGATGTGCTTGACCGCCTCCGGCAGCTCCCGGTACGTAAGCACGGGCAGAATTGGCCCGAAGATCTCATCCTGCATTAGCTGACCGTCTGGTAAGACGTCCGTAATGATGGTGGGGGAGATATACAGCTTATCGGGGTCTGTCTCCCCGCCGTAGACAACGGTGCCTTCTGCGAGAAGACCTGCTAGACGCCGAAAATGGCTCTGGTTGATAATTCGGCCAAAATCTGCGCTCGTTTTGGGCTCGCTGCCGTAAAAACCAGCCAGTGCTTTTTTCATTTCCCCCATCAGCTCATCTTTCGCGTCCACATGTACTAACATATAATCCGGAGCAACACAGGTTTGGCCAGCGTTTAAGAATTTACCCCAGGCGATGCGCTTGGCCGCCTGTTTCAGATCTGCGTCCGGCTCAACGATGCAGGGGCTTTTACCCCCCAGCTCTAGCGTGACCGGTGTTAGATGCTTAGCGGCAGCCTCCATCACAACCTTACCCACCCCGGTACTGCCCGTGAAGAAGATGTAGTCGAACTCCTCCTGCAGTATTGCCCGGGTGCCGCCCGCTTCCCCTGTGACCACCGTGACGTATTCCGACGGGAAAGCACTGTTGATCAGCTCAGCCAAAAGGGCAGTGGTATGGGCTGAATTCCGCGAGGGTTTTATTACAGCGCAGTTGCCTGCTGCTATCGCCCCAACCAACGGGGCTATGGTGAGCTGGAAGGGGTAGTTCCAGGGGCTGATAATTAACACCACCCCGTAGGGTTCGGGTATTATGCGGCTGCGGGAGCCCACGTAAGCCAAGGGAGTTGGTACCGGTTTGGGCTTCATTAGACGCTTGAGGCGTTTGCGCAGGTAGCGCAGTTCATTCAGGACAAAGCCCACTTCCGTGAGATAGCCCTCCACCTCCGATTTACCCAAATCTGCCTTTAAGGCAGCCAAAATCTGCCCTTCATTTTCACTGATCAGCCGCTCCAACAGATCGAGCTGCCTTTGGCGAAATGATAGGCTGCGCGTATTACCCGCTAGGAAAAACTCCCTTTGTTTCTTTACCAGTTCGGCGTAGATGGCTATCACTTCCCTTTCTGCCTAAACTTTTCCAGAAGAGCAGTAATATCCCAAGTGTTGAGAACCACTTCCCTGGGCAGGCCCGCCTTACGGGCCATGTTCAGCCCATAACGGGTATCGTTATAGCCCGCTAAGCTGTGGGCATCTGGATTTATTGCCAACAATACTCCCCGCTCGTAGGCTCTGTGGGCCCAGCGCCAGTCAAGGTCCAGCCGGTGGGGATTGGCGTTGATTTCAATTGCCACATCGTGCTCGCGGCAGGCGTCAATTACCGCATCTAAGTCGATGGCGTAGGGCTCCCTGGCCAAAAGCAGGCGCCCGGTGGGATGGCCCAGCATATTGACGTGGGGATTGGAAACGGCTTTCAGCACCCGCTGGGTCATTTCCCTCTCGCTCATTTTAAAAGCGGAATGGACAGATGCTATTACATAATCAAGCTCACTAAGTAGGTCGTCAGAGCAGTCCAAGCTGCCATCGCTGAGGATGTCCACCTCCAGCCCTTTCAGCAGCTTGAAGTCGCTGTATTTGGCGTTAACCTCATCAATTTCCGCCATCTGCCGGCGCAGATCATCGGCGTTTAAGCCCCCAGCGTAAATGGCCGATTGGCTGTGGTCACCAATGCCAATAAAGGACCAGCCTAAACTGCGTCCGTGCTCCGCGATCTCTGCCAGAGTGTTGGTGCCGTCGCTGTAGTTGGAGTGGTTGTGAAACACGCCCTTAAGATCTTTGTCTGTTACTAGCCCAGCTAAAAGTTGGGGCAGCTCAGTCCGTGAGGTTTCTAAAATGCCTTCCCTGAGTTCAGGCGGAATAAACTCTAAGCCAAGCTGGGCGTAGCATTCTTCTTCACTGGCGGCAATAGGCAGCTCACCATCTGGTGCCAACGAACCGAGGAAATCTATATGGGCTGCACTGCCGGTGGTTAGGATAGCGTCTGTGCCCCAGCGCTCTTTGCTGGTAAAGTGGAGTTCAACCGGGATTCCGGCCGCGCTCTGCTCTGGGACGTCAGGTAAGTCCCCTTGGGAAATGCCGGCAACGAGAAGTTCGATCTTGCCTACCACTTCCAAGCCCCGGCGCAGCTCGCCACTGACAAGGACCTTTCCTCCGGTAATTTCTTCGAGCAACGTCTTCAATTGGAGAGCTGCACCTAAGGCGTCTGGGTACAGGTAGGACTGCTGGTAGCGGCGAAGTGTTTTGATGCCCGCCAAAATGTCCGCTTGGCTCTTGGGACCAAAACCCTTGAGGGTTAAGAGACGGTTCTCTTGGCAGGCGTATTCCAACTCGCCTAGATTGGTAATCTGGAGGGTATCGTAGAGGTAGCGGATCCTTTTTGTGCCTAATCCGGGGATGTTATACAGATCCAAGAGGGTGGGAGGTATTTCCTGGGCAAGTTCGACGTAGACTGTTGTTGTGCCCGTATCCAAGATCTCCCGGATTGACTGCTCAATACCTGCACCAACGCCCGGGATTTCCCGCAGCCTGTCTTGCTGTACCAGCTCTTCAAAATCTGCATCTAGCTTTAGAAGGGCCATAACCGCGTTGTTGTAGGCGCGGACCCGATAAAAACTTTCACCTGCCAGCTCCAGCATGCGGGCAGTATCTTTCAAAACACCGATTACTAACTGCCTTCTCATATCACTCACCTCGTTCGGTGGTAGAGTTCGTTATGGGGACAAGGAACCCTCCAGCTAAAGAAATTTAGTAAAATAGTATGTTTTTCTGTCCGCGGAAGGAGGACAACGCCTCTCTGTCGTGGTATAGCATGAATAAGATTTAAATAGTTAGGATGGGGAAAAATGGGCAGAATAGCCATTGTTACCGACAGTTCAGCCGGTATCCCTGAAGAATTGGTCCGGGCCAGCGATTTACACATAGTTCCCATCGGTGTCCAGATTGACCACAAACCCTTCAAGGACGGTGTTGACTTAAGGAAAGAGGAATTCTACGCTAAGCTAGACTCGGGTAATGTCTCAACTTCCCAGCCTGCGCCCGGGGATTTCATCGAGGTGTATCAGCGCTTGGCCCAAAAGGCCAAGGAGATTATCTCAATCCACGTGACCAGTGTGGGCAGCGGCACAGTGAACACAGCCAATTTGGTGAAAGAGATGATTTCGGTGCCCATCAGCGTTGTGGACTCCAAAACAGCCAGCATGGCCCAGGGGTTCATTGCCCTCGCGGCAGCCAAAGCGGCCCAGTTGGGTAAGACGCGGGAGGAAATTTTGGAGGCTGTGGAGCAGGTTAGGGAACGCACTGCCGTTTTTGTGGCAGTTCCAACGTTGAAATATTTGGCCAAAAGCGGTAGGATCAGTTCAGTTCAAAGCCTACTCGCAGGCGTCCTGTCCATCAAGCCCATTTTGGGCGTCAAGGACGGACTGGTTGATGTGGTGGCCAAGGTACGTTCGTACCCCAAGGCCCTGCAGCGGTTGATCAGCCTGGTGGAAGAGCGCTTCCCCGAGGGTGTGACCAACATCGCGGTGCTTCATGCCAACGCTTTGAAAGAGGCGGAGGAGTTCAAGGAACTGATCGCCCAGCGCTTCGAGCCCATCAACATCTTTATCGCGGAAATGAGTGCATCCCTAGCGGTCCACGGGGGCCAGGGGATGCTTGGCATTGCTGTCTGTGATAGTCCCCTAGTGGGGAGCCTTCTGGCCCCTTCAGGTTGATTTTTCAATTGATTGACACAAAAATGCCAATAATATATAATATATGTTAGCCGCGTGCCCTGCAAACGGCAAAATTCAAGAGGAGGAATTTTTTAACGTATGTCAATCGATGTTGGCAGCATTGTCGAAGGGAAGGTCACGGGGATTACCAATTTCGGTGCCTTCGTAGAACTTTCCAACGGCCAGACCGGATTAGTTCACATTTCTGAAGTAGCTGATGCCTACGTGAAAGACATTAAGGACTATGTGAACGAGAACGATACAGTCAAAGTCAAAGTCATTAATGTCAGCGATGGAAAGATCGGCCTATCCATCAAACAGGCAAATCCTCAGCAGTCCCAGTCGCATTCGCGGGGTCGTCGCGGGAGGGGACCGCGTTCTTTAGGTTTTGAAGAGCGTCTTGCCCAGTTTTTAAAAGACAGCGACGAGAGGCAGCAGTCCTTACGGAAAAGCCAAGACTCAAAACGAGGAGGCAGGGGCGCATAGCTTAACAAGGTCTTATTTGTCGTATATTCGTTAGCTTCAAAACTATCACCTCTCAACGGGGGTTTACTCTCCTTGGGAGGTGTTTTTACTAAGGGTGTGATCTTCTGACTTTCGTCAAACCAAGCAGGGAAGTTTTAGCTGTAATAGGGGAACAAATAAAGAGGGAGCCCCGGGGAGTATTGGGCATCAACCGTTTCTGCGTCTACGATTATCCCCAGGTGATCACAAACCGCCCGTTAATTGTGCTGGAGCCGGATATTGAGATCTTTCCCACCCTCTATTGGCTCACCTGTCCATACCTGAACAAAGAGGTTGCCCAGTTGGAGGCGGATGGGTTCATTGCCCAGTTCGAACAAAGAATAGATGAAGATCCGGAGTTTGCCGCGGCTGTGCGGAAAAACCATGCAGATTACGCCGCCCGGCGTTTGGCTTTGATCCCCGTTGAAGTGAGGGAGAGGATGGGGAAGGATTACCCCCAGCGCTATCAGGTCTTAGCCGAGACAGGTGTGGGCGGTACCCGTAACCCCCATGGAGTGAAGTGTCTCCATGCCCATGTGGCAGATTATCTGGTCAACGGTGAAAATGTAATTGGGGCCGAGACGGTGAAGCTTTTGGACGGGAAGCTCGACTGCGAGCAGGCGAGCTGCCGAAGCTTTGCGGTTGACGAGGGGATCTAAATGGAATATAATAATGTTGTTTAAACGGCTTGCCGGGGTGGCGGAATGGTAGACGCTACGGACTTAAAATCCGTTGGGCTAAAAGCCCGTGAGGGTTCGAGTCCCTCCCCCGGCACCATTATGCATACTGGCACCCACGCGTTTGGGTGTTTTTAATCTGGAGGGAAGAACTTGGCCAGACGGTCCGGGAAAGATGATAGGCTGAAAAAAACGGTCATGGCAGGTATCCACGGTACGCCGGAACTGCGGCCTGACGAAAAGAGGCGCTTCCTCGGTTATTTCCGCGAACGGGTTATCGAAGCGGTTACCTTTGACCAAATCCGCACCAAAGAGGGGCGGGAGGCCATTACCACGGCGTTGAAGGATTCCCGCGCTGCCCGGCTCGTCATTCACCAAGAGGCACGCAGCCGGTCCATGGCTTTAATTACTGAGGCCCAGAAGAAAGGTGTTCCCTTCACAGTTGTATCGGATCCCACCTTTAGGGGTGAGGTGGCAGTCCTTGTGGCCGCCAATGACGCGGTGGATGTGCCCCGCCTGAAAAGTGAATCGTAAAAAATTCATCCCGGGATTGCCCGGGATGATTTTTTTACCCACTTATTCCTCTTCCACTTCTTCAATCTCATCTTCCACCCATTCTTCCGGTTCCACCGCAGGTTCCCCGTCTTGTTCTGCCATGGGCGCTTCTTCCGCATCTTGGATCACATACTGGAGAATATCTGCCTTTTCTTCGTATTCCTTCTTTTCTTTAGCCGGTTTCAAGACCAGGCTCGTGAGGACCAGGGCCAGGCCTGCAAAGAGAGGTATCAGACCGAGCAGGAGCCAGGGTCCAATACCGAGTGTGAGAAGGCCAATGGTCACAGCCAAGCCCACCAGGCTGATGGGCAGGCCGATGGCAAGCATCGTTTTCACTTGTTCGCTGCGGGGCTGTTTCTTGGGAAGCGAGTACCCCTGCCCAATTAAGGCCATCCGCTCCCTGTGGCTGAACCAGCGCAGCGTAATAGCGAGAATTACGCCCAAGGCTGTAAGGGTGATGGGCGTTAACACAAACCATAATTGAACGGTGTCCATCATCAACATCATTCCTCCCTCTTGGTTAGTTGTAATGAACCGAGACTGACATCGACGAAAATCATGCCCCGGTGTTCCCCCTCGCCGATGATCCCTTTAATACTGCTAGATGAGCGTTCTCCCTTAAAGGGCAGATCGGTGGCGAAATCACCTAGGCCTACAGACCCTTCTAATACATATGCTTCGTCGGGTGAAAGCAGGAGTGTGATATCACCCAAATTGCTTTCTAACACGTTTTCCTGAGCAAGCAGGGCCGCTGCATGGACATCGCCCAGATGGGTTATGGCCACAAGTTCATCTGTGAAGGTAGAATCGGTAATGTGAATATTGCCCAGGTGGGCCTCCAAGGCAGCACTACCATTGTATTCAACCAGCTCAATTGGGCCAAGCTTGTTGATCACCTTCAGCTGTCCCCCATATGCCGTCACCGAGACCCGGCCGAGGCCAGCGTGGAGGTTCAGTGTTACTCCCTTGGGTACTTCCAATCTTAAGTCCGCCCGGACTTTTTCGTTTGGCGTATCTTTGGGTAGATGGACGATGAGCTCCGTGCCTTCTGGATTCTCCTTAGCTTCCAAGCTGATCTTCTCCAAGAGTTCCCCTACCCGCCCAAGCGTTTTAGCCTCAGCCCGCTTGCTCAGGGTCACCCTGATTTCCCCGCCGTTCGTTCCGTGCACACTAATGTCTCCCAAAGGGTTCTGGACAGTTAAGGAGGGCACCAGCGGATAGGAATGGTCTTCGCTTTCTTCCTTGGCACTGGTAAACACATTCTTCAGCTCCCAGACAACGGGCGTTCCTTCTTCCCGGGAAAGGGGCAGAATCCCGCTGGCAAGTACCATTAAAACCAGCACTGCGGTTAGCGCCAGGGCTGTCAACAAAATACCGAGTTTTCGCATACAGTCACCTCCGCAACCGGAAATTATTTCCTTTACACTATTCCGTAAGCAGGAGGTTAATCCTGTCGCAGAGGAGAGAAAAATTCATAAGTGGATAAATTGAAAAGGTTTATAGGGGTTAATGTGGAATTATGTTACAAAACCACTTAAATGGGAGGCGATGTGTTTTGAGAGCTTGGTTTAGAAATGCTTCATTTTCCTTTGTCCTAGTGCTCGTGTTGCTCTTGTCTGTGAGTTTACCGCTATGGGCAGCGGAAATTGTGATTCTGCACAATAACGATGTCCATTCCCGCTTAGAGTCCCATGTGCCGTCCGGTGCAGAGGAGAAGCAGGGTGGACGCGTTAGGTTAGCTACCCTGGTGGAACGGATTCGGGCTGAGTACGGTGCAGACAAAGTCTTGCTCTTGGACGCGGGCGATGCGATCCACGGTATGAACATTGACAACTTGTTCGGCGGTCTGCCCTCCATCGAGGTTATGAACGCCATGGGTTACAATGCATTCACACCAGGCAACCATGAGTTCAACTATGGTCAGGAAGTATTGGCCCAACGTATTTTGGATGCAGACTTCCCCACCTTGATGGCTAACGTCACCCGCGAAGACGGCACACTCTTTGCCGGCCGCAGTGCCTTGATTACAGAAATCAACGGCGTTAAAGTGGGTATCATGGGTCTGGTCGCTCAAGAAACCCCGATGGTAACCCATCCGAAGAACGTAGTCGGCTTGGTATTCCACGATCCCATCGCTGTTGCTAAGCAGCTTGCGGCTAAGCTCAGGCCTGAAGTGGACCTCTTGGTCGCCTTAACCCATATTGGTTATGGAGTGGATAGGGAACTGGCCAATGCAGTGCCTGAACTGGACGTAATTGTAGGCGGCCACAGCCATACCGAACTGCCCGAAGCTGAGGTAGTAAACGGTGTCCTCATCGTCCAGAGCCACGAGTATGCCAACAACCTGGGCTTCCTGCGCTTGGTAGTGGAAGACGGCCAGATTGTTGAGTACGAAAGCGAACTGCTGCCAGTCACCGCCGATATTCCGAAGAACGCCAAGGTTCAAGCAGTCATCGACCGCTGGAATGAACAAGTTGAGCATCGCTTGGCTCAAGTAGCAGGCACCACCTCGGTGGAATGGATCGGTGAGCGCGAGTTTGTACGTACCCAAGAGACCAACCTGGGTAACCTGATTGCAGACATTATCCGGGAAACTGCCGGTGCTGAAATCGCCATCACCAACGGTGGCGGCATCAGGGCCAGCATTGGTGCAGGTGACGTAACGGTAGGGGACATCTACAACGTACTGCCCTTTGACAATACGCTGGTTGTAGTAGAGCTGATGGGTATGGATATTATCGATGCCCTCGAGCACAGCGTACGTCTCTGGCCTGAACAGAGCGGCGGATTCCTGCAGGTATCCGGCATCTCCTTCGAGTTCGTACCCGATGCACTGCCCGGTGGACGTGTAATCAACGTTAAAGTTGGCGACAATGCAATCTCTGCTGGCCGCTACTACCTTGTAGCTACCAACGACTTCCTGGCTGCAGGGGGCGACGGATACGATACACTGAAGAACAACATACAACCGCCCAATCTGACGCTAGGCCACCACCGTAAGACTCACAGCATTAAACAAAAAACCGATATTCCTAAAGAATATCGGCTTCTAGCTTTTTCTAAATAGAATAGAAAGTGGGCCATGAAATTTCCCGTGTTGTGCAAGGCAAAGCAAGTATATCATGGAGCTTCGCCTTAAAACTGGAACACGCTTTGGCCATTCCTTCTTCGTTTTGGGTTAATCTCCAGAGAAACTATGATCAGGAGTCAGCCGAATATGAAGATCGGAACAGTAGGGAAAAAGACTAGTGTTGAGATAGCAGTCATATACCAAATAAGGCGATCGTATCCATTGACATAAGCTTGGGAGCCGACACTCGTTAAGGGTGTCGGCTCTTTTTGTTGAGGGTACAGTATCAGCAGTGGTATTTCTCTTATTACTGGTAAGGGAGATCACATTACTGCTGTTTGTTACGTGTGGGAGACTTCTCAATTGAGGATTTCGTATTTCCTCTCCAAAACAGTTGGACATTACACAAAGTTCGCAGTGGATTAAGTTGACAAAATCTTGTTTGTAGCGTAAAATATGTTAAAAGTGGTTCGTGTCAAGATTAACAATCGCAAGCAAAGAGAGGCTGTACTGGCGCCTGTAATTGTAGGGTTTTCGTCCGGGGTCTATATACTACAGCGCTCCCCACTTGGAGCGACTCAAACGCGGAGATGCTGTCTAGATAGACAAGACCTCGCCACTGAAGGCCGCCAGTTCCTCAAAAACAGCTATCCCATACACTGCAAGTATAATTCGCTTTCTCGGCAACACTCGGATTGACCGCACAGTCTTCTACACCAATGAAACCCGCTTTGATGAGTTCCATACGATAAATCGCAAAGAAAAACGTCTATTTAATTTGAACGGCTCGTATTTATTAATAGACGAACAGTCATATGTCGGTTATGGCATTATTTGTATAATTCACCACGACAGAAGGGGGAGAGTATTAGGGCCAAATAACCTGACTCGGAAGTCGATTTTGGTACGTTAGAACGGTTACC
>LSQX01160729.1_pt3 | contig 11665 bp, 15 predicted proteins | sample 654561 | NCBI WGS metagenome assembly LSQX01 (sample SAMN04489861, study PRJNA283612) | anaerobic digester metagenome | isolation source: 4 biogas reactors fed with cattle manure at either 37C or 55C with and... | place: Denmark: Kongens Lyngby | collected 2014 | reverse complement strand
GTATAACATATCACAAATTTTTAGTTTTACAAAAAAAGGGAACAACTGTTAAAGATTTTATTATAACTGGAAGTGATAAAATCCAGCAAATGATAAAATTGCTGGACAAAACGAGTTTAGAAGAAGTTGAAAACGAAATAAATTCCAGCGTAAAAAAGCTGGAAGAACAGTGTTATATAAAGAAATTAAGGAAGGTTGATTTGCAAAAATATAAAAATATAATAACCAGTTTTTATGATGAGAATTATTGCAAGTTTATAATTTTAGGGATAAAACTCCCGGAATTAATTGAAGAAATTAACCAAAAGGCGGCTGTGTAAGCCGCCTTTTTATTGAACAACAATAACCTAGATTCAAACAGTTAGACAGCCAGTTTGTGGTACAGGGATTCAAGTATTTTTGAAATCTTTTCTGCTTCCAGTTTTTGTATATATTTACGCATGTAATCCCAATGCGGTTCGCCATTTTCATCGACAGGTAACACAATTTTTTCTCTTCGTATTCTTAAATCATTGATTTCCCTGTTAAAAGAATATTTTTCATCAAACCTTTTAAGGATTGTCGCTATGAATAAGTACACATATTTATCTCCTTGTTCTAGCTCTAGTGCTGTTACATGGTCACTAGCTATAAACTCGTATGGATGATAAAAACAAGCACCGACACTACCACTATTAGCAAGAGATAAGCAGTTTTTAAAGCAACGTACATTTTCCTTATTACCGATAAAATTATCTACTCCGTTATTTATTGCAGACGAAGATACATAAGGTATCTGGCCATCTATTTGATTGTTTCTGGTAAGTCTTTTCCCTCTTTTTATGTTTTTGAATATCTTTTTAAGCTCGAACACTTCCCACTTCATATCTTTTGGGGCAGGTATATCAAAGTTGCAATTTAAGATTTTATGTTCATATCTGCTACTCTCCTGCATCGTAGTTATATTCTGGATCGTCATTAGAACAGAATTACTGTCATCAAAACCAAATAAATATCCTCTATCATGCGTAATCATATTTATTTCAAAGGTTATATAGTCGGCAATAGTATTTCTAAACTCATCTTCGGTTGGAATTTCATCGTTAAAATAATAGAAAGAGTGCAACCATTCATCTTCGGGTTCAATGGTAGTTTTTACACAAAACTTTGTCGGTGCATCAATTCTGTCAAACCATACATCAAGCAAATACTGCTTTTTATCTTTTGCACTGGCTGTTGGCACAAGCCCAATATGTTTTGCCACTACATAACCGTCATCCTCAAAATTTATAAATTTACAAACTTTGTCTTTATGGTGCGGAATACCGGCAGTAAATACAGCTATACATGGGTTAGTACCAACACCATAGAAAGTATTTTTATTTAAAGTAATAACGCCTTCCAGGGTGTGTTTTTTAAGAATGTTCTCTTTAATTTGTTGTTCTTCGGTTGTTTTGCCGGTTACAGCACTTTGTGGGACAATAACTGCTGCTCTACCCCCTTCTACAAGAGAGTCCAGCAGATGTTCTGTAAAGGCAATCTCATAAAGATCGGGGTTTTGTTTTGACCCCTGTGAATACGGTGGGTTCATCATTCCCACAGTAAAACCTTTTCTCTGTAGCATTGCAGGATTTAGTTTTAGAAAATCCTCATTTTCTAAATTACTTTTTCCGTCTCCACGCAAAATCATATTTGTTGTGGCTATAGTAAACATATATCTTTGAACTTCAATCCCATATAATTGATTTTTCCTGATGTTCATTCTTTGGAAGTCATTATCTGCCTTTTTGAGCATGTAGTTCATTGCAGCAATAAGAAATCCCCCTGTGCCACAGCAGGGATCAAAGACAATATCTGTAGGCTTTAAATCCAATAGCTCGCAAAACAATTCAGTAATATGTCTTGGCGTAAGAATAATACCAAGGCTTTGCCCATCTCCACCTGAATAACTCATAAATTCGCCATAAAATCTGCCCAGGTAGTCTTCAGCCGATCTTTGGTATCTAATACTTTTATAAATACTGTTATAAAGAAATTCCGTATAGTGCCTCAATGGAGTTTTACCTAGAGTATCGTTTTTCTCGTTTATTTTTACAGTATCTTTTATCACTAAAAACTGACTTAATAATTTATCTTTCTTTACCTGGGGTGATACATTAGCTCGATCTAAATTAGCTTTGATTGCATCATATATCTTTTCGCCATCGGTTTTAACAGTATCACCAGTTAAATCATCAATATTAAAGTTTCTGTATTCCATTTCCCGGAGTGCAAGCAAAATTCCTGATACAATTAATGGTTTGTCCTTATCTTGAATGCTTCCATAGTTACGCAAATCTTCGTGCAGAATAGCAGCATCTTTTAAAATTGCAGCAGTTTCTTTTTCGGCGTCAGTCTCTTCCTTCAGAATTTCCCTTATGTAATACTCGTCTATATTGTCCTCCGAAAAAGATATAAAGGTTTCAATCTCCGGAAGTTCTTTATAATCCAACCTTTCATCAATAAAAATGGGAGTAATGCGATGTCTCCTTTCATTGCCGGACACACCAATTGCAATAACCTTTTTAAATGTGGTGTTTTTTATTAAGTGTTTCCCGTAGAATAATGCGCCATTAACAGCATAATTAACATTACTGTCTACATCTTCCTTTAATATACCATTTTCATCTCTTGCCTCATGCATTGAGGTGTCTCGTTTACATTCTATCACGAGTAAAAAATCTTTTACCGCACCGGTATATTCAGGCCTCCCCTCTTTTCCAGTGCCTGCTTTGGAGGCAGTTTTTAAAGCATCAGCCACTTCTTTTATGTCGCTACCCTGTGGAGTAAAATAACCCAGTCCGGCTTCTTTTAATAAATCATAAACCCATAAGTTAGTGCTTGCCTCTCTGCTCATATGCGCATCATCCCCTTTATATAAATTATAAAACATTTACTCCGTATGTTCAAAAGGCGACTGTGTAAGCCGCCTTTTATTCTGCTACTGTTGAAACGTCTTCATTATACCTTTTTTGTATGGTTTCACTTTGAATCGCACTTAAGATTACATGATTGCTTTTTGTGAAAATAACGGTCCTTGTTTTACGACCAAATGTTGCATCGATACAGTAACCGTTTTGCCGGGCTTCCTCTATCTTCCTCCGTATTGGAGCGGAATCCGGCCTTAAAATAGCGACAATTATATCCGAAGGAACGCTGCCTCCGAATCCAATGCTTATAAGCTTTGATATGTCTATCTCCTCCTCTGTGTTAAAATTTTATTGTTGCTGTGTTTGTCTGTATTTTTCTTTAAGCATTTCTATATAAACCAACCCTCCCAAAGGGAAGGCTATAAACCAGGCAAGCGTTGCTACGAACAAAAAGTTCGTCAGGAAAGGTATTAACTTTACTCCTAACACATCCATCCCCCTCTCTCGTTCACTTCTCATTCACTCTGTATTCACTTTTCTATGTAAAACGGATTAAGACTACTTATCCGTCAGTATTTCATATACAGCCTCGTTGATCAATCCGTTTTCCAGCAAAATCCTAACTACCTCTTTCCCAAAGTCTACAATATCATTGTTTTGATTGGCAGTATCAACTATTTGGCCAAGAATATAATCTGCATCAATCATTTTTATTACCTCCCTTTATTTAACTCCCCATGTTTTACCATCCTCAATTTAAGTATAAAACAATAATTTACTTTTGTCAAATATTTCATCAACATATTGTGTATTTTTTTTACGAATGTACTATATGTAGCTGTTTTTATCCTGTTTTCCCAATATGTAAACTAAAGGCCGATGGCCTTTAGTTTAGAACTTTTGAAATTCGTTCTTTCACATAATTGTAAAATTGGTTTTTGGTCATATTCATCGCCACAAACTTCACGTAGTTCTCCGGCAATGAATATATTTCGTCACATATTTCTTTCAACCTTTCTTCTTCCATTAATTCCTCGTTACTTCGACTATTTCTTATTTGTTCTATTAAACTGTTTAACGTTTCTTGTTTTGCAAAAAAATTTTTAAACTTTTTCTTCAACATAAAAAATGCTTCTAAATCATTTGGTAATATCCTGTACCTTTTTTGAATTTCCCTATCTCCTTCAATTTGTTTATATATTACAAGATACTCGTCCTTTCCCTCCTGTGGTTCTTGCACTATTAAGAACCCTTCATACCCCTCTTCAATTACTCCGCTATTATCACAGGTTATATAATAACGGAGGTTATCAAATACGATATAGGGCATTAACATACCCATTCCTCCTTCATCTTCTTATATTTAATCTTCATTGATGAAGGGAATATAACAAATGATTTTTTGCTATTTCAAGATAAATTTGCCCAACGTAATGACCAATTTGCCTAATAATTGCCTAACACATTAGTTTCTCAAAAGCCGTATCCTGTTAAAAGGAAAAATGACTATGTGTGCTTTTCCTTTGATGTATTCTTCCGAAACAAAAGGCGGGGACCAATACCGTGAATCGTAAGAAGCCACTCTGTTATCACCCAGGAAGAAATATGAATTGTCGGGAACAACGATTTCCTCGCCATCGAAATATGTCTTTGTATCTTTATTTTTAACATACGGTTCCGAAATCTTTTCCCCGTTGATAAATAATTCGCCGTCGATTATTTTTATCCTGTCTCCCGGCAGTCCGATCAATCTTTTTATAAAGACGGCGCCGGCCTCATCAGAATAGAATACGATTATGTCTCCTCTTTTCAGTTTTTCAAAATTATAAATCCGGGTAACAAACAGTCTTTCCCCAGGCATTATAGTCTCTTCCATTGAATTGGTCGGAACAAAAGCAATAAAAAATACAAACTGTCTCATAATAAAAGCTATGACAAGAGCTATTGCTATCGGTAAGATCCAGTCTTTTATCAGTTTCTTTATCAGCTTTTTCATCCAAGATCTCCTTCCCTCTTTATAATTACACCACAACATTTTTTATTTGCTCGATGTATATTACAAGTAAGACTATTCCTATCAACAAGCTGATGATTGCACCTATATATATCTTTTTGTCAGTTCTTGCACTGGGATTTGATTTGTTTCTTCCCTTGTAAAATAAAAAAAGTCCAAACGCCAGAAATACAAAAGCTATGAGTCCCTGTCCGGTAAATATTCCCGAATTTACAATACTGTTCATTACTTACCACCACCTGTTCCTTAAAAATTTAAGCAAGCAGGATAGATGGAAATCCATCCTGCTTACCCGTTGTTATTTAATAATTTATGCCGCCTGAAAACAAGCCCCTCCAATCCTTCGGTGTTAATTATCTCTCTAACTGTTTGTTGCGCTTCTTTATCCTCCGTCTTATCTTCCAGTTCCATGCCATTTATTATGCGGTCTATCTCGTCTTCATATAGAGTTTCTTTCTTTAGTAAAGCTTGAGCCAGGTTGTGCAAAATGGCTTTGTTGGCATTGATTATTTCTATAACTTCCTTGTAACTTTCCTCTACCACTTCTTTTATCTCTCTTATAACCATTTCATTGGTTGAGCCCGTGTACGAATTTTTATAGAGCTCATTGATATTTACAAGTCCTATATTTTTACCCATCCCATAATCCTTGACCATCTTTTCTGCAATTTGAGTAACCACTCTCAAGTCCTGCCCAGCTCCGCTGGTAACATTCTCTTCTCCGAATATTATCTCTTCCGCAGCTCTTCCACCCAAGGAAATCTTTATTTCATCCAGCATTTCCTTTTTGGTTTCGTACATTCTTTCCTGGGGTGTTATGAGAGTGTATCCCCCGAATCCTTTAGTTGTTGGGATGATAGTCACTTTTGGAATAGACTTATTAGCAACTACCTTCGCTACCAGAGTGTGTCCCGCTTCATGATAAGCGGTGATTTCCTTATCCTTCTTCGAAATACTTGCACGATTTTTCTTTTCTTCCCCGGCAATAACTTTGTTTATAGCCCGCTCTATATCTTTCATTAGTATTCCCTTGTGATTTTCCCTGGCCGCATAGATGCTTGCCTCGTTCATTATATTCTTCAGGTCCGCACCTGACATACATATGGTCATTTCAGCTACTTTTCTTAAATCTACTTCTTCTGAAAGCGGTTTGTTCCGGGCATGGATCTTGAGTATTTCATATCTCGCATTTACATCCGGCAAATCTACATGAATGTGCCTATCAAATCTGCCGGGACGCAATAATGCAGGATCCAAAAGTTCTGGCCTGTTAGTAGCCGCTATAACCAATACGCCTTTGTTGGGATTAAACCCATCCATTTCAACCAGCAGTTGGTTCAGTGTCTGGTCTCTTTCGTCCGATGCTCCGCCCGATGAGTTCCGTACTCTTCCCATTGTATCAATTTCGTCGATAAAGATTATGCAGGGAGCATTCTTCGATGCCAGGCTAAACAATTCTCTAACACGGGCAGCTCCCACACCGACAAACTGCTGCACAAAGTCAGATCCGGAAACGCTTATAAACGGAACACCGGCTTCCCCGGCCAAAGCCTTTACCATTAAGGTTTTTCCGTTTCCCGGAGCTCCTGAAAACAGAATACCTTTAGGTATTTCAGCCCCGTACCTCTTATATTTTATTGGATTTTTCAAAAACTCTATGAGCTCTGCCAAATCCGCCTTTGCTTCCTCGTTACCGGCTACATCATCGAAGGTGTAATCGCTTGTTTGGAGCAAGGAAAAATTGGCATTCATGGATGTCGTTTGCGATTTTATAAGGGACTTCGACAGCCTGTTTACAACAAAGACGAAGATTGCAAGAGTTATTCCAAAATTCAGTAAGTTGGCCAATAAATTTGTTAATGTGTTAGACTTGCTCGTATCTATTAAAACTACTTCAACTTCATTTTCTAACAACTGTTTATTGAACTCATCTGTTGGTTTAGCAGTTTCAAAAACGGTTCCATCTTTTAATTCCCCTCTGATTTTAGTTCCCTTTGTGCTGTATTCAACCCTCGCAACCTGTCCGTCTTTAACATACTCCATAAATTCTTTATAACTGAATTGTTTTATCTCTTCTTTCAACGGTGGAATAACCCCGTTCCTCATAAGCAGGGTGCCTATAGCTATTGCCACAACGCCAACTGCAATTAAAAACACTATTACTGGCTTTATATATTTCATCAATTTTATTTTAATCACCCCTTTGTTCGATGATTTCAAAGACTCTGTTGATTAACTTTTGTAAAAACAGTACCTCTATTTCTTGGTTTGTATCAATTATCTGCAGTTTGAGTTTATAGAAACCGTCTTCTTTCATAACGGCAATTATCACATTTTTCTTCTTGTACCTGAAATCCACATAATCAAGTTCCTCGTATTTTGTAAACCCCTTATCCTGAAGGAGTAATAAATAATCTTTCCTGCCTTTAAATACAACATTAATTCCTTCAATGTCTGCATGTCTTTTAATTCTATTGCAAAGGTCTATAAAATTCTCAAGGGATATGTCCTTAAATTCGATTTTAAAAAAAAGACCCATTTTTATCTTTAAACTTTAACCAATAGGCTTCATCCAAATTGAATTTATAACTTTCTATGAGTTTTTGTATCTTATCCAAATTATTAGGATCTGTTTTTATAAAAACAGAAAAGCTATTCGGTTTTATTGTTTTTTTCATTGGTAGCATTCTCCTGCATTATTTTCTCTTTGTCTTTATATTTATCCACTAAAATCTTCATGCACAGTATTATCACACATTCATCACATATAACAGCATCGGTATACTCCGATGTAAACACATATTCCGCATGGGAAGTCGGTTTTTTGCAAAAGCTGCATTCCTTTATATTCACCGCTTTCACCCCCTAAAGTTCAGCTTATACCTTTTTTGCTGTTTTAGATAGTACATACGGAACCAAATCTTGTGATCTTGAAATTAATCCTTCGTATCTTTCTACTTCAGGAAATACATGATACTTTCTATCAAAATAGTAAACAAGCGTTTCGTTCTTGTGTTGTTTTAAAATCATTAAAATATATAGCGGATATTTAGTATGGACCGCTCTTTCTTTAATTTCTTCCAGCCTTGTCATGTAATCATCATTTAAAACCTCTATTGAAGCCATTCCTATATTTCCATTATCATACTCTTTTAAAGAGTTACTCAATATTTGTTCTATATCCATACTCAATATATCCGTAAAAGCAAGAACATGCTCTATAACCTTGTTTATTGCCACTCTTATTTTGTAGTTATTATAAAGATAATTAATAGCCTTACGATCTCTTTGACAGGTTTTACGGCTTTTTAATCCTTTCGTATCGCACACTATTCCGTATACCAGGGCCCTTACAAGAAGATCAGATAATCTTATATTGTCATTTCTTAATATCTCCGTTAGCAAAGTACATGTTGAGCCAACTCTTTCGATTACTTTAGCTTTTGCCGGATATCCGGAATCAGCATGATGGTCGATGCAAAGTATGGGCATTTTTATCGTAGAAATATTACCCGGTGCCTTATTGGTCAAGCAAAAGCCATAAGATTCCAGAGGATTATTATGGTCAACCAAGACAATCTTATTGTTTATTACTTCTTCAAGTGTCTCCAACTCCGGAAGTTCCAATCCACCTATGCGGCCTATTATGTCTATACTTACCTGATTGATTGCATTCGGATTAATTATGACCGGTTTGGCAGGGCGCCCTTTTTGATTTAACATATCCGCCAGCACAATTGAACTTATAATACTGTCCACGTCTGTTTGCGGATAGTTGTGGCCCAGAACATATATCATTTATTCAATACCTCCTTGTGTCATCTTAATTTTATCATACTTTTCTATGTTATACAAACTTTACCCGGAGGTATTTTTAAATGTTAAAGTAGCTCGTAGAATTATTGTGCATATTTAGCCCGCCGTGTTCAAATGATTTAGCCGTTTGTTCCGCCAAATCGGGGAAAACATTTGCTTTTATGCCATCTTCCTTAAAAGAAGGTTTTTGTATTGAACCGCTTCTTCCGGGAATATATTCTTCTTCTGTCCCACAATCCTGCCAAATACTGCCTGATAAAACTTTCGTTCTGGTGCCCGATCTTTCTTTTTTACTTTTTTCTAATAGTTCAGGAGCCCCTCTGAATATTTCCATATCAGGTTTATTTCTTTTTCTCATTTCTATTTTCCGTTTTCTTTTTCTGTAAAGATAAATTGCCAGAGCAACGCCTCCACAGATCAAAAAAAACATCAGTAAATACGACGGCATACACCACGGCCATCACCCCCTCTGTTGTGTAGAATAATTTTATTTGCATATACAATTCAAGTTTAGGTTTTATAACGATCGAAAGCCTTTTGAGGGCTTACATTTATTCCCACATCAATTAATTTTCATTAATTGCTATTAATATCAATTAATTGCTATTAATGAGTGTGTTAAATATTTCCACTCTTAAAAGCGCAATACGTTTTTAAAAACGGACGAGTCTTCGGAAAGTTTAAAAGAAGTTTTAAAGGATAAGAGAATATAAAAGCATAATCCGTAACTACACAAACATAATCCCTTCTCTCTTTGTCTCTTTCTCTCTCTTCTCCTTTAATTCAAAATTTTTGCACATTTTTCTCTAAAAACGCTTTTAAACAAATACGTTTTTATCCTTTAAATTTTTCTTTTATTTTCTCCGAACATCTTAAATTACTCTTGAAAATGATTCTTTTTTGGTTCTCTCACCACGCACTATTTCTTCTCGCCGCTCACAGAACAGATTCCCGCTGCCATGCTTAACTCTCACATATACTCATCCCGCCTTCTAACAAAATCTTTAAAAGAAGTCTAAAACGGTCTGTCATCCCGTTTTAAATAAATCAGAATTGTAGCTGGCGGCAGATGTTTCTTACCCATAAAGTTAAGAAAAGAATCGTTGGGCATATCTTACCCATAATACAATTTCTGGTAAAATATAAACTTGAAATTAATTTGTGCTACACTATAGACTGGTTTTAATCAAGAAGGGGATGACAGCAGAGAAAACAGCATTAACACAGAGAAAACAAAGGAGGTAACACATGTTGTGGTACAAAGATTAAATACAGCCTATAAATTAACCGGTAAGAAGTTAGACGCATATCTTACTCCAAAAGCCAAAAGACTGTTGAAAGCCAACTTTACCCCAGCGGAACACAACCGCATTCTCGATCCTTTTCTTTATATGTCGGAAGATAATGCAAATGCGGTACTATCTTCCATAGACCATCTACAGAAGTCAGACAAATTCCTTTTCAACCACAGTTTAAACGTCGGCATTTTCTCCGTCATTATAGGTAAGAAAGCGGGATTGGGATTGTACGAACGCTTGCTCATCGGCGGGATACTGCACGACATTGGAAAGACACTGATCCCTTCTTCTGCCCTTTATGAACCTGGGAAGCTGACCGACGAAAAGTTTAACATGATTAAGAAGCATCCTTTGCTCGGCGCATACTACCTTCGGAATAACAAAATAAGTGATCTTGTTATTTTAGACATAGTGATATCGCACCACGTTTACTTTAACAAAAGCGGATATCCCAAGATTCTATGCGCAAAACCTGCTTCCGACTATTCGCAGATTGTTACCATAAGTGATGCTTTTGAGGCTATGTGCAGCAACAGGATTTATTCCGAGGCAAAATCTTTGGCTGAAGCCGTAAAAGAACTCAAAGAAAAAAGAGGCACGCAGTTTCATCCGGATTTTCTCGATATTTTCCTGGAATATGCTCCGGAGTTTTACGAGCTGGTTAAAGAAAAAGAAATATAAAAAATCCCAGGAAGGCATTTCCCGGGATTTTTTTTCTTCGAGGAAATTTTCATTGACACAGCTCAACAAACTCTTTAGGATCCAATATTCTTACTCCTTCGTATTCCTTTAAGTTTTGCAAATGCTGGTCTCCGGAAACGATGTATTTGCAATATCCGTCCAAAGCACACTCCAGAAACTTGTTATCTTCGGGATCCTCCTTTATAATATCTATTTTTTGTTGGACGGATACTATATCCACGTTGGGAAGGGATAATAAACCGGATAGCAGCTCTATTCTTTCATTCTTACTGCCCAATACCGAAAATTTATCTCTCGTAATCACTTCATAATATTCGTTTACAATTTCCCGGCATATTACCGGTCTGAACTTACCCATAATCCATAGATCAACCACTTCAGCCGGATAGCTTTTCCTGCTTATAAGGCCCGATATTAATACATTCGTATCTATTACCGCCCTCATTTCCGCACTTCCTCTATCTCCTTAAACACATCTTCTTCGGTAAGCCCTCCTTCTTCAGCTTTTGCCCTAAAGGTGTTTACGATCTGCATAAGCTCCAACCGCTTTGCTTTTTGAGCCATTGCCTTCAGTTCGTTATACATGGCATAACCTAGAATAACACCTTTCGGCTCGGAACGGGAGGTCAATACGATCACTTCGCCGTCTTCTGCTTGCTTTAGGTATTCGCCAAGCTTTGGCCGTATCGTGTTTATCCCTACTATCCTTTCCATTTCAACACCTCCTGCTGTCTTTATAAATTGCTTTCTACATTAATCTTTAAACTAACTTTAAAATTAATTTTAACATTAATCTCTATCTGTAGTATACCGCAATTACATACAAATATCAAGTAAAAACAAGCAAAAACGAAAAAAACAATAAAAAAGAAAACATAATTCCTCCAAACTAAAAGAGCAGCGGTTATTCGCTGCTCTCTTTTAAGCTCTCTTTTAAACGGCTTCAC
>LSQX01100113.1_pt1 | contig 11665 bp, 7 predicted proteins | sample 654561 | NCBI WGS metagenome assembly LSQX01 (sample SAMN04489861, study PRJNA283612) | anaerobic digester metagenome | isolation source: 4 biogas reactors fed with cattle manure at either 37C or 55C with and... | place: Denmark: Kongens Lyngby | collected 2014 | reverse complement strand
ATCAACTATTTTGAATCACACCCGACAGTAATTCCCCTGCCGTCTTGACTTTGTCCTCCGTCTGGCGTAAATATGCAGGTGTTCACAGTCGTTTGGAAAGCGGAGTGCGTATCATGGCGGAATTCAGGATTTCTCTGGCCTCTTATTCGTTCCACGGCATGCTCGGGGCGGGCATGCGCGACGTCTTCGGCTATCTGGATGCGTTGCGCTACCGCTACCATCTGGAGTGGGCTGATATCTGGACGGGCTTCCTGCCATCGCTCGATGACGCCTTCATCCGCAAGGTGCGCCAGGCCATGGACGACTGCGGTGTGCGGCTGGCCAACCTCTGCGTTGATGGCCCCCACCTGTGGTGCGACGATGCGGACGAACGTGCCGCGCACCGCGGGATGATGCTCAAGTACATCGAGGCCGCCCGCATCCTCGGCGCACGCACCATCCGCATCGACTTTGGCGGCAGGGAGGGACACACCATGCCCGATGAGGCCTTCGACTACATCGTCAGGACCTACAAGGAGTACTGCGCCATCTGCGGCGATCTGGGCATGCGTATCGGCCCGGAGAACCACTGGGGATGGGATCGCGTGCCGGCCTATCTGGAGCGTGTGCGCGATGCGGTCGACTCGCCGGCATACGGCCACCTCTTCCACTTCACGAACTTCCATGACGAGCCGGAACGCGGCGCGGAGGTGGCCATCTCCTACGCGATGCACACCCACATTCCGGCCAACAGCCTGCCGGTGGCCAAGGAGACCATCCGGCGCCTCGCCGCCGCCGGCTACGAGGGCACCTACTCGATCGAGCACCACTCCGCCGAGCACGAGGCCGAGCGCGTCGAGTGGCAACTGGGCGCGGTGCGCAATTGCATCGCCGAGCTGCAGGCGGAAGGCCTTGGCGCGAAGGCCAGGGCCGACTACGCCACCACCATCTACACGGAATAGGGGAGTATGAACATGTCGGACAAGATTCCTTTGGCGATCATCGGTTGCGGCATCATTGGCGAGAGCCACATCCGCGGTTATGTTGACAACCCGCTGGTCGAGGTCGCGGCGATCTGCGACATCGACGAGGCGCGGCTCGATTTTATCGGCGACAAGTACGGCATCACGCGCCGCTTCACCCACATCGGCAGGCTGCTGCTGGAGAAGGATATCGCCGCGGTCGATGTCTGCCTGCACAACAACCTGCATGCGCCGGTCTCGATCGCGGCCATGGAGGCCGGCAAGGACGTCTACTGCGAGAAGCCGATGGCCGGCACCTATGCCGACGCGTTGGCCATGGAGGAGGCGCGCCAGCGCACGGGACGCCGCCTGCACATCCAGCTCGGGCTGCTCTACAACGACGAGACGAAGGCCGCCAGGCGGCTCATCGAGGCCGGCCGCCTGGGCAGGCTCTACCACATGCGCTCCTACGGCTACCGGCGCCGCGGACGCCCCTACGTTGACGGCTACGCCACCAAGGAGTTCGTCAACATGACCACCGCCGGCGGCGGTGCGCTCTTCGACATGGGCGTCTACCACATCTCGCAACTGCTCTACCTCACGGGCGTGCCCAAGCTGGAGCGCGTGACCGGGCAGACCTACGCCGAGATCGCCATGGACGAGGAGCGCCGCAAAATCAGCGGCTTCAACGTCGAGGAACTCGGCTGCGGCTTCGCCTTCTACGAGAATGGCCTGACCATGGACATCCTCGAGAGCTGGGCCATCCACGCGCGCCCCTTCCCATCCTCGATCCTCTGCGGCTCGCTGGGCGGAATCACACTCTCGCCCCTCACTCTCCACACCCGCGAGCAGGACATGGAGTCCGACCTGGCGGTCGACCTCAAGGCCATGAACTACCTCGACCACACGGTCTATGCCGATGCGGCCTTTTACGACAATTCCCAGCAGCACTGGGCGCACGTGCTGGCTGGAAACTGCCCCCAGATTGAAACGGCGCGCATTGCCCTCGAGACGCAGAAGGTGCAGGAGGGCATCTTTATGGCCGCCCAGTTGGGGCGCGAGGTGAGCGCCGAGGAGATCGCCGCCCGTTCCGTCAGTCGCGCGCTTGAGATACCCAATCTGGCACTCTGATTGGGAGAACACCATGAAATACAGGTTTGCCCTGGCCGCATTGGCGGCTCTTGGTGTGACTGCGGGCGTCGCCGCCGTGGAGATGCAAACGGTCTTCGAGGAGGGGTTCGACCGCTACGGCTACGATCTGGCGCAGTTCAATGACGCCTGCACCATCGCCGAGGCGCCCGCGAGTCTCAAGTCGTTGCGAGTCCGGCCGGTAACCAACGAGGTCTCCGTCTATCGCAAGCCCTGCGAGCTGCCGCAGGGGACGAATCCCGTTGATTTTGACTTCGCCTTCAGGTTCAGGTCGCCGCGGGATGCGGAGCGCACCTTCAACATTGTGCTCTACTTTGCCGCCGATCCGGCCCAGCCCAACAAGGGGCGCCGCACCGTGCGTCTGACGGTGGCCGAGAGCGGTTCGTCCGTCAGTCCCTCGGGGCTGCCGCGCTCGACCATTGCCCGCATGCAGGTGACGCCCCGCGACTATCCGCTGCCGCCGATCCCCGACAACACATGGACACGCGTGCTGGTCAGTGCCCGCAACCGCAACCTCTCGCTCTATGTGGAGCGCGCGGGTGTGCTGGTGCGCGAGGTTTCGGCGGAAGGCTGGGATGAGCCGCTGATCGGTTTCAACTTCAGGACCCGCCACGCACTCGATCTGGATGACATCGTCATCCGGTCGGCATCCGGCGTCGGCCGCGACGATTTCATCACACAGGGCGGCGAGAGAATCGCCACCCACAACGTCGTCGTGCCGCTCGTGGACGGCGACCAGACACCGCGGTTCTCCTTTGCGGCCAAGCCCAACTTCATCGCCGCGCCGATGCTGCTCACATTCGCCACGGAAGCCGGCGAGAACCTTGTCTATACGTTGAAGCCGTTTGCCACCTCCGCCAAGGTCAACGTCCGGCGCGACGTCACCGAACAGGTTGACGGCAAGACGGTCACCACAAAGAAGACCGTCATGGAGACGCAAATGCTGCCCGATGCCGGCTACACGCTGTCGGGCAGGAACGTGCGCGGTCACCACGTCTCACAGGTGGGCTCGATGTCGCTCTACGTGCGTCCCAACACGGCACGCTACCTGCAGAAGGATGTCGACCGCATGGTCGCGGCGTGGGAACAGACACCAGGTGCCAGCGAGACCGCCCTGAACTTCACGCTGGAACGCGACGGCGCAGGCTATGCGCTCTGGATCGACGGCCACTATGTGATGAGGATCGAGGATCTTTCCGAAGCGCGCTCGCCCGTCAAGTCCGTCAGTCTGACGCTGCCGGCGGGTGCCGCGCTCCGGGGGCCGGTGATGGAGAGCAGGCGCGCGGCCTGGGAGGGTCTCCGCTATCCGCTCGTCCTGGCGCATGGCCGACACCCGGCGGGGCCGCTGGCCGGGGCGAAGCTGCCTTTTGACGGCGACCGCGTAATCGAGGGCGTGCCCTTCCGCGGCGTGAACGCGGCCCATGCCCTCGACACGGGGCTGTGCCGCGAGAACCGCGGCAGCTACATGCTGGAGTGCGACGGTTTCCTGCAGCGCTCGGCCTTCGACGGTATGCCGGATGCGCTGCTCTTCCAGGTGCCGCCGGCCATCTATACCAGGGCCTACGCGCTCTGTGCCGTGGCAACCAATCCCGCCAGGGACACGCAGGTCACTGCGCGGCTGACGAAGTATGTGGCCAACGGCGGCCGCACACCGATGGCCATCGCGGACACTACCGTGACACTGCCACGCCATGCGGGCGATCCGCTGCCGCCCAACGTCAGGCAGATCGGCGAAATCGAGCAGGACGGCGTCAAGCTGCCGCTCTACCTCGTCGAGTTTTTCTTCGAGGCGGGCAGGATCCTCGACATCCTCGTGCTCGAGAAGAACCCGTGGATCAACTTCGAGGTTCTCGGCGGCAAGTACCTGGAGAAGGACAACTTCTATCTCTGCCGTGCCGACAAGCCCTCCGAGACGCCCAGCAATGTGCAGGTCTTCGCCGTGACGCTGGAGAAGAGCCCCGTGCACTTCGTGCCCACGCCGGGGCGCTACACAAGCGTCTACTATCCGGACGAGCGGGCCGTCATGAACCTCGCGCTCACGGCCGAGGTGCCGGGAACCTACCCGCTGAGCTGGGAGATCGTTGACATTGATGGGCGCTCCATCGACAAGGGAACGCGGCAGGCGAAGTTCAGCAAGGCGGGCGAGACGGTCGCTTTCGACATCGACCTGCGTGCCAAGCCCCTGGATTTCGGCTGGTACGGGGTGACCTTCACGCTGGCCGATGCCGCCGGACGCGTCTTCCTCGAGCATCCGGCAGCCTTCTCGCTGCTTCCGCCGGACACGCGGCAGGCCGGCTACGAGTCGCCCTATTATGCCTGGAACTTCGCCGGTGCCCACGGCACACCGCGCGATCCGGAACTTATCGGCGATCTCCTCAGGCGGGAGGGTGTGCGCCGCACGATGTTCACTTCCGGCGCCTTCGCCAGGATGAACGAGCAGGATGCCGCCAAATGGAAGCTGACCTTCGGCCAGTTCCCGTACCTGCGCCCCAGCCGCGTCAAGGGCAGCACGCCGGAGGAGAAGGCGGCGGAAACCGGGCGGGTGATCCGTGATTATGTCGAGCGCTTTCCGAACTGCGGCATGGCGATCATCTTCCACGAGTCCGGCGGCGGCCCCATGCCGCTGGAACTGATCGGCGGCACGACCGAGCTTACGGAGGAGGATGTCGAGCGCCAGAAGCAGCGCGTCGCCACGGCGCTGGAGACCGCCCGGGCCTGGCGCGAACACGCGCCGGATGTCCGGCTCGTCGTTGGCAACTCGGGTGCCTCGCTGGGGCTGCTGGCGCAGCTCTTCCGCGAAAACTACCCGGCCGACATGATCGACGCCATGGGCGAGGAGTCGGTCGGCATGAGCATGCCGCCCGAAATCAGCGTGGCCCAGCAGAACTGGATGCTGAAGAAGCTGGCGGATCACTACGGCTACAAGTGCCCGCCCGAGGCCTGCTACGAGTGGAAGTGCTACGCCGACCGGCTGCGTCCCGATCCGCGCCGCGGCAACACCTTGAAGGTCCGCGCCGCGCTCATCGCGCACGCCTGGAACTTCAGGCTGATCCCCATCGGCGGCTTCTGCGAGTACAACAACAGCTACTGGAACACCGTCTGGAGCGGCGGTCTCTTCGAGCGCGCCCCCATCTTCTACCCGCGCCCGGCCTTCAATGCCGCCGCCACGCTGACGCAGGTGCTCGACTGCGGCCGCTTCACGCGCCTCGTGCCGACGGGCTCGAAGACCGTCTACGCCCTCGAGTTCCTGCGCGGCGACGACGAGGCCATCTATGCCCTCTGGACGCCGCGCGGCGAGACGATGGTGGCCATCGATGCGCCGGCCGGGGCGAAGATCCGCCTGACGACGGCCTTCGGCGCGCAATCCGATCTGACGGCACGGGAGATCGAGGTCGGCGAGGATCCGCTCTACCTGACGACCGGTGCCGGTGCGGTCAGGGGCTTCACCGCCGCCATGCAGCGCAAGTTCCGCCACGAGTCCTATCCCGGCTCGGACAAGGCCGCGGTCGCCGCGCCGATGGACCGGGCCGCCGACTGGACACTTGTGCCCGGCGAGGATCAGCGGATGTGCAACATTCCCGGCGATCTGCCGTACCGGCGGCCGGGCAGCTTCACGCTTACGGAGGTGCAGGACGCGGAGAAGGGCGCCTGTCTCGAACTGGCGCTGGTGCCGCAGACGAACATGGCCGAGCTTGTCCGCGACTACACGGTGTTGCGCCTCGCCACGCCGGTCGAGGTCAAGGGGCGTCCCGACACGGTCGCCGTGTGGGTCAAGGGCAACTCCTCGTGGGGCAAGCTGCATTTCGAGTTGCGCGATGCCGAGGGCGAGGTGTGGATGAGTGCTAACACGTCAGGCTACGGTTGCGAGGTTTACGATTGGCCCTGCCTGACCTCCTTCAACTACGACGGCTGGCATCTGATCTCCTTCCCGCTGACGAAGGCCTCGCCGGTGAAGATTGCGTCGCCCGGCGAGAACGAGTGGCAGTGGGTACACGACGGCACGGGCGACCGCAGGATAACCTACCCGATCACGCTCACCGGCCTTGCCGTCGAGATGCCCGCGAAGTCGCTAAACATCCTCGAGATGGAGGATGTGCCGCCGGTGATCAGGCTGAAGGATCTGTGCACCTACTAGCAGCCTGTCGGGTTTAGAAAAACAACTGCGCAGGAATCGAATAACGCATTGCAATTGTTCATGACCAACAACGAAGCGATTCATGCCCCAGTTGTTTGCCATTATTTCGGTGTGTTTGTCGTAATGCTGCCTAAGTCCGACAGGCTGCTAGCATGGGGTTATTTGCTTTCGCGGGATTCCCTGGGCTTTCCGCCTTGCCATGGTGCGCCGGGAATCCGGCTGACGAGAACATCGCGCACTAGTTGTAGTGCCTTCGCGGGATCATAAGAAACATTGGCATTTAATAACGGGGTGATGTCGTCCGCGAAGGCGGGATTGGACTGCTTGCCGTGGAGGTTCTGCTCGTACTGGGCGCGTGTGATCGGATGCTGCTCTTGCGCCATATAGTGCAACAGGCAGTCGACTACGCGTTGCGGATCGACCAGAGCCTGCGACACGCAAAGCCAGAGATCGAAGAGATCACGCCCCTTGCGGCGTTGAAAAAGGGCGCGCATCTTGGCGCCCATCAGCTCGTCAAGGTGGTAAGTTTGAACCAGTGCGTTACCGCGAAACCAGGGATTATCCACCTGTAGCGGCACATTCTGGAGCCCCATGACAGAGAAATGCTCGCGGGTGTTGATCTCGATTTTGAGTCGCAGCGACTGCACGGGTGGCATCTCGGAGTTGAACCGGTAGAGAAGGGTAAGGCCGTCACGCGTGACGGTTCGGGATGGTTTTCCCAGCCAAGGGTAAAGCACGACGCGCAACATATCAATTAGCGGGCCGGATGGCTCACTCACCGTCTGCACGAGGTCAATGTCTTCAGAATAACGGCTGGGGGGGTGTATAAACAACTTGTTTAGAGCGGTTCCGCCACGGAGCGCGAGCTTGTTCGCCAGTTGCGGATTTTGAAAAATCTCCACAACTGCGCGCGTCAAGACCAGATCCTGTTCGACTTGCGCATCGTCCTGCCATGGTGCCGTCGCGCGCCAGGCGGTGATGTAGGCTTGCTGAATCATAGTTCAATCTCTAGCGGAGTGTTGATGAGAAGCCGCCAGCGGATGTTTTCCGCAGCATCGTCAACTGGGCTTCCGGGACGCAGAAGCTGTGTGCGCGCAATGCGCGGTGCGACATACGCATGCAGTGCATCCGCGAGGCCGGTTTGGCCGAGTTGCTCCATGATATAGCCCAGACGCTGGGCGTTAGGCGTGTCATCAACCGTGCGTACAGCGGTGACCAGACGTTTTGCCCGCTGCGAACCAGCGAGTTCGGCAAGCACCGATGCCACGTGATCCAGATGTCCCGCCGACTTGGCAAAACGCACCAGGTCAACCGCTGTCGTTTCGGGGGTTGAAACCCGCATCACGCCGGTGGGCGTCTTCACCTTCGTGACAGCCACGCACGCTACATGCTTGCTGGCGTAGAAACGTATGCCGGTGCGTCCTGCGGTCAGCGGTCGCACCGAACGGTCGGTTATCACCTGAAACATCTGAGGCTGTTGATGGGCAGCGCCATGCAACGCGGCTGCGCTAAGCAGGGCAACGTAATATGGCAGATCCATGGCCGCCATTAGATCGTGAATGAACCAGGCGGGTGGCGGTGCGCCTGCCACACGGTATTCCAGTGGCACGATGACGAAAAGATACTCCTTGAGTTGCAGGATACGCTGATCCCGAACTGCTTGGCGCAGGGCTCTGGCAACCGACGTATGCGACAGCCCGCTTTCACGGACGGCTTCCTGCCGCAGGAAAGTGTAACGGCCACCGGCCTGTAGTCGGTCGATCCAGGGATCCAGGAGAGAGGGGGGCATGTCGGCTACCAAAAATGAGTCTGCACAGGAGAGCAGTTATTGCTCTTTTGTGCAGATCAATTTAGCGCAAGAGACACCGGTTGGCAAGCGCTCTGTAAGCGACGGTCTGCGACGGTCTGCGATGGGGTGGGCGACGGGGCTCGACGGGTGGCGACGGGAATCGCCGGGTATCGATGGGGCTTTGGCGGAAGCATCCTCGATACCTGTCGCTACCAATCGCTACCAATCGAAACCTGTCGAAAACCGGCAGTACAGCCATCATGTGCGGCTCGCCCTATCTTTACTTCGGGCCTTTCGCGGTTAAAACGAGGCTCTCATCCCACTGCTTCCAGCTCGGCGGGCCTGTCGCCGACGCCCGTGAGCAGGACGCGGTTCATGGCGGGTGATGATGCCGTAAATGATTCTGCACAGGAGGGCAGTCATTGCGCTTTTGTGCAGATCGATTTGGCGGATGAAAGGTCGCCTCGTAAGCGCACCCACGCGCTCAACCGCCCGCCAACTGCGCCATTCTGTCGCGCCTGTCCTCCTTGGGAATGGCAGACAAATGCTCCTTGAGGTCGCCTATTCCAAGGTTTGCTCTGGCAGCCGTTATTAGTCTGTGTTAGATTTAGTATCCAATTCCCAAAGCGATTGTCTGTCAAGTCGGTGCGCATGGACGCGTTCAGGTTGCGGAGCGACACAGGGCATCGCGGTTGAATAGGGACTCCAGACGTGAACATCAAAGAGTCGGTTCTCAAGGTGCGGGTTGACGGGGCCGCCGTCCGGACGGGGCGGCTTTTGAGCAGCTTTTTTCTGAAATCCCGGCAATCGCCCCTAAGGAGTTTTTTCTGTGAGTAGCAAGGTCACCACCAGCGCAAACCTGGGCTTTGAGAGGGATCTCTGGGCGGCGGCGGATGCGCTGCGCTCGAATATGGACGCGGCGGAGTACAAGCACGTCGTTCTCGGCCTGATCTTCCTCAAGTACATCTCGGACGCCTTCGAGGAGCAGCACACCAAACTGGAAGCCGAACGCGCCAAGGGGGCAGACCCCGAGGATGCGGACGAGTATCGCGCCGTCAACATCTTCTGGGTGCCGAAGGCGGCGCGCTGGTCGCACCTCAAGGCCAACGCCAGGCAGCCGGCCATCGGCAGGGTCGTTGATGATGCCATGCTGGCCATCGAGCGTGACAACCCCTCGCTTAAGGGGGTGCTGCCCAAGGACTACGCCCACCCGCGACTAGACAAGGAGCGCCTTGGTCAGCTCATCGATCTGGTCGGCAACATCGGTCTGGGGGACAAGGTCAATCGCTCCAAGGACATCCTTGGCCGGGTGTACGAGTACTTTCTTTCGGAGTTCGCCAGTGCCGAGGGCAAGAAGGGCGGGCAGTTCTACACGCCCCGCTGCGTGGTGCGCCTGCTGGTCGGGATGCTCGCCCCCTACAAGGGCCGTGTATACGACCCCTGCTGCGGCTCGGGCGGCATGTTCGTCCAGTCGGAGAAGTTCGCCGAGGCGCACGGCGGCAAGATCGGCGACATCAGCATCTACGGCCAGGAGTCCAACCACACCACCTGGCGGCTGGCCAAGATGAACCTCGCCATCCGCGGCATCGAGGGCAATCTGGGCAAGGAGCACGCCGACACCTTCCACAACAACCAGCACCCCGACCTCAAGGCCGACTACGTCCTGGCCAATCCGCCCTTCAACGCCAGCGACTGGCGCGGTGATGCGCTTGCGGATGACAAGCGCTGGCAATTCGGCACGCCGCCCGCATCCAACGCCAACTTCGCCTGGGTGCAGCACTTCATCTACCATCTGGCGCCGACCGGGCTGGCGGGCTTCGTGCTGGCCAACGGCTCGATGTCGTCCAACCAGTCCGGCGAGGGTGAAATCCGCAAGGCGATCATCGAGGCCGACCTGGTGGACTGCATGGTGGCGCTGCCCGGCCAGCTCTTCTACTCGACGCAAATCCCGGTCTGTCTCTGGTTCATTGCCCGCGACAAGAAGAACGGCTGCTTCCGTGACCGCCGCGGCCATACGCTCTTCATAGATGCCCGCAAGCTGGGCACCATGATTGACCGCGTCCATCGCGAGCTGACCGACGACGACATCCGCAAGATCGCCGATACCTACCACGCCTGGCGCGGCGATAAGCAGTGCAAGGCGAAGTACGGGGACGTGCCGGGCTTCTGCAGGAGCGCCACAACAGAAGAGATACGCCAGCACGGTCATATCCTCACTCCCGGACGCTACGTCGGTGCAGAAGAGGTCGAGGACGACGGGGAGCCCTTCGGGGAGAAGATGACCCGCCTGACCGCCGCCCTGCGCGAGCAGACTGAAGAGTCGGGGAAGCTCGACCAGATCATCTGGGCAAACCTGGAGGCATTGGGCTATGGCAAGTAAGGAACAGCCCGACCGCAAGGGCTTTGCCGCTTTGCTGGCCGACGTGAAACTGCGCATACAAACCGCGCAGACCCGCGCCGTGCTGGCTGCCAATGCGGAACTGATCCGGCTCTACTGGGACATCGGACGCATGATTGACACCCGCCAGAAACTCGAAGGCTGGGGCGCAGGCGTCATCCCCCGTCTCGCCGCCGAACTCAAGAACGAACTGCCCGAATTGAAAGGCTTCTCCGAACGAAATATTGGCCGGATGATCGCCTTTTATCGGAACTATCCCGACCCGGCGGCAATTTTGCCGCAAGCTGCGGCAAAATTAGAGTCTAACGCTGCATTATCAACGCAACCTGTTGGTAATCAACGAAATACAATTTTGCAGCAGCCTGCTGCAAAATTAGAGTCTGACGCCGCATTATCAACGCAACCTGTTGATAATCAACGAAATACAATTTTGCAACAACCTGTTGCAAAATTAGTTCAAGACCGATTTTTGCCACAAGCTGTGGCAAAATTAGGAGAAGCAGAGACTAGGCAAGTCGACGCTGCACAATTCGACAACAATCCGTTCTGGAATATTCCGTGGTTCCACCATGTCGTCCTGATGCAAAAGGTCAAAGATCTGAATGCCCGCCGTTGGTACATGGAGCAGACCCTTGCCAACGGCTGGAGCCGGAATGTCTTGGTCATGCAGATTGATACGCAAGCCCATGCCCGGCATGGCAAGGAGCGGTCCAACTTTGCCATGACCCTGCCGGCCCCCCAATCGGATCTCGTTCAGCAGACGCTAAAAGACCCCTACATTTTCGATTTCCTGACCCTGACCGAGCCGTTCCAGGAGCGCGAGCTGGAGAACGAACTGATACGACAATTGGAAAAGTTCCTGCTCGAACTCGGCCAGGGCTTCGCCTTCGTCGGGCGGCAGTACAAGGTCGAGGTGGGTGACGAGGATTTCTACATTGATCTGCTGTTCTATCACCTGCGCCTGCGGGCCTTCGTGGTCATCGAACTCAAGAAGGGCAAATTCAAGCCGGAATACGCCGGCAAGCTCAACTTCTACTGCAATGTGGTCAATGACCGGCTGAAACAGCCGTCCGACAACCCGACCATCGGTCTGATCCTCTGCCAGGAACGGAGCCGCCTGTTGGCCGAATACAGTTTCGCCGGCATAGACAAGCCCATCGGCATCTCCACCTACGAACTAACCCGCGCCCTGCCCAAGAGCATGAAGTCCGCGCTCCCCACCGTCGAAGAAATCGAAGCCGAGTTGAGTGAGG
>LSQX01204114.1_pt2 | contig 11666 bp, 8 predicted proteins | sample 654561 | NCBI WGS metagenome assembly LSQX01 (sample SAMN04489861, study PRJNA283612) | anaerobic digester metagenome | isolation source: 4 biogas reactors fed with cattle manure at either 37C or 55C with and... | place: Denmark: Kongens Lyngby | collected 2014 | reverse complement strand
TTTTCGAATTCTTTTCGGACAGCTTCCACGTTGGCAATTTCTGTGATGATCGCAGAGTTGTCGAACGAAAAGCCGTTGATGGGGCTGATCTCAGCTTCCCTGTTCAGCTTGTCGGTCGCTTCCCAGATGCCGTCTTCCTGATTGTCCATCAACAAGGCGTTGAACTGGTTGCCAATGGCCCAGGCAGCGTTGTAGAAATAGCCTGATTCATCGATCAGAGAAACTTTACCTTGTTCATTCAAGGTGTAGTTGACGCCTTCAACACCAAAGTTAAGCATGTTGAACGCTTCAGGATCCGTGTTCATGATTTCCAGCATACGCAGCGCTTCTTCAGGATGCTCCGATAAGGCGTTTACAGCGGTCATCGCTGAACGGGACGCGACTGAGGTTGTGAAGGGGCGCTGGACGCCGATCTGCACCCAGTCATAGTTCGCGGATTTTTTCTTTCTTTCTGCTTCACCGCCAGGTTTCACAACGCCTGCGATCGAGGCGAATTTGCCGGCAGCATCATCAGCTGTCTCATCCTGAACGGTCGCGATGTCTTCGCGGAAATATCCCTTTTCCCACATGATACGATTTTGCAGACCTGAGTAATATGGACCAAATTCCGCGTCCAGTGACTCTTGTTTGTCCATGTACACCGATACTTTACGTTCTGGATCATCACGATGATAAAAACAATTGGCATCAACCGGGATATACGTGTTGAGAACATTGGCAAAAGATTCAAATTTTGTGTTGCTGGGGTACAAATCCGGATGGTTCTCTTTAACGAATTGCCAGAATGGCTCAGCTTCCCAGAAACTCTCGACGCTCTCGTAGTCAAATTCACTTTCATCGATCAAGTCTTTTCTGAAGAGAAAGCCCCACTGGGCATAAGTGATCTGATAGTTCGGCACCGCGTAAATTTTGCCATTCATTCTTGCTTGCTCAAAAAGGAATTCCGGCAGTGCTTCTTGCAGCGCAGGGTAATTCGGCAGATAGTCGTCAAGGGCAAGGAAAGCGCCTTTAGCGACCTGGATGGGGTACTTGTTAACCCATGCCTGCGAGGTGAAGCAAAGGTCATAGGCTTCACCGGATGAGATAATCATGTTCATTTTCTCATCGTACACACCAAAGGGATACGTACGGAAATCGAGCAATATATTGTGTCTTTCCAATAAAAGCTCGTTCAAAGCGTCGTGAGCAGGTTGTGGATTCGTTTGATCGTTACCGCCGCTGTACCAGATGATGGTGACCGCGTCTTCCTTGACTTCGGCTGTTGATCCTGTGGTCGTTGCCTTTGTCGTTGTGCCTGGCTGATTCGCTGTCGTGGTCTCCTGGGTCGTTCCGCCGTTTGTACAGCCGGAAACCACGATCATAATCGCAAGCAGTGCTGTCAGGATTGTCATCGCACTTCTTTTGAGTTTCATAGTCAACCTCCTGTTTGTATTTTATTCACACCTGAGTGTTGAATACTAATGAATAAAAATGAATCGGATATGATCGCTAACCTTTAATGGCGCCAACGGTCAAGCCGGCGACAAAATACTTCTGGAAGAACGGGAAAACCAACAGCATCGGTCCGCTGGCGACAACGGCCATAGCCATCAGCAGGTTTTCTCCCGGGATGTCTTCCAGTGGTATCGCTCCCATGCCGGATGTCGTGAAGTTCATAGCCGCAAGTAGCGTCTGAATATTCTGTTGTATCTGATACAGCAAATACTGCAGCGGATAGAGGTTCGCTTTGTTTAAATAATAGAGCCCGGTCGTCCAGTCATTCCATTTGCCCATTGCCGTAAAGAACGCGACGGTTGCCAGCACCGGCAACGAGAGGGGCAAAGCGATTCTGAAATAGATCGTGAACTCTGACGCACCATCGATTTTCGCTGATTCATACAATGCTGTTGATAGTCTTTGAAAGAAGGTGCGAATCATAAACACATAAAAGACATTGATCAGGCTGGGCAGGATCATCACCCAGTAAGTATCCTGCATTTTCAGATATTGCGTGATCCATATATAGGAGGGAACCAGGCCGCCGGAAAAAAGCATGGTGAAATAGAAGAAGAAAGACAAAGGCCTGCGGAAAACGCAGTTCTGCCTGGCCAGGGTAAAGGCAACCATGGACATAAACAGCAGGCCAAAGGCAACCGTTGCCGCCGTGACAAAGATGGTGACACCATAGGAACGCAAAATGGTCTCAGGGTTTTTAAAGATGGTTTCATAGGCATTGAGGCTAAGCTCACTTGGCCAGATTTTATAACCTTGCTGGCTTAGATCAAGCGGACGCGACAAGGACGCGGAAACAACAATGATAAAGGGTATGATGCACATAATCGCATACACAATACCGATTGAATGAAGCATGATCTGCGGCCGTTTTTTTCTGATCATCCAAATTCCCCCTTACCTTGAAAAGCTGTTCTTAAAACAACGCGTTGTCAGGTTCAATCCGCTTTACCGTCCAATTGGTAAAAATGATCAGAACAAAACCAACGACTGACTGGAACAGCCCGACAGCTGCAGACATACCGATATTGCCGATCGCGAACAAAGCGCGGTAGATATACGTATCGATAACATCCGTTGTCGGATACAGCATACCTGAATCCCTGGTTACATTGAAAAACAAGCCGAAATCAGCGCGAAAGATTCTGCCGATCGCCAAGATTTGCATGATGATGATCAGCGGGACCAAATGAGGTAAAATGATGTACCTGAATTCCTGCAGTTTGTTGGCACCATCCAATGACGCTGCCTCAAAGTAATCCTCTTCTATCGTCATTAAACTCGCAAAATAGAACAAGCTGCCGTTGCCGACGCCGTGCCACAGGCTCACCAGCACCAGTATGACCGGCCATTTACTGGGTTCCGAATACCACTTGACCGCGTCGCCTCCAAAAGCCACGATGATCTGGTTGAGAATCCCGCCCGTCGGTTTGAGCAAAGCGTAAACCAGATAACCGACAACAACCCAGGAAAGGAAACTCGGAATAATGGTTATGGTCTGATAGGCCTTGATGGCCATTTTCCTACGCAAATTGAAGCATAAAAGCGCAAAGGCAATATTAGCGACCAGGCTGGTTGCCATGATCAGGAAATTCATGCCTAAAGTATTCTTGATGGTACGCCAGGCATCAGCGGTGCGGAAAAAGAATTCAAAATTCTTGAACCCGATCCACGGACTGCCAAAAATACCTTTGGACACATTAAACTGCTTGAACGCGATGATAATGCCGGCCATCGGGATATAGGCGAAAACAACAAGCAGGAGGATGGCCGGCAATGCCAACAAGAACAACTGAATGTTATCCGAGCGTTTCCCGGTCATCAGGCTGCCGCGCACTTTTTGCTGCGTGGCCTGTTCATTTGCGTTTATGGTCAAAGAAACCCCTCCCGTACGTAAAAAACTTATCATTCAATGAACAGCGGGTCCAGGTCGTGTTAAAATAATGCTATTACAATACTAACAAGGAATGATGACCAGATATAGAATACATTTTTGATATATGCAATGGTATTTTGATATCTTATGCACAATGATTAAGTGAAAACGCGTCTTGTCATTGTGCATTAACACGACGCCTGATCCAAGTTAAGTCATGGACAGGTTCGTATCTATTTCGTTTTTCTCAAGTTTTCTACTGAACGGCCAGACTTTTTGCAGGTGTTTGAGCAAGTTTTCCGGAGAAGCCGCGCAGGCGCAGCAGACTAAAGCTCATAGGGCAGGGTAAAAACAACCGATGTTCCAAGACCCTCAGCAGATTTAAGCAGCAAACCATACTGATTGCCAAAAAACAGCTTGATCCTCAGATTGACATTCAACAACCCGATATGATCACTTTCGTGAATATTCATATGCTGCATCAAATCATTGATTTGCCTGACCTGGCTATCGCTGATACCTATGCCATTGTCTTTGACCACAATTTGCAAATTCTCTTCATTCTCCCTGGCGCTGATCCAGATCGTGCCTTTTTTGTCCAGACGCTTGATGCCATGATTGATCGCGTTCTCCACGATAGGCTGCAACATGATTTTCAGCACTTTACAGTTCATGACGGAAGATTCAGTATCCCATATCACGCTAAACGCGTTCTTGTAACGCAGTTTCTGGAATTGCAGGTATTGTTCTATGTTGTCGATTTCCATTTCCAGAGGAACAAGATTATCAGCACTGTCCAGTGAATACCTGATCATGTTCGCCAGATGGGAGATCATTACTGATGTTTCGTTTTTACTGCCGGTAAGGCGCATCGCCGACCAGTTGATGGTGTCCAGTGTGTTATAAAGGAAATGAGGGTTTATTTGCGATTGCAGCGCAATCGACTGTGCTTTTTTCAGAAGTACAATCCTTTGATTAAGCTCCTGGCTTATTTCCGCGTTTTCTTTGATGGTCCTGCGTATTGTGCTGATGATGTAGTTCTCTTCAGCGGTATTTATTTTCCTTTCATCATTAACGATCGATACGGGCTGCTGCAAGGTATTTAAAATACGCTTATAGGGCTGATAAATCTTTATCGACGTTAAAACAGCGATGACAAGAGCCAGAATAAAACCGATGAAGATAATCCAAAACATATCTTGCAACAAGGCCATGACCTTCGGTTGGTACATCTCATTGGAAACAGCATAGATGTAAGACCAGTCGGTATATTGGATGGGCGATTTATAGACCGTATATTGATGATACTGCCTGTATTCTGTACCCTGCACCTCGCTGGAGGTGCCAAACGCCGGCAAGTAGTCTTCAATATCAAGATCTTCTTTATGGCCCCACACATCCGATAAGGGCATCAAATCGTGGTCAACAATAGCCAGCCTGACATCATATGAGTTTCTCATGCTTGACAGCTGCTTGACAAAACTATCAAAGTTGATGTTGAAGATCATGACGCCAGACTGCTCATCGGGGATACCAAAGACTTTATATAAGGAAAGCATCTTTATGTTTTTCTGAAAGGCGTTTGGCGCCGTGCGCAAAGCACACCAGAAACGCCCGGGTTGCTTGTTGCTTTCATACTCCTGAAACCATCCTGTATCAAAATAATGATTGAACGTCGTCAAGCCATAATCCGACAAGATGTATCTGTTTTTTTCCGAAAAAATGCAGATACTTGATAAATAGTCCTTGGTCCGCATTTGGACTTCTATCTGTTTGAACAGAAAATTCTGGTCATAGAATACGTTTTTGTCAGGTTCGTTGATCAGGAAAACATTTGTATTGATATCGGCGGCCAGATAATTCATCTGACTAAGGCAGTCCGTTATGACGGTATTCGTCATGTTGTTGATCATCGCCAATGATTTGCTGCCATAGACTTCGATCTCTTTCTCTGTAAAGGCGTTAAAAGACATAACGGCAATCAACACGGTAACCAACACGGGCAGAAGCACCACACCGGAAATCAGCAGTATATTTTTCAGAAGGATGCTGCTGAACTTATGCCGTCCAAATTGCCTGTTCGCTATTTTTCCGTTTGCGCGGGTCGTCGCTTGTACGCTACGCATCATCTTGTCTTCTGGCCATTCTGCGGTATTCATTGGGTGTTTGGCCCATATACTGTTTAAAGGTTTTGCTAAAGTACTGATTGTTCTTATAGCCGACAAGACTGCTTATTTCGTAGACTTTATGCTGTGAATGCTTGATCAGATCTGCTGCGTAGTCCATTTTTTTCCGCACGAGAAAATCGATGAAGTTCTCACCAACATTCTTTTTAAACAATCTGCTGAAATGGCTTTGACTGATGTAATACTTTTCGGATAATTGCTCGAGTGAGATGTCTTCCGTTATGTGCTCTGCTATATAGTTCTGAGCCTGCGTGATGATGCTGTGTTCATGCTGCTCATCATTCATGGTCTTTGTAATCTGCTGTAATAAGCCGGTTATGGCCTGTTCCACATCAGCAAATGAATTCATTTTCAGGATACGATGGAAACAGGTGTAATACATCGATGTATATTGCGCCATTTGAGGATGATCTTGAAAGATGTGATCAATGGACATTAGAATTTCGGCTGATATGGATTTCACATGCCCTAAATCATAAGGCCGTATGTTGTTCATCATTTTTCCAAGCAGGACATCGACCATTTCAATGTTGCCGTTATGAATGGATGAACGGATCATCTTAATCTGATCGTGAATCTCCGGGATCATCTCACTGATGCTGTTGGACTTCATGATATCGTTCTTGTTGATCATCTCCATGACGCTCTGATAAATATCCAAATCCTTTACGGAACATGTAGCCTGCAAATTTTCCTGTAACTCTTTTAACAACATGTTGTTGGAGGCATTGATCTGTTCACGGATTCCTTTTTCCTGAGCACTGTTGCCGGTGGCTTTCACAATACCCAAGACAACGATTATGTCATTGTTTTTTTCAATCATCCGATAATCAAAAATGGCGTCGTCGACCATGTTGATACAGTTTTTCAGCGCATTGTAAATTTCCGCTCGCCTGTGTTTGTTATTTTTTTCTGATAATTCCAAAAAATTGTCGATAACAATCTTTTCCATGAAGCAGCTAGATTGCTCTATGTCTGTTTCAGGGTATAAAAAATGAAACATAGAAATGATGTATTTGGGATTCTTAAAGGATCCCATGGCTAATTCACCAAAAAAGTCATCACGGATGTCCTCCAGACCACTTTTTATAACATCCAGAGCGATGCTTTTTTGTCGCGCTTCTTCTTCCTGGTCAAGAAGCTTTTTCATGTATATGACAGCATTCATCAGCAAATCAATATCAATCGGCTTTAAAATATACTTGTTGACGCCATATTCAATAGCTTTCATCGCTAAATCGATTTCTTTGTACCCGCTGATCAGGATGATTTTTGTCGCAAGATTTTTTTCCTGTACATATTCAGCAATATCAAGGCCTGATTTCTTATCCATTTTAATATCGGTGATAATCAAATCAACAAAATTCTTCTCGATATATTCGATGACATCCTGGCCATCCGCAAAAACGTTTGCGATAACAAACCCAAGTGAAGCCCAGTCAATAATGTCCTTCAGCCCTTCACGAATGATTTGTTCGTCATCAACAATCAGCAGCTGGTACATGATCGCACATGTCTCCTTCTGTTGCATTCTGCAAGCTATAAGGATATTATAGCCGGCAACAGACCTGCAGGCAAATCGACCAGATGAAAATCATGCAAACATCATCTGCCTGGAGAAGCAGCCAATCAGTTTGTTTTGTCGTACGACAAAATATTCACATAGGGAAAGCCGCGTGATATCTGGCAAACTGAGCCTGGCTCAGTGGTTTGACTGCTAACAAGGTAAAATAAACGCCGAAAAGTCTGTGAGGAGGCTGTCCTGGAACAGCCCTCCGCCCCGCACAGCGGGTCGACTTTTCGGCGCTTCATTTTGTTATACCCGGGATGGCCACGAAAGAACGGGTTTCAGCAGGCCTTCCCCAAAAGATCGATTCTGGTCAAACGGCCATCTTGCTGTTTTTCCTCATTCAGCAAACAGCCGTGCCAGGGACCGGGTGAAGTCATGCACATCCAGGGCAGGCTGGATCTGGTCCTCCAGGGCATAGGCATAGCGTTCCAGCTGCCGCCAATAGGTGCGTGCTGCCTGCATATCACCGCCAGCCCGTGCCTTGAGGGCATCGGCCAGCATGATCACCATCTGGCTGTGGTCGCTCAGGTAGCGCCAGGACAAGGCGACTGCCGTATCCCGGGCGGAGAGATTCCTGTCGATGACCGGCTTGAAAGCCGCCACAAGGGCCGGAATCCGGGCGAGTTTTTCCACCATGCCGGGGTTGACCGCTTCGCCTTTATCGCCGCGCAGATAAACCGGGTCAAACAGCTCGGAAAGGCTGGCCATATAGCGCAGACAGGCGTCCGCGTCCTCGCCGAAAGCGCCGGCGAAATAGGCTTTGGCCAGCGCGTCAAAGCCAGCGTCTTTGTTCCAGAGTGTTTTACCATAGAGGTACATGGGAAAACCGGTGGGAAAATAGGCCCGCTGGGTCTGGTCTTCAATAATGCCGTTGAGCCCCAGCTTTTCCAGCTGCCGGATGTCCTGGGCCAGAATTTTGCCCATGGCATAATAGCCCGGGTCAAAGTAGTGGTCCAGCCAGAAATGGTACTCGAAGCACAGGCCATCACCGGCAAAGGTCTTAAACCATTCTTTCAGGTAGCCGATGTTCTCCCGGACATGGCGTGGCCGTGGCAGTTTGTTGCGCACGTACGGCTGCAGCACCACCCCTTCGGTGTTGTCGTCATAGGGCTCACTGTAGGTTCTGGATATCGGTGCGTACAGCAGCATGAAGCGGTCGGGATTTTCCAGGTGTTCGTTTTGCGGCGGCCACATGGTGTCGACGTAGGCGATAAAGCAGATTTTCGTCTTGACCTTGTGCCGGGCCAGGACTTTGTCCAGCTTGTTACAGATCATGATCATGAAATCGGATGGTGTCGTATCCGCGCACAGCTCGCATTCACACTGGGTGTTCCAGCTGTCGCCCAGCCAAAGATGGAGAACATCGACCTCCGGATGCTGCAGGCAATAGGTGAGCATATTGTCCACCATGATGTCCCGGACTTCCGGGTTGCCATAGCACAGGTTGGTATTCAGGGGTGAGTCATGGACAATTTTACGTTCTCCGTCAATCATGGCCAGGTATTTGTCCATCTTCTTCTGCACGCCCGGCTCAATTTCCGGATAAAACGCGTTCCAGGGCCGTACCAGCTCTGCCGGCAAACCGACGGCCGTACAGGTCCAGCCATGGCCCATATCGTGATAGGTCATACCGCGCCGCTTGATCTCCCGGGCGATCATCGCCTTGTAGGCATAGCACTCTTCAATGGAGCGCGGCTCCGGTTCTTTGAAGGGGTTGCCATGATGCGAATACCATTTGTCAAAATAAAGGTAGGGCAGCATGAATTCCAGCATGTAGGTGTTCAGGCCGACCTTGGGGGCCCAGGCGACGCTGTCCAGCATGTTCTCCAGACTGACTGAGCCTTCGATGCACATACCGCGATGACGGTAGGAAGCAGTGTCCTGTAAAACCGCGGACAGTCCGGTAATGTCTTTTTGGGGAATCACATCGCCGTCTTTGCCGGGCCGCAGCCAGCAACAGCCGCTCAGCTCGAGGAAACGGTAAACCGCGATCAGCACGCTGCGCGGGTTGGATCCGGCAATACGGCCGTTCAGCTGTTCAACCTTGATGTCAATCGCGTCATCGCTTTGAGGGTCCTGCAGTGCCTCGGCAGACAGGGAAAAATCGGCAAACAGGCCCAGCGACAGAATGCTGTCACCAACAGCTGCCGTCTGGTTAAGCGCGATTTCCAGCGGGGCAGAGGACATTTTTTCCAGATAGCGCTTTAGCTCCCGGGCGGCAAACAGGATGGTGGTGTCAGAGGATTGGGTCTGTATATGCAGCATAGGATACCTCTCTTTTTCTTTTCTTTTCGTGTGGTTCATGCCAGGTGCTGATTGTTCAGTCGTACTGGTAGCTCAGGTTAACCGGCTGGCCGCTTGCTGCAGACGCTACAGCGCCCAGGCAGGCTTCTACCGTCGAAGCCCCTTCTACGGAAGAGGTGGTGACCGGGGTATCTTCCAGGATGCTGCGGGTGAAGTCCGCGATCTCTCCGGTTGTGTTGTGGTTGTTCAGCCTGACCGGCAGCTGTACGGGTACGGTGTAGCTGCTGACATCAGTCATCAGGGAATCCTGTGCGGCGAAACCTTCTTTGAAGACAGTAATGCTTGGTGTGGTGTTATCGGCAATGATCGTGCCCTGCGTGCCATAGAAGACACTGCGCATGGTGTAGTTTCTCTTGCAGCCGATGGAAACGAACACTTTGCCGATGACATTATTGGGGAATTGGTAGATGGCAATGGTGCAGTCGTCGGTGGGCATGTCCTTCAACACTTTGCGGTTGGCAAAGGCAGAGACGGTCGTCGGGCTGCCTGCGATCCAGCGCAGCAGATCAACAGCATGGCAGCCGCCGCCCAGGAAGGGATGGCGCAGCGGGTCACGCCGCCAGTGGTAGACGGTCGGAGAGCCGACAATCTTGCTGTAATCATGGGCGTACTCGGACTCAACAAAAAAGAGCTCACCGATTTCCCCGCGGTCGATCAGCTTTTTCGCAGCGACAAAGCCTGGTGTATAACGGCAGATCTGGCCGATCATCAGCTTGGCTGAACCTGCCCGCTCGGCCTCGATCATGGCTTTGCAGTCTTCCAGCGTCAGGGCCATCGGCTTTTCACACAAAACATGCTTGCCTTGCCGCAGCGCGTTGATGGTCATTTCTTTGTGCTGCTGGTCTGGTGTCGCGACGACAACAGCATCCAGGCCTTCGTGCTGCAGCAGATCCTGGTAATCCTGGTAGACACCTGCTACAGAAAAGCGCTCAGCGGCCGCCCGGGCTTTGTCCAGGTTCAAGTCACAGACTGCGACCAGCCGGGCCTGGTGGTTGTCGCTGATCGCCTGCATGTGCGACGAGGCCATGCCACTGGCGGAGATCACACCGTAATTGACAACTTTACTCATTTTTCTTCCTCCCTTTTACTTTTCGCTTTATTATTCTTGATTCGGATCAGGTTTTTCTGCTTCAGTCAGGCTAGAGCCTGTTTTCTGGTACCTGTCCTTGACTTTACGGCCGCTTGTCTGCGGCACTGACCTTTTTCAGCAGATCGACACTGGCCCGGGCGATCCGGTCGCCTGCGTCATGTGCCAGATAGCTGTACAGGTTGTTCTTGCGCACTTCATAGCCGCCTTCGCTGAAAGCCTGCTGCGTCGGCACATAGCCACAGCAGCCGTTGGTCAGCTCCGAAACCATGGTGAAACGCAGGGGCGATTGTTCTTTGATGGTCAGGCCAAAGTCGCAGAAGAGCTCCGCCGGGTTGGTGACCAGACCGAGATCACCGATGCGCAGCGCTTTGAGGGACAGCTGATGCCAGGGCAGCAGCTCATGCTGATGCCTTGCCATCTCCTCGCGGTAGAAGCCGAAGATGGCCTGGCTATTCGCTCCGAAGGTGTCATCTTCATGGACATCATAGGCACAGTAAGGCCGTTCCTGGATGTGCAGGTCCTGCGACGCGAAGGTGATATCCGGCTCGGCGTCATAAGCCAGACGGCTCATGATCTCCAGAACGGTGCCGGTCAGGCTGAGCGCAGCTTTTTTATACTGGTCAGGCGGCCGGCGGATCCGATGATCCAGCGCGTTGGTGTTGCCGGAAGGTCCCAGTAAAAAGAGCACAACCATGTCTTCGCCGTAGAGCTTGGCAAGATTGATGCGGATCTGTCCGGCAATATCCGCGGTGACACCGCCGGAGGCAATGTTATTGTGGTTGCCGTAATTGACGATCAGGGCAACCGGCTGGCCTTTTTCATCTTCCAGGGACGCGACCAGCATTTCCGGGTCGACCGGCCCGCTTGGTTCACAGTCCTTGAGCAGATCGGGGCTGACCCAGTTCATGATGATCTGGCCGTCGGAACGGCGCCGCAAGCGGCGGTTGAAGACATGCCCTTCATTGACGGCCCGGCCGGTGCCGATACGGACCGGCACTTTTTTCTTCTGGGCCATGCGGACCGCTGTGGCGGCCTGTTTCACACAATACTCGATGTAATAGGGTTCTGCTTCCTTTTTGTCTTCGGTATGGCCATGCAGATAAGGCCCCTGGTGGGTATGCGTCGCGGCCAGGATGATCCTGTCCTCCG
>LSQX01309893.1_pt2 | contig 11671 bp, 10 predicted proteins | sample 654561 | NCBI WGS metagenome assembly LSQX01 (sample SAMN04489861, study PRJNA283612) | anaerobic digester metagenome | isolation source: 4 biogas reactors fed with cattle manure at either 37C or 55C with and... | place: Denmark: Kongens Lyngby | collected 2014 | reverse complement strand
CCCTGCATTCCAACTCCTCCGCCAGCCACCGGGCATACTTCCGGGTGGCACCGTATTTAGAACTATAAAGGACTATTACCCTATCCATCCCTTTCTCCTTCCCGACGACGTATGCTGCCCCAATTTGGAGAAAGCAAGTTCAGCCTAGTAATGGCCTAAAGTGCCCTGGATCATGGCCTTTCTCTCACATACCTTATAGAAAGCGTAACCCAAAAAGAGATGGGCAAAACCAATCAGATACATCACGAGCACGTTCCCCACGCCAAGTTCCAGCAAGTTCTTCCCATTCACCATGATCTCCCGAATGAGTACGGCGCCGTAACTGCCGGGCAAAAGGCGGAACACCACAAACCGCTCTGCTGGCACAGCGATCAGGCCGATCAGCAGGAACTGGACCATTTGCGTGTAGCTCTCAATCCTCTTCAGGATTAGAGTAACTCCGCCAATGGCAAAACCAACACCCAGAACACCGAGCAGCGTGCCAAGCAAAACGGGAAACAGTGAAAGCACATCCAAACGGAGAGTTACCCCACTGGTGAGCATGGCTGCAATGAGGAGTACCACAACGAAAATGAGGTTGACAACAAACCCTGCCGCCGCTTTTGCACCCATCACCCAGCCAAAGCCATGGACGGACATATACAGCTGTTCAAGTGTCCCCTGTCTAGCTTCCAGCAGTATGGTGTGGAACACATCTTGGTAGGTAGTGAGCATGAAAAACCAGAGGACATAACCAACAACCAGGTTTTCAATCCCGCTGCCGCCCACCGCTCCGGCCATGCTGGCAAAACCCCGGTAGCCGCCAAAAAGCAGCAGGAAGACGATGTAAATGGTAAGCATACCCCCGAGGGAGTTGACTAAATAGCGCCTAAAGAGGATAAACTCCTTCTTGAAAAAGGCTGCAAACAAAATCAGCTTAGGCACTCTCCACTCCCCCCTTCAGGATTTCTAAGAATACCCGCTCGAAGTTGTTCTGCTCCTGGTCAATGGATTCCAAAACGGAGTTGTACGAACCTAGAATGCCGATTACGTCGTATAGAATCTGGGATCCTTCCAACCGGACGCTGATAACAGTGCGCTGGGGCGATTCCTCCTCAATCACCACTTCTTCCATTGCTCCAAGGGCTTGGCGCTGCTCTGCGTTTAGCTCCCCTTGGATTACAATCTTATACACTTTCATCCTGAACAAATCCAAGAGGTTGTGAACGCTGTCATCGGCCACAATCTTGCCCTGATTAATGATGATCACCCGCTCACAGGTGTCCTGCACCACATTCATATCGTGGGTAGTCAGAATCACGGTGCGCCCCTGCTCCTCCACAATCTTCTTCAAAAGCTGACGGATCTCATAGGACGCCTGGACATCCAAACCCAAAGTGGGTTCGTCCAACAGAACAACTTTGCTGTTGGCAATGAGCGCCACCGCAATGGCCAGTTTCTGCTGCATCCCCCGGGACAGTTTCCGTGCTTCCACATCTGACTTCTCAACCAACTGGAAAAACTCGAGGTAATAGTCAATTTCGCTCCGTAAAGCTGCTGGATTAAGCCCCTTGAGGGCAGCAAAAAACTCTAAGTTTTCCCTGGCAGTGAGCCGCCAATAAACGTTGCGGTTGCCCTCTAACACAGCGCTCACTTCCGCCAAGGCGGGAATACGGCGTTTGGTCAATTCTTTGCCGTTGATAAAAATCCGGCCGCTATCGGGTTTGACTAAACCGCATAGCATTTTGACTGTTGTGGTTTTGCCCGCCCCGTTCGGTCCCAAAAGGCCCACTAAAGAACCTTCCCCAACGCTAAAGCTGATGTTGTTGACAGCCTTCACCGGGGGTTCCCCTTTCCGGCCCGGGTATGCTTTTTCCAGTGCTTCCACTCGAACCATTCCCTACCTCCCCTTCCACGCTGAACCACTGTACCGATTATTCTACCTATGCCCAACCAAGCCTGCCTATTTCTGGCAAATAACCGCTAAAGGGTTTGGTTGGCTGCTTCATCCTTCCCTCCAACACCATGGACCACGAAGTAATAGGCAAGACCAACGGCCAAGACGACTAAACCTGTAATAATCGTGGTTCTATTTAAGGAGAGTGCCAGAATACCACAGGTCAGAAGGCCGAACCAGCTGATCAGCTTGGGGAAGATCCGCTGTTCCGGCCCCAGGGTGAGGGCCGATGCATTGGCCAGGGTGTAATAGACTAAGATGGCGAAGGAGGCCATGGAGATTATGCTGACAAAATCTGCGAGCAGCACCAATAAGACCACAATGCCCGCAGTTAGCAGAAGGGAGATATGGGGGACATCTCCCTGCGCCGAAATCCTACTCAAGGGTTCAGGTAAATCACCGCTGCGGGCCATGGCCAAAAACATCCGGCTGATTCCCAGCAGCTGCCCCAAAAGAACGCTGAGCATAGCTGTTACTGCCCCCACCGCCACCAGCATCTCCAGCCAAGCAACTTCCCACTGCCCCGCCGCAGTCTCCAGCGGAGAGCCGGTGGCCAGACTAGCAGCTGGGAGCGTTCCTAACAGGACGTAGGACACGAGTAGATAAAGGAGTGATGAGCCACCTAAGGCGATAAGTATTGCCCTGGGAATATTCAGCGTGGGATTGGTTACTTCTTCTCCCAAAGTGGCAATGCGAGCATACCCCGTATAGGCAAAAAAGAGCAGCGCCGCTGCCTGCAGAATTCCTGTCAAACCGGCGGGAGCAAATGGTTTGAAGTTGGTCACACTAACCCGGGGTAGTCCCACCAGCCCGAATAGAAGCAGTGCGGATAAGGTGAAAAGTACCACTGCCACGTTAACTCTGCTTGTCTTTTTGACTCCCAGCAGATTCAAAAGGGTAAGAACCACAATTACCCCTACCGCAGTTGGCAGCAGTGAGATGGACGGCAGGAGTACCTGCGCATAGGAAGCAAAGCTCAAGGCCACCGCCGAAGCCCCGGCAAGCTTACTCGTTAAAAACATCCAACCGGCTGTAAATCCTGCCACGGGATGGAGTTGTCTGCCTGCATACACGTAAGTTCCACCGCTGACAGGATAAACTTTGGCAAGCTGAGCTACACTGAGGGAGTTGAAAAGGGCAACCAAACCTGCCGCAAGAAAAGAGACCAACATGGCCGGTCCTGCCACTTCGGCAGCAACGCCTGTGACCACAAATACGCCTGCACCTAATATTGCACCCAAACCCAAGAAAACAGCATCAAAGAGACCTATCTTCCGCTGCATCTGCCGCTCACGCATACTATCATCCCTTTCCACGGAGGACAATCAGCTAATACTGATTGAGAGATCTTCTGCCATTTACTTCCCTATGCACTGGCGTTAGCCTGCAGACACCAAGCAATATTAGCTAAGTGACAAGAAAGAGCTGACGCTCGGCGTTCAGCTCCCTTCTACATCTAGTCCCTGTTTAAGCCAATGGGCACCCCATGTGGCATTGAGAAGCATCACCAAAGCAGATACCCGGTCTATGCTAGAAAAAACCCCAGGGGAGCTGCTCTCCCACTGGGGACTCAATCAATTTACTAATCTAGGTTATTGGCCAGAAGCTCAACCAAGTCCTCTACCGCTTCCCGTGCGTCTTCTCCTTCTGCACTAACCTCTATTTCAGTGCCGGCGGTTATACCTGCAGCCAGAACCTGCATAATGGACTTGGCATCTATTTGTTGACCATTATCTGCCTCTGTTTTTCTGATGGTAACGGTTGATTTATATCCTTGGGCTTTAGTGACAAAATTCGACGCTGGTCTTGCGTGCAAGCCCTTTTTGTTTACTACCACCACGGTTTTGCTGTACATGGCGCTCTACAGCTCCTCTCCGTTAGACTCTATAACTCTCTTGTACCAGTAGAAGGAGTCCTTGCGCAGTCGAGCCAGACTACCGCGTCCCTCGTTGTCTCGATCCACGTAGATGAAACCGTATCGTTTTTTCATCTCACCGGTACCCGCACTCACCAAATCAATGCAGCCCCAGGCCGTATAACCTAGACAGTCAACACCGTCCTCGATCACGGCCTGCTTTAGGGCCCGAATATGCTGGCGCAAGTATTCGATCCGATATTCATCCCGAATACGGCCGCCGTCCACCTGATCCTCTGCCCCAAGACCATTTTCCACTACAAACAAGGGTATTTGATAGCGATCATAGAGGTTGTTCATGGCAATGCGGAGACCAATGGGATCAATGGCCCAGCCCCAAGCACTCTCGGTAAGATAGGGGTTTTTCACTGCGTTCAACATGTTACCGCCCGTAAAGGTTACGTCGGGGCGGGTAGAAGCGACATTACTGTTATAATAGCTCAAGCCAATAAAATCAACTGTGCCCTCTGCGAGCGCCTCTTCATCCCCTGGCTCCATCTGCAGGGAGACACCGTTTGCTTCTAAGAATTTCTGGGCCTTATTAGAGTACCTACCGCGCACCTGCACATCTGAAAAGAAGTAGTGGTCATCCAGTGCTCGCATGACCGCCAGCTGATCCTCTGGTTTGCACGTTTCCCCATAAAACGTAGGATAGAGCATCATCATGCCCACTTGGAAATCAGGATTAATGGAACGGGCTAGTATGACTGCCTTGGCGCTGGCCACCAATTGATGATGGGCTGCCTGGTAAACGACGCTCGCAAAATGTTCGTCCGTCCCGACCTCTATACCGGCAGCCATGGTCGGGTGCAGAATGATGGCATTAATCTCGTTGAAGGTGAGCCAGTATTTCACTTTGTTCCGGTAACGGGTGAAGACTGTTTCGCAGTAACGTAGGAACAAATCAATGAGTTCGCGGCTCCGCCAAGAGCCATACTTTTGCACTAACCCGAGGGGAGTCTCATAGTGGGACAGTGTAATGACAGGCTCAATGCCGTAGCTCAAAAGCTCATCGAACAAATCATCATAAAACTGCAGCCCCGCTTCATTGGGCTCTGTTTCATCTCCCTGGGGAAAAATCCGCGCCCAATTTATTGAGGTTCGGAAACACTTGAAACCCATTTCCGCAAAAAGGGCAAGATCTTCTTTATAACGATGGTAAAAATCTATAGCGTCATGGGATGGATAATATTTGCCTTCCACTACACCAGTGGGAGTGAACTCCCGGGGGCGATCTACTGCACCTGCGGTGAACACATCGGCAGTGCTCAGTCCTTTGCCATCCTCTAGATAGGCCCCTTCACACTGGTTCGCTGCTACAGCACCACCCCAGAGAAAATCATGTCGTAAACCACTCACCTTATTCTCTCCTTCTTCCTTAAATCCGAGCAGCAATGGTATAACCCTCAAAGACTGCTTCCATTATTTTACGGGGCTTCTCGCAGTCGCCGATGGTGAAAGTATCTGGCGTAATTCCATAAAAGCTCTCGGCAAGCTCCCGCTTGGCCGCAACCCCAGTAGCTAATATAACTGTATCAGCAGTAATAAACTCTATTTCTCCATCCTTGTCAGCAACGACCACGCCGTCTGCCCGAATCTCTTGACAAGAGGTTTCCAAAAGCCACCGGAGAGTGGGAACTGCCTCCATTTTCTGCCGGAGAGCAATTCGGTAGAGCATGTTTCCTTGGGCCGCGATTGTATCGGTCAGCTCTACAATGGTAACATTCTTCCCATGGAGTTCAGCAAGTTCCAAACCTATTTCTGCCCCAATTGTTCCGCCGCCGATAATCACCACGTTTTCACCGATGGCAGAGCGATTGGTTAAGGCCTCATAGAAACCCATGACATTATCACCATCAATCCCGGGAATTGGCGGCTGAACCGGGTTCGCTCCCACTGCCACAAAGATGGCATCGGGCTCCATTTCTGCCACCATTTCCCTGGTGGCTGTTGTATTCAACCTGACCTCAATGGGATGTTTCTCCACTTGGGTCAATAGATACTGCAGATAGAGGCGGATATCTTCCTTGTAGTGTTCTTGAGCAATAAAACTCAAGGCTCCACCCAGTTCATCCCTTTGTTCCAAGAGAGTAACCTTGTGTCCCCGCTTCGCAGCGGCTAGGGCAGCGTTAATCCCGGCCGGTCCCCCGCCAATGACAACAACTTTCTTGCTGTGTTTGGCAGGCTCCACTTCTTTTGCCACGAAGGATTCATTTCTGTACCTGGGGTTCACAGAACAACCAACGTTCCTGCGGTTGGTGGAAATGTGGTAACAGTACAGGCAGCGAATGCAAGGAACTATATCTTCTGGCCTACCTTCTTTGGCTTTGTTTGGCCAGTCTGGATCGGCAAAAAACGACCGCCCGAAAGCTACCATATCAACGGTGCCTGAGGCAATCAGCTCCTCGGCCTGGGCGGGGTTCATCACTGCTCCCACAACGGAAACGGGAATATTGACGTTTTCCTTTACAACCTCAGCGTACTTGGCGTTAGGCATATGTTCAGAGAAGTTGGTGGTTACCATATGCACATTGGCTTCATGCACTAGGTCTAAACCGGCGGAAATCTGTACCGTGTCGATTAGTGGCTCCACTAGTTTGATAAATCTCAAGGTGTCTTCGAAGTCTATAGAACCGGGCATCCATTCAACTGCGCTGATCCGCATGTCAACGGGAAAGTTCGGACCTACCGCCTGACGCACTCTCTCCAAAATCATTTTGGGGAATTTGGCCCGGTTTTCAAAGGAGCCGCCGTATTCATCTGTGCGCTTATTGAAAAGGGGCGACAAAAACTGAGCGGGCAGCCAACCATGGCCAAAATGCAAAAAGACCATGTCAAAGCCTAAGTCTTTGGCGTCTTTTGCCGCTTGAGCGAAGCAGTTGGCCACGTAATCCATATCCTCAGGGGTCATGGCCTTTACCTCAACTCCATCATCGCGGACAAAACCTACTGGGCCCCGGGCGAAGTCTTTCACTCTCGCAAACTGACCGCCGTGGAAAAGTTCGATGGATGCTTTGGCTCCTGCCTGATGAGTCTTTCTAATGCGTGATTGGGCTTCCTCCACAGAATACTTTGCGAATATATATGGTTCATCTCCGCTGGCGAAGCTGGAACGGCCAGTCTCAACCACAGTATGGCCACAGATAACAATGCCTGCCCCGCCCAGCGCTTTCTCTTCAAATTCATCGCCGGTAGGTGCAGCCACAATTCGATTTCTAGCCAAAACGGAGTTGATCTTAATTGGACTGAATAGATTTGGAAACTGCATTGTCTTCTCCTTTAAGGAAGAGGCAATAAAACCACTCATTGCCTCTTCTCTTTTTTATCACTCGATTATTCAGCTGTGCCTTCCGCTTCAAGCTCTTCTTTGTAAATCTGGTTGTCCACCATCTTAAAGAAGGGAAGCCAGATGAGGGTAGTTATTACAATCAAGACAATCTGCAGCAGTGCTGCCTGCCAGCCCTGGGCCAGAAAGCCCGAAACAATTTGAGGCATGGTCCAGTTTACTTCCGTTCCGGTTAGCCTCGGCACGATACCCAGTGCGATGGAAAAGTAGCTGAGTACGGTACAGACAATGGGGCTGAGCACGTACGGAATAAACAGCAGCGGGTTTAAGAGAATGGGAATCCCGAAAATCAAGGGTTCATTGATACCGAAAATGGCCGGCACAATGGACATTTTCCCCAAGGTCTTTAAGCGTTTGGATTTGGCCAAGAAGGCTAACAAGAAGGCCAGGCCAAATGTACCACCAATACCGCCCGGCTGACAAAAGACCGAAAAGGAACCGGTAATGATATTGGGCAGTGCTTGTCCCGCTGCAAGGGCAGCCAAGTTCTCAGCGCTGGCAGCCATGGTCATGGGTGTAAACGTGGAAAAGATGGCGTTTCCGTGAATCCCCACAAACATGAGCAGCGTACAGAGAATCTGCATCACCAGATACGCAGGTAAAGTCAAACCAAAGCCCTGCAGAGGTGTCTGGATAATGGTATAAACAACATTGTGGAAGTTTCCAAAGCTCGTCAGTGCAATGAGTTTGGCTACTACTACAGAGATTACCATGACCAATAGTGCTGGCACCAAGGAAGCAAAGGAATCTTCCACAATAGTAGGAACACCTTTAGGCATACGTATGTAAATCTTTTTGTCAAGTAAGAACTTGATAAAGCGAGGTACTAGACCGCCCACAATCATGGCCCCGAACAAGCCCGAAAAGTCCAGCCATTCAGTTGGAATAGCGGTATACAGTTCATGGGGCGTGAGAAGCAGAAAAGCCATTAGTGATAGAACGGCGGCCGTAATGGGATTGATCTTCAGCTTCTGTGCATACTGGAAAGGCAGGACCAAAACTACATACAAAGCAATGAGACTAAGAGTTAGGGATTGGATAGTCATCAAAATCAGCTGCAGTCCTGTTGCCTGCACGAAGCTCTGCCAGGCTGGAATATCCAAGAAGGCACCCAGTACGGCAAAGGAACCGATCATGATGATTGGCAACAGCAGTTGAAACGTCTGTCCTAACGAATTTAAAAACATGTTACCAGATAGCTTTGTAGCTAGGGGCATTAGGCGTTCTTGCAGCTTCGCAATGAATTTTTCCACTTTTTGACCCTTCTTTCTAGAGTGATTCGATCCTAGCGATCGCTTCTTTCAGGATTTTCTCCCCGTCCATCATGCCGAAATCCATGGCACTGATGACGGCCAGCTTGCCTGCATACTCAGGGTATTCCTGCTGGAACCGGTCAAGCTTGAAGCTCAACTGTGGAGCCAACAAAATGCAGTGCATCTGGTCAATAATCTCTCCCAGCTCCGCATCGGAGTAGGCATCGATTTCGCAAGCGATATCCATTTTTTCCGCCGCTTCAATCATTTTCCGCATGCAGATACCGGTACTGGCCCCATGTTGGCATACCAAGGCGATCCTATACATCCCTTCTTACCTCCTTATAAAGAAGTATTATTTCTTGGGCGAGGACAAACACGGTCTCTGCGGCGTTTAAATGGTCGGCAGCATGAACCATGAAAACACTGACTTCTATGTCTCCTGTGGCAGCATCTGCACTTAAAAGAGCGGTATGGGCTTTATGACTGTGTAGTAGTGCTTCTTCAGCAATTTTCATCGATTCCGCCGCCGACTCAAAGTTACCTTCCCTAGCCTGCCTAATTGCCATTAGCGCCTGGCTTTTGGCCTCGCCTCCAAATGAGGTCATTTTCATGCATTCCTGTATCACGTCAAGCATTGAATTCATCCTTTATTGCTAGTCTCAAATCGGCCTACCTGAGATTGTCAGGTTGTGAGCCTAGTTAAATTGTAAATTAACTGTATTCTATTTGCTATGTTTGCTTTTGCACCGTTAGGGTGCAGAACGAAATGTGGAAACTGAAGCGGACTTGGACTATGATGTTAACTGGACTCGTGTATTTTTATCGTTAGGAGTGGTTTAGTTGCAGGAGCGGGAAATTCACCTATTGAAGCTGCTCAGCAGTCACGGTGATTGGGTGACTTCTTTTTCCTTGTCGGCCCTATTGAACATTTCTGTCCGCACCGTGAAAAACTACGTTAAGAGCATTAACGAAAAAGCTCCTAACTTGATTGAGTCATCCCGACTGGGCTACCGCATTGGTGATGAGGACCTGCTTGCCGAGGTTATCTGCAAAACGGAAGAGCGCGTTCCGCCCCAGACGATGGAGCAGCGCAAACACTACATCCTCTGCAAACTACTGTTGGAAACTGAAGACTACGATCTAGACGTTTTAGCAGAAGAGCTGTGCATCTCCCCCGTTACTCTGAACAATGAAGTGGCCAGACTCAAAACGGATCTGAACGACTACGCCCTAGTGATTAGGACTAAGGATAACCACATTTTTATCGAAGGCCAGGAGTCAGACAAAAAGAAGCTGTTGAGCCAACTGATCTACGAAGACTCCATGAGTTCCTTCCTCAGTGTGGAAGTAATGCAGGACTACCTGCCCAACTTTGACTTGAGGAAACTGAAAAGGATTATCCAAGACGTACTCAGGCAGCATCACTACTTCATGGACGATTTCTCCCTACACAATTTGGTGCTGCAGATAGCGATCGCCATGGAAAGAAAGCTGCTTACCCAGGCAGATTCGTCCCATTTTGCACCAGTGCAGCCTTTTGCCAATGCCCACATTCAAAAGTTAGTGGAAGATCTGATTACTCGGGTTGAGGGGGAATTCTCCCTCACCTTCTCTGCCGAGGAGATCCACGAGTTTACGCTGCTGGTCATGACCAGGATCATTTCTGACTCCATCAACGACATCAATATCGATCAGCTGCAGGCTTATGTAGGTGATGATGTTATTCGCCTCGTTTCCTTGATTCAGACACAGATCAAGGAAGTCCATAACATAACCATTACCAACAGAGATTTCACTGTGCGTTTTTCCCTCCACTTGAAAAACCTGTTGAATAGGCTTGAGCACGGTGTAACCCTGAACAATCCGCAGAAGATGAATATCAAATACAGCTACCCGTTCATCTACGAAGTTGCGGTGTTTACGGCCAATATCATCAGTCAGGAAACGGGCTTCACCCTATCCGAAGACGAGATTTCTTATATCGCCATTCATATTGGGGTGATCATTGAAGAGCGGAAGTCAATTAAGAGCGAAATCCGAGCTGTCCTGGTTGCGCCCCAGTATTCAGTTGGGCCTTTCGACTTGGCAGACCGGTTGAGCCAGACGTTTAGAAACAATCTGCTGTTGTCGGAAGTGGTATCCAATCTGGACGAGCTTACACCTTACACTGACTATGATCTGGTCATCTCCACCATTCCGATCACAACCTACCTGGGTAAACCCTCTGTGCGAGTATCAAACTACCTGACCAACAAAGACATTCTAGCCGTTTCTCAGAAGATCGAAGAGGTTCTCAAGGACAGAATCAAAGCTAAGGTCAAATCCAAGCTGGGTACCTTCTTTAAAGAAGAACTCTTCTTTGCCGACGCCGATTTTGAAAACCGGGATGATGCAATCGAGGTTATGTCTAACGCCTTAGCCAAGATGGGATATGTGAACAAGGAGTTCAGGGACAAACTCTTTGAAAGGGAAGATATCAGCTCCAGTGCCTATTTGAACATTGCCATGCCCCATCCTGTGGAAATGTGTGCCTATAAATCGGCCATAGCAGTATCGGTTCACCCCAATCCCATTGATTGGAGTGGAAGCCGGGTAAATATTGTCTTTATGCTGGCCATCAATCCCTTGGAGCGGTTGTTCTTTGCAGATATTTTTGATTTTATCACCGAGATTATTTCCGAGGAGCACAAACTAAAGAGACTGTTGGATGTACAGTCCTATAACGAGTTCATCGCCACCTTGGTATCATTCGCAGAATAGGAGAACGAAATGGAAAAAGAAAAAAGCCGCCACCCTTATATCAAGAGATTTGCAGCTTTTATCGTAGACTGGTACCTAAGCAGCATCCTGGCAGCGTTACCGGTTTTTGTCTTCCAGTCGATTCACGGCCAAGACCTAGTCCTTAATAACCGCATCGACAACCTGCCCGTCGCTCTGCAAATACCAGCAGCCATCGCAGGCCTGCTTGTGTACACCCTGTACTTCTGTGTGTTCCCCTTGAGGAATAAGAAAGGTCAAACCCCCGGCAGACGACTGCTGGATCTGGAACTGCAAAAGCTGACCGGGTATGAACTTCAATTCAAGGATTTATTCATCAGGGACTTTGTGGGCGTTTTACTTCTCCAGGGCAATCTGACCAACGCTAACGTTTATATCATGAGCTTCGTGCAGGACCTTACTAGTACGGACATTATCCCTTACTACCAATCCTTCTACAC
>LSQX01312594.1_pt2 | contig 11673 bp, 11 predicted proteins | sample 654561 | NCBI WGS metagenome assembly LSQX01 (sample SAMN04489861, study PRJNA283612) | anaerobic digester metagenome | isolation source: 4 biogas reactors fed with cattle manure at either 37C or 55C with and... | place: Denmark: Kongens Lyngby | collected 2014 | reverse complement strand
ATTCATTTCTCCAAGACCTTTATATCTTTGTTTTCCTTTTATAGTTTCTTTAACTTCTTTTAATTCTTCATCAGTATATATATATTCATACTTTTTATTTGAATATTCCAATCTATATAAAGGAGGAAGCGCAACATATAATTTGCCGTTTTCTATTAATGGTTTCATATATCTATAAAAAAATGTTAATAATAATATTTGAATATGAGCACCATCATCATCAGCATCAGTCATAATAATTATCTTATCATAATTGCAATCTTCTATATGGAAATCATTTCCTACTCCAGCTCCTATTGTATAAATCATTGTATTTATTTCTTCATTTTTAAATATATCCTCTAATTTAGCTTTTTCAGTATTTATAACTTTTCCTCTTAGTGGAAGAATCGCTTGAAATTTTCTATCTCTTCCTTGTTTTGCCGATCCTCCAGCAGAATCACCTTCTACTAAAAACAACTCATTCTTTTTTGAATCTTTAGATTGAGCAGGAGTTAATTTTCCACTTAATATTCTTTCTTTTTTACTTCCATTATTTTTTCTTGCTTCATCTCTTGCTTTTCTTGCGGCTTCTCTAGCTGTTTTACCTTTTAATGCTTTATCTAAGATAGAGGTTGCTGCTTCTTTATTTTCTTCTAAATAAAATCTTAATTTTTCAAACACTATACTTTCAACTACTGGTTTAGCAATTGGAGTACCAAGCTTAGCTTTTGTTTGTCCTTCAAATTGGAGTATTGACTCTGGAATTCTAACTGATAATATTGCGGTTAATCCTTCTCTAACATCACTACCTTCAAAAGATTTATCTTTATTTTTAATATAATCATTTTCTTTAGCATATTCATTAAAGACTCTCGTAATTGCGGTTTTAAAACCTATTTCATGTGATCCTCCATCAGTTGTTTTAACATTATTTACAAAAGATACAATGTTTTCAGAATAACTGTCTGTATATTGAAGTGCCACTTCTACTTCGATATCTTCTTTTATAGAATTAAAATGAAACACATTATGTATTTGAGTTTTATCTTCATTTATATATTTTACAAAAGCTTCTAACCCATTTTCATAGTTAAACTTTTCTTGTTTCTTATCCTCTTCATCAATTACTTCTACAGTTAAACCTTTAAGTAAAAATGCACATTCTTGCATTCTTTCACATATCGTAGTAAAACTAAAATTAATTGTAGAAAAAATTTCAGAATCAGCGAGAAATCTTACTGCTGTTCCTGTCTTATTAGTGGTTCCAATCTTTGTTAAGGGTTTTGCTACTTTACCCCCATTTTCAAACCTAATATAATATTCTCCACCATCTTTTTTAATAGTAACTTCCATCCACTTACTTAAAGCATTAACAACAGAAGCACCAACACCATGTAATCCACCAGATATTTTATATCCAGAATCTGAAAACTTACCTCCAGCATGAAGTATAGTATAAATTACTTCGGGAGTACTCTTTCCACTTTCGTGTTTTCTAACGGGAACTCCTCTTCCATCATCTATAACACTAACACTATGGTCTGAATGTAATATTATTTTAATATAATTACCATAACCATTTATTGCTTCATCTATTGAGTTATCTACTATTTCCCAAACCAAATGATGAAGTCCCCTTTTATCTGTAGAACCAATATACATACCTGGTCTTTTTCTTACAGATTCTAATCCTTCTAATATTTTTATAGATTTCTCATCATATTGTACTGCCATATTGTATCTCCTATCAATAAAATTATATCATAAAAAAAAAGAAGTGATAAACTTCTTAATTAGTTTTTATTTGTTAATGCTTTAGTTTTGCCTTTATTCTCAATGCTTTCTAATTCGGATTTAAGAACATTGTATCTTTCTAAATCGGGATTTGATTTTATAGAATTATCTATTCTTTCTTTAATACCTAAAGATAATATTTCTTTTGGAATATTTACAATATATCCACAATTAGTACATCTTTGATAATATTCTTCTCCCGACATAAAGATTTCTTCTTCCTTAACATAAAAATCTTCGCTACATGGTTTTGTATTATTAGGTCTTTCTAATTTGTCTTCTTCGTTTTCTTCATGTGAACAATTAATAGTCAAATTCCAGGGTAATTCGTCATGTAATGACAAATATACATTTTGTTTTTCTTCCTCAGAAAAATAACTAACATATTTTTTATCATCTCTATTATATATAGTATTTAAAAAAACATTACTTTTTACCCCAACATCATGTTTTTTTCTAGTTGGTTCAAGCTCTTTTCTTATTGGATAAGAACCATTAAACAAGTTGTTCTTAATATCTTCAAAAGTATAATTATAACCGCTTGTCCAAATTCTACCATTATTTTCATATCTTCTTAGTCTAAAATATTCATCTAAAACATCAATTTTTACTTTTTTATTATCCAAGTCACCGGATTGATCTTTTATATATTCCCTAACTTTAAATATTAATGTCCACAAATCAAGTTCTGGTGGAAAAGAATAACCCCAACTGTCTTTTTTTTGTTGCTTAATTGCAGCATCTGCTTTTTCTAAATAATTTTTATCTTCCTTTTGTTTTTCAAATTCTTTATAAAAATTAGTGTCTTCTAATCTTATTTCAGAAAGAAAAGAAATTTCCAAATCTTCTATTAAATTTGTTGGTAAATTAAACCTACAATTTTTATAATAAGGTCCCAATATAAGACCTGCATTTTCATAAAAATATTTATACCTTTTTAATAACTCTTCTTTTACATCTTTTTTTTCCATAAAACCTCCCTATAAAAAAATATATCATAAAAAAAGAAGTAAAAATCTATTGTTTTTCTTCTTTTAATACAAAATGTGTTACATCTACTCCACATACAGGACAAATATAATCATCTGGTAAAGGACCTACTGTTTCATAACCACATACTGAGCAAACATAAATTTGTTTTTTATCTTCCACTTTTCCTCCTTACATTTGTTTTTTAAATGATTTCATAACTTGATTGACTTGTTTTTGAGAAGGAGTTCTTCCCATTTGACTCATCATTGTTCTAACCATATCTTCATTAATTGGTGGATTTTCTTTCATATATTTCTTTGTTAAATACTTTGATAAGAAAAAACCTATCAATAATCCTATTACTAATCCTATTACTACATATAATATATCTAACCACATATAAATACCTCCTTTATAAATCTTACTAAATAATTAATGTTATTGCAATATGTAACTTAAAATATTATAATTTGTTTGAGGTGAAAGTATGAAAGTTTTAGTAATACCTAGTTGGTTACCATTTGGTGAAGATAAACTAATGGGCATATATCATAAAGATTTTACCGAAGCATTAAATGAACATAAAAACATTAAAGCAAATATTTTATTTTTATATAGACAAAGGCTTAAAAACCCTTTAAAATATTTATTTAATGAAAAAGAAGAAATAATCAAAGAAAAAAATTATAATATTTATATTAATAAAGTTTTAAATTTAAAATCTATAAATTATAAGTTGAATTTATATTATTACACAAAAAAGCTTGAAAAATCTTATTTAAAATATGAAGAAATTCTTGGTAAACCAGATATTATTCATGCTCATGTTACATTACCAGCTGGATACGCATCTGCTAAATTAGGAAAAAAATATGATATTCCAGTATTAATTACTGAACATTTCAGTAAATTTAATAGTTTTTTCGAAGGAAAAAATAATAAATATGCGATGTATGCTTTAAAAAACTCTACATATTCAACCGTAAGTAATTATATGACAGAAAAAGTGGGTACTGATTGTAAAGTGATTCCAAATTTAGTAGATACTAGTGAATTTTTTAGTTCTAAAAACAAAAACAACACCTTAAAATTAGTAAGTGTTTCAGCACTAAGACCTGGCAAGTATATTGATGTTACTTTAAAAGCAATCAAAATATTGATAGATAAATATAATATTAAAGATATTAGTTTTGATATTGTAGGTGATGGAGAGTTAATGGAAGAATATAAAAAACTAACTACAGAATTAAATTTAAATAATTATGTTACTTTTTTAGGGAGAAAAAACATAAAAAAAGACATAGCTAAAATATTAAGTAATAAAAGTATATTAATTATTTCTAGTGATAAAGAAACATTTTCAATCCCAGGTATAGAAGCTCTAGCATCAGGTATACCAATTGTTTCTACTAGATGCAAAGGTCCTGAAGAATATATTGATGATAAATGTGGAGTATTATGTAATGTAAATGATCCTGAAGATATGGCTAAAGCTATTATTAAATGTAGTAAAACTGAATATAATATTAATTATTTAAAAAGTATTGCAAAAAAATACGACAAAAAAGTCGTAATAGAAAATGTTTATAAAATATATAAAGATATGTTAAAAGGTAAATAATTACCTTTTATTTTTTTTAATTTCTATATAACATACTAAAAAAGATACTAATAGATGCATTATTATAACAAATGGTAACATAATAAAGAACCACTCTATAACATTTCTATCAGATTTGGTTAATTCTATTAATGCAGTTGGTAATGATCCTCCATCAAAAAAAATGAAAAAACATACAATAAATGTTGTTACTATAGATTTAATTATAGATTCTTTTATTTCTTGTTCAACAGTAGTATCTCTTTTTAATTTTTTACTTAAAAATTTTTTCATATATTTTCTCCTAAAATTCTTTCAATCTTATCAGTTATTGATTTAATATCCATCTTTTTAATGTTATATATATCTTCTTTCGAACCACTTAATCCAAATTCATCAATAGTAATCATATAATCTTTACTTTTAACATATTTATACCAGCTTTGACTTGATCCAAACTCTATTACAAATTTCTTTATTCTATTTGGCAATATTTCTTCTTTATATGCATCTTCTTGTTCTTCAAATAATTCCATACAAGGCATACTTACTACTCTAATATTTTTTCCTTTTTCAAATAAGTTTTCAGATACTTTAATAGCAATTTCTACTTCAGAACCAGTTGCAATAATTATAGCGTCCATCTTAGCTTTCTCTTTTTTAACTATATAAGCTCCATTTTTAACATAATAAGCATTTGTATTATCCAAAGTATTAACTTCATTTCGTGATAATACTAATGCACATGGTTTTTTATCTTTAAGCACTGTATCCCAACATCCAATAACTTCTTTAATATCACAAGGTCTATATACTCTAAAATTAGGAACACTTCTTAAAGATGATAATTGTTCTATAGGTTGATGAGTTGGTCCATCTTCTCCAATATTAATACTATCATGAGTAAAAATATAAATACAAAACAAATTCATTAAACTTGCCAATCTAATACTTGGTCTCATATAATCAGAAAAAACTAAAAAAGTAGAACCAAATGGTATTAAATTAGATAAAGCCATACCATTCATTATTCCAGCCATTGCGTGCTCTCTAACACCAAAATAAATATTTTTTCCACTTGGATTCAAATTAGAAAAAGTACCATATTTATTTAAATATGCTTTAGTAGAAGTATTTAAATCAGCACTTCCTCCCATTATATTTAATATATAATCAGAAGCAACATTCATTACTTTTGAATTAAGTTCTCTTAATGACAAATTATTATAATCTTTAATATTTGGAAACATATCTATAATGTTATAAGTTCTTTTCTTTTCAAAAATACTTTCAAATACTTTTGCATTTATATCAGTATTTTTAAATTCATTATACATTGTATCCCAACTTCTATATTCCAATTCGATTCTTTCAAACAAATCATTTTGAAAAGCATCTAAAGCATCTTTAGATACTGCAAAAGGAACATTTCTTATTCCTAAAGATTCCTTTAATTGATAAACATCTTCTTCTTTTAATGGAGATCCATGAACTAAATTAGTTCCTTGATTTATAGAACCTTTACCAATAGTAGTTTTAATTTCTATAATTGTAGGCTTTTCTTCATTAATCTTAGCTTTATATATTGCCTTATCTATTTCATCTATATCTTCACCATTATGTACTACTTCTGTATGCCAACCTAAAGCTTCAAATCTTTTTAATACATTTTCACTAAACGATAAATTAGTACTTCCATCTAAAGATATATTATTTGAATCATAAAGAACTATTAATTTATTTAAATTAAGATGCCCCGCTAAAGAAGCTACTTCATAAGAGATACCTTCCATAAGGTCTCCATCACTAACCAATACATAAGTATGATGATCATATATATTAAATAAACTAGAAAAATGTTTTTCAGAAATAGCCATTCCAACAGCATTAGCAAATCCTTGCCCTAATGGCCCAGTAGTAACTTCAATGCCATCAGTAACTCCATATTCAGGGTGACCGGGAGTTTTTGATTTAGCTTTTCTAAATTTCTTTAAATCTTCAATAGATATATTAAAACCAGAAAAATAAAGCATACTATATAACAATGCAGAACCATGTCCTGCAGACAATACAAATCTATCTCTATTAATCCATTTATTTCTTGTAGGATAAATCTTTAAATGTCTTAAAAATAAAGTATATAAAATAGGTGCAGCCCCCAGAACAATTCCAGGATGTCCACTTTTAGCATTACTTATCATATCTATACCAAGGCATCTAATACTATCGATAATTTTTTTATCGGATACTTCGCTATTTCTTATCATGCTAAATCCCCTTCCTATTATAGAAATATTATAGCATGCTAAAACAATAAAAACAATTTAATTATTATTAAGAACTATTATTTCATTTCCTCCAAATTTAGGAGTATCATTTATATTTTGAACCCCCCAAATACAAATTAATGTAATCATTATAAAAGTAAAATACATTCCCCAAAAAAACATTTTTTCACTTAATCCTTTCATACTTACCTCCTTTTATAATTCAATTTAATCACAAACAAATGTTCGCGTCAATTACATTGCGAACGTTTGTTTGACATTTTACATTTTATGTGTTAATATAAATTCATAATAAAAAGGAGGTACTATGGATAAACTTACAAAAAGACAAGAAGACATTATACAATTTATAAAAAAATATATTGTTTCAAATGGATATCCACCAACTGTTAGAGAAATTGGATATTCACTTGGATTATCATCACCCGCAACAATTCACTCTCATTTAAGCAATTTAGAGGATAAAGGATATATTAAAAAAGATGATAAAAAAAATAGAGCAATAGAGTTGCTCATAGACAATGAATTTATTAAAAAAGATGAATCTATCGTTAGTGTTCCTCTATTAGGAAAAATTACAGCAGGTAATCCAATCGAAGCAATACATAATCCTAATGAATATTTTTCACTACCAGCGTATATGATTCCAACTAGAAAAGAAGTGTTTACGCTTAAAGTAAGTGGAGAATCTATGATTGAAGCAGGTATATTTGATAATGATATCGTAATAGTTGAAAGAACAAACGACGCTAAAAACGGAGATATTGTTGTTGCAATGACTAACGAAAATGAAGTAACATTAAAAAGATTCTATAAAGAAAAAACATATATTAGATTGCACCCAGAAAATAAAGCAATGGAAGATATAATATTAGATGATGTTACCATCTTAGGTAAAGCAATTGGATTATATAGAAAGTTTTAAAAAATCAAGAAGTTTTCTTGATTTTTTTAGTAATATCTATTTATATATTTTACTACGTCCATTTTTAAATATTTATTATTACCTTCTTTAATTTCTTTTAATAATCTATTTCCAGTTTTGTAAGCCAAAGCATAATCTTTTTTGCTTATTATTTTGTTTTTTAATGCTTCTTCTAATTCATTTTCATCGCAAAACTTAAATTCATTTTCATTAGGATAATGAAGTATATCCAAATATAAATCTACATAATATGGCATTTTGTACTCTACTCCATTTTTTAAAGATATATCTATATAATAATCAATCAATTTCTTTTTATCATCAAAATAATATCTTATATTATAATGTTCTTTTAAAGGAGTAAGTTCAATCACATAATAACCTTCTTTTATATAATCTCTTTCTTTTCCGTCTTCATTCACTAAAGAAAATTTCCCATTCATTTCATTATATTTTTTTATAGTAATAAATAAATCTTCTTCCTTAATAGATATTACTTCATAGTTTACTGCTTCTCTCATATATGTGCTAGATGTAAATTTAGTTCTCTTTTTTATATATTCTTTTCTCATATTACCTCCTTTTTAATATTCAAATTATATCAAAAGTATTAAAAAATTGATATAATAAAATAGTAAGGAGATATTATGAATGTAGGAACTGTTGTAAGAGGTATTAGAACTCCCGTAATAAAAGAAGGAGACAATTTAGAAGATATAGTGATAGATTCTTTATTAAAAGCTAAAGAATCAGAAGGATTTAATTTTGATGATAAAGATGTAGTAGCTATTACTGAAGCTGTAGTAGGAATTAGTCAAGGTAATTATGCAACACTTGATAATATCAAAACTGATATCAAAAGGAAATTAAAATCAGACCATATTGGTGTTGTTTATCCAATATTAAGTAGAAATAGATTTGCAGTTTTACTATCCGCAATTGCAAGATCTACTAAAAAGATTACCATGTTATTAAGTTTTCCATCAGATGAAGTGGGTAACGACATATTATATAAAGAAGACTTAGAAAAGAATAACGTTAATTTAAATTCTGTAATTAGTGAAAAAGAATATAATAAATATTTTTCACATTTCAAACATTTATTTACTGGTGTTAATATGGTTGAATTTTATAGAGATTTATGTAAAAAAGAAAATTGTGAAATAGAATTTGTTTTTTCTAATAATCCTGAAACTATTTTGAATTATACTAAAGACGTGTTAGTTGCAAATATTCATGACAGATTTGATACAAAAAAAAGATTAAGTAAAAAAGATACTAATATATTATTATTATCTGAAATAATGAGTGAAAGTATAAATGGTAGTGGATATAATAAGGATTATGGTCTTCTTGGATCTAATAGATCTACCGAAGAAAAAGTTAAATTATTTCCAAAAGATGGTGATATATTAGTCAACAATATTCAAAAAAAATTAAAAAAACTAACTGGAAAAAATATCGAAGTAATGATATATGGCGATGGAGCTTTTAAAGATCCAATAGGAAAAATTTGGGAACTCGCAGATCCAGTAGTAAGTCCTGCTTATACTAAAGGTCTCGAAGGAAGCCCAAATGAAATTAAATTAAAATATTTTTCAGAAAACAAATTTAAAGGTTTATCTGGCGATAAATTGAATAATGCAATAAAAGAAGAAATTAAAAACAAAGAAAAAGAATTAAAAGGACAAATGGCAACTCAAGGTACTACTCCAAGAAGATATACTGATTTGTTAGGAAGTCTATGTGATTTAACAAGTGGAAGTGGTGATAAAGGAACCCCTGTTGTTTATATAAAGGGATATTTTAAAAATTATTCCGATTAATCTTCAAAATCAGGAATATACTCTATTAAGTCTTTAGGTTGACATTCTAAAGTTTTGCACAAAGTATTTAAAGTATCAAACATTATTGATTTAGATTTTCCATTTTTTAATATAGAAAAATTTGCTTCAGTAATATTTAATATTTTAGACAATTCTTTTGATGATTTTTTTCTATCAGCAAGCACTCTATCTATTCTTAAAACTATCATTTATTTCACCTCTTTGTTTAATTGTTGTAAAGATTATATCACAATAATTATTGTTTTACAATAATTATTTATTATATTATTATAATTCAATGTAAAAAGATGTCTTTTTAAAAATAAAATGAATAAAACTATTCTTTTATTTTTTTGTTTATGTTAGAATTAAAATGAACTTAAAAAATAGAAAGGAGTTTGATATGCAAATACTTGGATTTCAAAAACTAACATTGTTAGATTATCCTGGACATGTTGCTGCGACAATATTTACAGGTGGATGCAATTTCAAATGTCCTTTTTGTCAAAATGCAAGATTAGTAAATTATGAAGATGATGAATTAGATAATGAAAAGATAATAGATTACTTAAATAATAGAAAAAAATATTTGGATGCTATCTGTATAACTGGTGGTGAACCAACTATGCAAAAAGATCTAAAAGAATATATAAAAAAAATTAAAGATATTGGTTATTTAATAAAACTTGACACCAACGGAACCAATCCAAAATTATTAAAAGAATTAATAGATGAAAAATTAATAGATTATGTAGCAATGGATATTAAAAATTCTAAAAAAAAGTATAGTGAAACTTCAGGAACCAAAGTTAATATAGATAATATTGAAGAATCAATTAAATTATTAATGAATGGAAATATTGATTATGAATTTAGAACAACTATAGTAAAAGATTATCATGAAAATGAAGATATTATTGAAATATCAAAATGGTTAAAAGATTCAAAGAAATATGTATTGCAACAATTTGAAGATTCTGGTCATTTAATAAAAGATGGTTTAAAAGCTCATCCTAAAGAAAAATTATGTGATTTTAAACAAATATTAGAAAAAGAAATAAAAAATGTGGAGATTAGAGGTATTTAAGAAAGGGAGAGATAATATGTACAAAGTTAAAAAAAGAGATGGGAAATTAGTTGAATTTAAAATAGAAAAGATTGGAGCTGCTATTAAATCAGCTTTCGAAGCTGAAAATAAGGAATTTACTGATAATGTAATAGATTTTATTGCATTAAAAGTTACTTCGAATTTTGAGCCCAAAATAGTTGATGGAGTAATATCAGTAGAAGACATTCAAGATAGTGTTGAAGAGACTTTATCTTTAGCGGGTTATCCTGATGTTGCTAAAGCATATATTCTTTATAGAAAATTACACGAAAAAATGCGTAATATTAAAGATACAGTACTTGATTATAAAGATGTAGTTAATAAATATTTAAACATTAGTGATTGGAGAGTAAAAGAAAATTCTACAGTTACTTACTCTGTTGGAGGTTTAATATTAAGTAATTCTGGAGCTATAACCGCAAATTATTGGTTAAGTGAAGTATATAATGATGAAGTTGCGAAAGCACATAAAAATGCAGATATTCATATTCATGATTTATCTATGTTAACAGGATATTGTGCAGGTTGGTCTTTAAAGCAATTAATTCAAGAAGGGTTAGGTGGAGTTCCAGGAAAGATTACTTCTTCTCCTCCAAAACACTTATCTACTCTATGTAATCAAATGGTTAACTTTTTAGGAATAATGCAAAATGAATGGGCAGGAGCTCAAGCTTTCTCATCATTTGATACTTACTTAGCGCCTTTTGTTAAAGCAGATAATTTATCTTTTAAAGAAGTAAAACAAAGTATTCAATCATTTGTATATGGAGTTAACACACCAAGTAGATGGGGAACCCAAGCACCATTTACAAATATAACTTTAGATTGGGTTGTTCCAAATGATATGGCAGAATTAAATGCTTTAGTTGGTGGAAAAGAACTAGATTTTAAATATAAGGATTGTCAAAAAGAAATGGATATGGTTAATAAGGCTTTTATAGAAATAATGATAGAAGGAGACGCTAATGGAAGAGGTTTTCAATATCCAATTCCTACCTACTCTATAACTAAAAACTTTGATTGGAGTGAAACTGAAAATAATAAATTATTATTTGAAATGACTGCAAAATATGGTACACCTTATTTTTCTAATTATATTAATAGTGATATGGAACCAAGTGATGTTAGAAGTATGTGTTGTAGATTAAGATTAGATTTAAGAGAATTAAGAAAAAAAT
>LSQX01245472.1_pt1 | contig 11673 bp, 8 predicted proteins | sample 654561 | NCBI WGS metagenome assembly LSQX01 (sample SAMN04489861, study PRJNA283612) | anaerobic digester metagenome | isolation source: 4 biogas reactors fed with cattle manure at either 37C or 55C with and... | place: Denmark: Kongens Lyngby | collected 2014 | reverse complement strand
GCGGTAGAAGGGCCGATTGCTTTAAATATTTGCCTGGCAGACGATGGTTCATGCCCGAATATACCGACCTGCCAGGCACACCGTATTTTAAATAGAGCGCAGGTATCCCTGGTTGAAGAGCTGAAAAAGGAGACATTTGCTGACATGATAGAGATGGAGAAAAAGTGATATCAAGGATATCAAGCTTATAGAGGCTAAAAAAAAGGAGGAAATAAGCTATGTTTTGCAACCAGTGTGAACAAACGGCAAAGGGACAGGGATGTACATTAAAAGGGGTGTGCGGAAAAGACCCAGAAGTGGCGGCGCTGCAGGACCTTCTGGTGCATGCACTCAAAGGGCTGTCGCTGTACGCCCATGAGGCCCGAAAAAACGGGTTTGTTGATGAAGAGATTAATCGTTTCACCAGCAAGGGGCTGTTTACCACACTTACCAACGTAAACTTTGATCCGCAACGGTTCGAGAAGTATATCAAGCTCTGCTCCGCGCTCACTGAGCGAATAAAAAGCAAATTAGAGGCGTCAGGTTCTAACGTTCATTTTTCAGACCCTGCAGCCGGCTTCAAACCCTCAGCCGATCTCGCAGGACTTATCCGTCAGGGAGAAGAGGTGGGGATAGCATCGGATCACGAGGCGGCTGAAGATATTCAATCCCTCCAGCAGGTAACCCTCTACGGGCTGAAGGGAGTGGCTGCCTATGCTTATCATGCCGCAATTTTGGGTCAGGAAGACGATCGCGTTTATGCCTTTATGCATGAGGGTTTGTCGGCCCTGGCAGATAGGAATCTCAGTTTGGATGACTGGGTCAAACTGGTGCTGAAATGCGGGGAGATCAATCTGATTGCCATGGAGCTGCTCGATAAGGCTAATACCGGAGCTTATGGCCACCCAGTGCCTACCGGAGTTCCTCTGGGGCACAAGAAAGGCAAGTGCATTCTGGTCTCCGGGCATGATCTGAAAGACCTTGAGGAAATACTGAAGCAAACCGACGGTAAAGGTATTTATATCTATACCCACGGTGAGATGCTTCCGGCGCACGGTTATCCGGAGTTGAAAAAATTCGCGCACTTTTACGGTCATTTCGGTACCGCCTGGCACAATCAAAAGAAAGAATTTCCTGCATTCCCCGGCCCAATCTTGATGACTACCAACTGCATCCAGGAACCGCAGGATTCTTACTCTGACAGTATTTTTACTGCCGGCACGGTGGGATGGCCCGGCGCCAAACATGTGAAAGGCGGAAATTTTGGCCCCGTAATAGAAAAAGCTCTGGCGATGCCCGGTTTTGATGCTGACGAGGATAAAGGAAGCGTGATGGTGGGATTCGGCCACAACGCGGTTTTGAATGCAGCCGGAAAAATAATTGAAGCCGTAAAGAGCGGCCAGATCAGGCATTTCTTCTTGGTTGGCGGTTGCGATGGAGCAAAGGGCAGGCGCAGCTACTATACGGAGTTTGTGGAAAAAGTGCCCGGGGATGCTGTAGTGCTGACGCTGGGATGCGGCAAATTCCGTTTCTTTGATAAAAAGCTGGGTAGTATCGGTGATCTTCCCAGGCTGCTTGATATGGGACAGTGTAACGATGCCTATTCCGCTATCCAGGTTGCCGTGGCGCTGGCAAAGGCTTTTGAATGCGGGGTGAATGATCTGCCCCTTTCTCTGGTACTCTCCTGGTATGAACAAAAAGCCGTTGGTATTTTATTGACGCTTTTCCATCTCGGCATTAAAGATATTCGTCTTGGGCCGAGCTTGCCGGCTTTTGTAACGCCAAATGTATTAAATGTGCTCGTGAAAAACTTTAATATTAAGCCTATTTCAACTCCGGAAGAAGATCTGGCTGAAATATTACAGAAATGATGGAGGAATGAAGCATTTTCAGGCAGATTTTTGTTCGGCATATAAATTTTTAAATAGAAAATAATAACGGGGGGCGGCGTATATTGCGCTTGTCCCCCTATTTTTAAGTTATTCGATGGATCTTATTGCCTTTATTTTCACCTCTTTTTCCCCGTTACCGGTTAAGAGCCTTAACAGCTTTTTGTTTGTATCCAATCCCGTAATAACCCCCTTAATGGTGCAGACCCTGTTTCTGTAAAGCACCTTAATCGCTATTTTTTTCCCATCCTGATAAGATTGTTGGACCAGACGTTCCCACAGTTCAAATTGCTGTTCGTCAATGTAGGGCGTTGCACATTGCTCCCCGGTCTCTTTCTTTTGTTTTGCCAGCGCTTCCCTGTGTTCGGGAAGCATCAGGGAACTGCAGAAAAACTGGTTGTAGAGTTTAAGTTTAAGGCTCATCTCCTTTTGCACCGCCCTTTTCTGAATTTGTGTTTGTTGTTAGCCCGGCAAAAAATAATGACTAAAAACGAAGAACCTTTTCCTCTGTCAAATCGTCCAAATTATGGTTGGATGAAATATTCTCATCTTCAGGGGGGAAATGGATATGAAAGGAATAGGTGCGATTCGGCGTATTGATAATCTCGGCAGGATAGCCGTTCCCAAGGAACTAAGACGCAACCTGTGTATTGGTACGGGCGAGCCATTGGAAATCTTTGTAGATCGGGAGAAAGTTGTGTTTAAAAAATACTCGCCTGTACTGGAAATAAAAAATATTGCCTCGAAATTTGTGCATGTCTTACACGAAATTTTGCCAGGGAACATTTTTATTACAGACAGGGATCATGTGGTGGCTTCTTCAGACCCCGGCCAGATTGGAAAAAAATTGACTGTATCGACTATAATATAACGAAAGCCCTGGAGGGAGAGGATATACTGGAAAGCCGCCGGGCAATCTCCCCCATCCGCGCCGACGGCTACATTCTCGGTACTGTTGGGCTGCAAAGAGACAACCTGGATTTAACGGCTTTAAAAATAATTAAGGTCACCGCCAGTATTATCGGTAAGCAACTGGAATAGATCAATTTGAAATGGAGTAATAATTACGCTTCATGCCCCCCGATCCTGGTAACCCTATCAAAAAGCCGCCTAATGCGAACTGGTGTTCTATAATTATAGCATATTGGATTTGAAGTTGTTATCCAGGTTATGCTATGCTATGCTAAGCTATATTACAGATGTATAATAGTTAATAGTAACCGGAATTACCTATCAATATAAAAAATGGAGATGATTGCATGGATAAGTCAAAACCTGTGGTAACAATCGAAATGGAGAACGGTGATCGGATCAAAGCGGAACTGGATCCGGTAAATGCTCCAAACACAGTCAGGAACTTTATCGCTCTTGCGGAAGAGGGATTCTATGACGGTCTGATTTTCCACCGGATTATCCCCGGTTTCATGATCCAGGGCGGATGTCCCCAGGGGACAGGGCGCGGGGGGCCCGGTTATTCCATCAAGGGAGAGTTTGCTTCGAACGGCCATAAAAACGGTATAGTTCACAACCGGGGAGTGATCTCTATGGCGCGTTCCCAATTGCCCGATTCTGCCGGTTCACAATTTTTCATTACAGTAGCCGATGCGCCCCACCTGGACGGCCAGTACGCCGCATTCGGATTTGTAATTGAGGGGATGGATGCTGCCGACACAATTGTGGCAGCGCAAAGGGACCCTTCGGATAGACCCCTGAAAGATCAGCGCATCAGGACTGTGACAGTTGAGAAGAATGGTGTTGATTACGATCCGCCGGTGAAAAAGTAGGGAACTCAGGTTTTTAAAGGGGCCTTAACAAGTTTAACAAAAAGACTTGATATCAGGCTAAAAATTCCGAGATAGGTAAATACTATGATATAATTTTCTCCTGTTAGATCGAGTATATAACCGCTCAAAGAAGGACCGATTGCTCCGGAAATGAAACCATAAGCAGTAAATATCAGACCAAAGATTGCTCCAAAGTGTTTTAGTCCAAAACAGTCCGATGTCAGGGGAGCGGAAACAGCAAATAACGTTCCAAAGGCAAAACCAATGATACCTGCAAACACAGCACAAGCCGCCGGGCTTTTAGAGTAAGCTAAGGCAAAATATGCTCCTCCGGCAGCTAAAAAAGTAATACTCATGGTCAGGCTTCTTCCTGCAATATCCGAGATATAGCCGGTTAATATCCGGCTCAAACCGCTCATTGTATTAAAGGCCGTCAAAATTATTACTGACGATTCCATGCTAAATCCCCTGAAAAGGCCAAATATAACCGAGAGGTTTACCATAGCAATCCCCGCCGCACCCTGGAAGGCCCATGTGAGCCAGAGGAACCAAAAATCTCTTGTTTTCAGCGCTTCTTTCACTGTTAGGGATTTCTCCACGGGTTGCGGCGGTTGTATTGCAGCACTTGTAGCACTTGCACCACCCCCGGATACTGCTTCAAAAGCGATTTTTATTCTTTCCGGAGTCTCTGTAAACTGAGCTGCCGTTATGCCAATCAGAAGACTGATTGCGGCTATCGCAAAGTTCATGGGAACATAGCCTGTAGAATGAAGCATTTTGCTAAAAATCGGTGCCATAACTGCTGCCGACATACCGAAAACCAGGCTGACTATTCCCGATACAAGTCCTCTGCGATTGACAAACCATCGCTGTACAGATGTCAGTCCGGGGATGTAAATAAAACTGCAAGCAGCACCATTGATAAAAGCCCAGAGATACAACCAATAAAGACTTGAAGTGCAGGCTAAAATGAGCATGTTTAGGCTGCAAGCCAGTGCTCCGATACTGATCATCATTCTGGTACCGTATTTTTCCTGCCACTGCCCCACTAAAAACATAAAAAATCCCAGTGCGGTTAAAAGAAAAAACATGGTATTGTTAACAGCACCCTGTCCGACACCAAACATTTCTTGCCAGTAAGGCCCCATAACCCCTGGGTAGCCGAATATCAGGGCTCCCGGCCAGAATATTGCAACCGAACACCCCACAACCGCCAAAATACCCCTTTTGTTTGCTATCAAAGAGTATCTCCTCCTTGTTTCGGCTTAACATTGCACCATTTTTACTTATTACAGTTTATTATGAATATTCAGATTTGTAAAGATATATTATTCTTTGTTCCCGTCTGATGAAAGATTGGGAATTCTTAGGGAATTCCTTCTTTTGTTCAAAAGGGCTTCTAACCGGAGCAACGAGCCTCGCGGTTTGAAGCCCTTTTTTAAGGTTTGAAATCCATTTTTAACTGTTTACTTCCACACTGTTAACTTCCCCGCTGTTTACTTCACCGGGATTGGCAGGGCGTTTATTTCTTCCAGGTCGGACAGGTCGTGAGCCTTGATCATTCCCTGAGAGAGCGTGTAAAGGACATCGCCGATATAGATGACCCTTTGCACATTTTTGTTGCTGGCGTACCAGTGGCGGCCGGATTTGAGGTAATCTTCCCCTGTAAGGTGGGTGATTTTCCCCTTCAGTTGGAAGCCTTGCGTTAGCCCCAGGTTGTAGACGTATGCACCCTGGAAGGTAAATACGCCGTAGTCGGGAACCGCTCCAGCGCTGCCTTTGGACTCCATCACGGTAACGGGAAAAGCCAGGAGGTTTTTCTCCTTGCTGAAGAGCAGGGCTTTGTGGTTTTGCAGGAGCTCGGAGCTGGTACCGCGGCCCCCGATTGTTTCCTTGAATTTCTCCACGGGATTATGCACATCGCTGACATCGAAGAGGGCTAGCTTGATCCCCAGGTCGATCGCTCCGGTGCTAATGATATTCCCCTTGCTGTCCTTGTGGACGATCTCCATGGTATCCTTGCCAAAGCCGATGATGTGGTTTTCATCGTAAGGATGGAGGTAGTCGCTGTAGCCGGGAATTTTTAAAGCGCCGAGGACGCGCGGGGTCTCCGGATTCCCAAGGTCCAGCACGAAAAGCGGGTCCATGGTCCGGAAGGTAACCATGTAGCCCTTCTTGCCCATGAAACGCACGGCATAGATTCTTTCACCGGGGGCAATATCTTCAATTTTTCCCGTCACGCTTAGATCTTTATCGAGAATATAGACGTTATTCCGGGAAGTATCCCCACCGCCGCCCCAGGGGTTAACCGAAGTGGTGGCGATACGGAAGTGCTCAGCGTATTCGTCCATGGAAAACTGGTTTAATACAGTGCCCAGCACCTTCCCCCTGGCGGTATAGCTGATCCTGCCGCCATCCAGGGCGAATTTATAAATATAGGTATCGGGGCTGTAGGATGGAATTCTCGCAACGGGGCTGCCGTATCCTGTCACAGTGGCATAGAGGTTTTGCTGGGAGGCGTAGATATTGTCACCCGCACCCAGGAAGGTATGCACCCGGACGGGCTCATCGGGTTGGGCCAGATTCAGACCCGCGACGATCAAGTAATTGGGCCGGGTAAAACCGGGGAAATAGCGGATCCTCGCATAATCGACGCTTATAAATTTCTCATTTACGGCGGTGTCGCGGTAGGAGGGTGTCGGATTTTCGGCTCCTTCCATTATTTTTCCCGCTACTGCTTCGTCCATGTTTGCAGCCTTATCTTCCATGATATAATAATAGTTGATGTTCCTGTTGGCTGCCAGGTAGAGGGATGCGCCTATCTTACGGGAAGAGACGTAATACCCCTCCAGTTCGACTTCCCGCAGCTGCTTGATATTTTTCCGGTCGCTGATGTCGAAAATAACCGTTTTGACCGTGGGGTGAAAGTAAAAAGGCGGGGGGTAAATCATCATATTTTGATCTTCACTGTAGATAACGGGATCTTTAGTGGAGGGGATTTCCTTGCGGGAAGCCCCGATAACAGTAAGATGCTTCTCATCCACGTAGATCTCCCGGGGGGTAAATTCCTGGTCCTTAAAGCTGATCGTACTGCAAATTTCCATCTGCTCCGGGGGATAAGCCCTGGCGATAACCACACGCCCCCCGTTGACCTGGTAGATGTACTGCCCGTCTGTCTTGACAAGATCGGCTTCATCCACCCCCTGAACCTGGATATTGGTCTGGAAGTAATCTCCGGAAGCAGGTGAAGGCGCGGGCGCTGTCTCTTTCATTGCCGACTGGGCCTCCTCGGCCGCTCCCGCATCCAGGGCCAGGGCGTTTCGCCGGGGTCCCCCCAGGTTCCCGAAGAAGTTCCCGTAAAAAGGTTCAGCCTCCTTAAGCAGTTTTTCCAGGTTGGCCTGGGAGCCGACCACGGGGAGGTTTTCCGCCGGTTCTCCCAGCTTGTTCGTCCCCACTCCAGAGCCGGAATCCTGAATAACTGCCGTCTTTGTATAGGCCTGCCATTTCACCTCAGCCCCCAGGGCCTCGGAGACGAAGCGAAGCGGAACCAGCACCCTGCCGTTTACGAGCTGCGCTGCCGCCTCCAGGTTAAATTCCGCGCTGTTCTTCAACGCTTTTTCCTGGCCGGGCTGCAGCTTAACGATATCGTCTCCCCGGGTGATAATTGCGGTCGGTGGCGTGTCGATCCAGTTTATTTCGGCACCCAGGGTTTCAGTGATCGCCCGTAAAGGGACCAGCAGTTGCCCGTTTTCCAGCTGTGGCTCGACGTCGTCAAATTCTATCCCTTCGCCGTTTATGGTTACCGATATGGGTTGGGCGGCAACGCTCAGTGAAAAAGCAGCTAAGAGTAAGACAGCAACAATTAAAAACGGAAGCCATTTCATTTTCATGGATAATCCTCCTTGTAAACGGATTTTATTTTATAAGTTAGACGAAGATGAAAGGGGAAAAGTTCCCAACTCCTGCGTCCTGTTCTAGAAAATAGCGCCCTGTTCTAGAAAATAAAAGAAAGGGTGAACCAAATAATGGTTTTCTTCGTCCTCTATTCAGATGACGAGAGCATGATATATTCATGACTTTTAGATCAACGGGCAAAAGGGGTGGTAAGTTCAATGCTTGTTGACGCACATATTCATTTGGCCTTAAATCATTTATTTAATAAAAGGGTTTGGGAAAGTGCCGGCAGAGAGAAAAAAATAAAGTGGATCAGGACGATCTTCAAGGAGTATAAAAAACGGGGAATCTATATTTTGAGGGATGGAGGCGATGCGTTTTTTGCTTCCAAATTGGCGAGAGAAATAGCCGGGGAAGAAGGCATGATCTACAAATCCCCGATCTATGCCTTATATAAAAAGGGCCATTACGGCTCTTTTTTGGGGAAACCAATAACCGGCCTTGAGGATTTTAAAAGAGAATTTAAATTTCTTTTAGAGCACGAGCCCGATCATTTAAAAATTATCTTAACGGGATTGGTAGACTTTAAAAAGTATGGTGAAACCGGGGAAACTGCCTTTAAAATGCATGAATTACAATATATGGCGGACGCCGCCAAGGAACATGCTCTGCCTGTGATGGTGCATGCCAATGGCCGGGATGGAGTGCAAAAGGCCATAGCAGCAGGCGTTCACACGATAGAGCACGGTTATCTGATTTCCGAAGCGCAAGTTTACTCTATGGCCGAAAAAGGAATTGTGTGGGTTCCGACCCTCGCTCCCCTGGGAAATATTCTTCATTCCTCTGACGAAAAATTTAACAATCGGGAAAGAGAAGTCATCAGCAAGGTATTTGAAGGGCAATTGGAAAATATAAAGAAAGCTGTTGAAATGGGCACAAAGATAGCATTAGGCAGTGATGCCGGAGCTTATGCCGTTGAACATGGGCAGGGATTATTCCACGAAATGAAACACCTGCAAAAGATAGGCTTCAGCAGAGAGGAGCTGGAAAAAATATGTTCCGAAAATGGAGCCAAAGCATTAAAGCTGGGCGATCCTCTGGACCTTTCTTAAAAGATTTTTCAGCCGATGGGCAATCAATATTCTTTTATTGCTGCTTATGTTCACAGATTAAAGGCTTCATTTGTACCGGTATATTTTTTTCTCAATTTTGGCTTCTCGATTTTGCCGGTAGGGTTTCGGGGAACCTCACCGAAAAACACTTTTCTGGGCCTTTTAAATTTTGGCAACTCCTGGCAGTACTCCAGGATCTCTGCTTCCGAGACTTCCTTGCCGGGAATCAGGGCTACAACGACAGTTACTATCTCGCCGAGCCGCTCATCGGGAAAACCGATTGCCGCCACATCCCTAACGGCGGGGTGGGTATGCAGAAAGTTTTCGACCTCTACCGGGAACACATTCTCACCGCCAGTAATTATTACATCCTTTTTCCTGTCTACAATATAGAAAAACCCGTCTTCGTCCTGCCTGACGATATCACCTGTATGGAGCCACCCGTCCTTTAACGCTTGGGCTGTTGCTTCCGGGTTTTTATAGTATTCTTTCATCACGCCGCCCCCGCGCAGGATCAACTCTCCCGGCCGGCCGGTGACGACATCATGGCCATTCTCATCAACGATGCGGGCCTCCCAATTAAAGCCGGGTCGCCCGATGGCTCCAATTTTGTGTGTGTTTTCCATCCCCAGATGTATAGAGTTCGGGCCGGCACCTTCACCGAGACCGTAGATTGTATCATAAGCCATCTGTGGGAAATACCGCTTCCAGTGAGCAATCAATGAAGGAGGTACGGGCTGGGCCCCTATGTGCATAAGGCGCCATTGGTCAAGCTCGTAATCCTCTATTTTCAGCTCGCCGCTATCCAGCTTCAAGAGTATATCCTGCGCCCAGGGAACGAGCAGCCAGACGATGGTGCCTTTTTCCTCGCTTACAGCTTCAAAAACCCATTTCGGCGATATTCCTTTCAGGATCACCGCAGGTCCGCCGACAATAAGGCTTCCGAACCAGTGCATCTTCGCGCCGGTGTGATAGAGCGGAGGAATGAGGATGAAAACATCCTCCTCGGTTTGAAGATGATGCCTGTTCTCGGAAATACAGGCATGCTCCATGTTCTTGTGGGTCAGGAGTATCGGTTTTGGCTGCCCTGTAGTTCCGGATGTAAAGTAAAGCCCGCAGGGATCATCGAAGGTAATATCTACATTAAGGGGATCAGCTTTTGCCTCGGATAGTAGTGCTGAATATGATTCGGCAAAGGGCGGGATATCTTCACCCACATAGATGTAATTTCTCACTGAGCCAAGCGTATCCTTGATGGCCTCTATCCTCTCCTTGAACTCCGCGCCAAAGATAAAAATCTGGGGCTCGGCAACATCAGCACAGTATTTTATGTCTTCGGCAGTAAACCGGAAGTTGAGCGGAACTACCCATGCACCGGTACGGAGAATACCGAAGTAGGCCACCAGCCAGTCTATGGAATTGTTCATGAGATGCATGACTTTATCACCTTTTTTAATACCCATCCCCCGAAGAACCTGTGAGAACCTGTTGGCATCCCTGTCAAACTCACTCCAGGTAATTGCAAACCGTTTGTTTTCTGCGGGAGCCCTCTCCACCAGTGCTATCTTCTCCGGAAACATCCTTGCATTCCTTGCCAGCATCTCACCAATGTGAACTTGCACATTATACATATTCTAGGTTTCCTCCCTGTATTTTAATTTTCAGTTTCCAGGCAAACCTTCTGTAATCTTATATCCCTGTGGGGTTCAAAGGTATTGTATAATAACTTCCCACTAATGTCAATATTCGGAAATGAACTTCCTGGCAAAAATTACCATCGGACTTATTTCAAGAATGATTATTTTTCTGAAACATATTACTACTATGGAACGTCTAATAGAATAGAGCTATTAAGGGCAACCCCTTAAAATCTTGACCTGGGAAAGGAAGGGAAATGATGAAAAAAGTAAGCTTGCTGCTAGTACTTCTCCTGCTGTTAAATCCGGTGTTGGGGGCGATTCCGGTACTGGCCGCCGATCCTCCCGCGGCGCCTTCAGACTTGAAAGCAGTGGCCGTATCGGGGAAGGAAATTAAATTAACGTGGACTGATAATTCCGATGATGAAACGGGGTTTATAGTGGAGAGGGGCGATTCGGAGAGCGGTCCTTATTCCGTACTTCCTGCCGTTGGCCCTAACGTGACGGAGTTATCTGATACAGGTCTTACTTCAAATACTGCTTACTATTACAGAGTAAGGGCTTACAAAGCAGATACCTCGAACATCGATTCAGAATGCTCCAATGTTTCCGGCGCCACTACCTTTTCGCTGCCGCCCTCTGCTCCAACGGATCTGAAGGCAGCCGCTGTTACCGATGCGCAAATTAACCTGTCCTGGACGGATACCTCCGCTAATGAAGAAGGCTTTAAAGTTGAGCGGAAGACCTCCACGACCGATTTTCAAGAAATTGTTGCTGTCGGGGCGGATATAACTGCCTATGCCGATACGGGGCTTGAGTCCGGCGTTACCTACACTTACAGGATTAGAGCCTATAATAATGGGGGAAATTCGGACTACTGCAATGCGGCCGGAGCTACGCTAGGAGGCAAACCCTCAACGCCCGCAAATCTTAAAGCTGTGGCTTCCGGTTCACAGATTAATCTTACGTGGGCCGATACTTCTGATAACGAACAGGGGTTTAAGATTGAACGGAAAGCAGCGGGAGGCAGTTGGAAGGAGATCGCCGGCGATCTCAAGAAAAATGTTGTTTCCTATTCTGATAAAGGTCTTACTGCCGGTGTCTACACATACAGAATAAAAGCGTTTAATGATGCCGGGGATTCAGACTACAGTGCGGAGGCCAGTGCGGAAATCGGTGTTGCCCCTTCCGCACCATCCAACCTGTCGGCGGAGGTTGTCTCCAATTCCCGCATCGATTTGAGCTGGAAGGACAACTCGGACAACGAAAAGGGATTTAAGATTGAACGAAAAGCAGGGAAGGGCGACTATGTAGAAATCGCCACTGTCGGCAACAATACGCAGACCTATTCCGATACCAAGGGGATTTCTGCCGGGAT
>LSQX01209786.1_pt1 | contig 11674 bp, 4 predicted proteins | sample 654561 | NCBI WGS metagenome assembly LSQX01 (sample SAMN04489861, study PRJNA283612) | anaerobic digester metagenome | isolation source: 4 biogas reactors fed with cattle manure at either 37C or 55C with and... | place: Denmark: Kongens Lyngby | collected 2014 | reverse complement strand
TGGAGGAGTAAGTGGATCTGGATTTCCCTCTGTCCATACAGTTTTTTCCCATGAGCCGTATGCATAAGTGCCTTCTATGGCTACAATTGGGGCTGTTAAATTTCCAGCACTTACCGGGATTTTATCGGATTTTAATGTGGTTGTAGCCAATAGGTTATCTCCGTCATCAAATAGTTCCGCTTTTATTGACTCAACTTTACCTATATCGGCCCCACCAAGGGTAAATGTTGCTGTTACTCCTTTGTACGCCTCAGAATCAATAATGCCAGAGTCATTTGCTGAAACTACGGTTATATCCTGAAGGGGAAGTACTTCTACCTTGGTGATGGTTACAGTCACGTCTTGTGAATCTACTCCTATCCAAATGCCTACTAATGTATCGGGTTCGTATTTACTCTTTAACTCTGACACTGTGTAGTCCTTGCCATCCGTCCTGGACTCATAACTTGATGCGTCATTAACTATTAGCGTACCGTTACTGCTAGGCGCTCCATCAGCAGCCCATTCATCTCCACCAACGCCCTTGAATGTTCCGTCATCATTCCATTCAAAGAATTCTCCATCACCATTCACATCAAAGTAAAGGTTTAGGTAATATTCTCCTGATCCCTCTACTATGATGCTGCCTAAGTCGCCTAACTTACCTGCTTTCATTACAAAGCCTGATTCTATTTTCTTGTCTCCGGAAACTTTAATAGCTATAGACCCGTCATCATTTATCGTTTGGACTACATTGCCACTACTATCTACTATCGGAAAGTAGGATCTGTTAAAACTTTTGCCTGTGTAGAACATTACCGGAATATCTGTTGTAGCTGCTTCTTCCACGTCTACTGAACTGATGGTTGCAGTCTTTTCCTCTCCTTTGGATGAAGTAACTCCTACCCATATTCCGATCTTTATATCAGCACCATATTTGGCTTTCAATTCTGCTAAAGTATGGATACCTCCACCAGTTCCCATTAGATTGAACTTGGTTGCATCTGTAACGGTAAGTACCCCGTCCTCAATGGTTCCGTGACACAGGGCATAAGCATCGCCGCCAACACCTTTATACTCGTTTTCATTCCAATTAAAGAATTCACCGTCATTGTTTAGATCAAAGTAGAGATTTAGACCATACTCTCCGGTGCCTTCTACTGTGATACTGCCCAACCCAGCTAATGTCCCCGCTTCCAGCACAAACCCGGAGTCTATATAGCCTTCGTCATTAACAGTTATTGTTATAGACCCATCAGCATTTATGGTCTGGACTACATTGCTATCTTTTATCGGATCGTAAGATCTATTAAAGTCTTTGCCCGTGTAGTAGAGCACGGGAAATGCCGGTTCTTTAGCTTCTACCGTTACAACACAGCTATCTTTTTTACCACTATCAGCATCTGATGTCGCCGTAATAGTAGCCGTTCCAACAGCTACTGCTGTTACATTGCCATTCTGATCCACAATTGCAACATCTTCATTGTCAGATGACCAGTTAACCTTTTTATTAGTAGCATTTGAAGGACTTACTGTAGCTGTAATCTGTCCCGTTTCTCCAACGGTTAATGTTAACTCTTTTGGTGTCACACTAATAGCACTTACAGGAACTGTAGCTGATTTAAAGTCTTCCGGAGTTAGTGCTACCTCTTCTTCTAGTACAAACTGGACACCTTTATAGGTGAATTCAACAACTACTTTTTCCGGCAAATCAGCTTGGGTTACTTCGTCACCAGTTAGCTCATAGAGCCCATTTTCCCAACTACCACTGGAACTTACCCTTTGAACCCCAAGGTCAAATGAACCTGATAGGTTACATGGCCAGTTGCCAGTTTTGCTGGGATTCATCTTGTCCAGAACAGCTACGTTCCTAACAATCTCTTCATGTTCATTATTGTAAAGGTATACTTCTATGCTGGTCAGACCTTGTTCTGTATTAAACCCGTCTGCTATGTAGAAGGGCCATTGTATAGTAACCATGATCCGGCCTTTGGCGCCTTCGGTTAATCCTGAATAGTCCTCTCTATACGTCCCAACGCCTATGGTCGTATACTCTCTCACAAACTCTTCCAACTCGGATATCTTCGCCACCGCAGCATCCAACTTGGCTCTTAGTTCCTCGTCCACCCGGGCTTGGTCGCTCGAGTCTAAGGCGTTAAAGGCTTCTTGTGCCGCTGCTACTGCTTCAGCATTCTCCAAATACGCAAGGTAATTGTAGATTGCTGTGAGCTTTTCGCCATCTGGCTTCGGCTTGCTCAAATCCGGCAGCTCCGGCGCTTCCCCCGTCGGCACTTCCGGTAAGCTTGAGATTAAAGCCTCTACCGGACCTACGTCTGCAATCACCGCTACAACACAGCTATCCTGCTTACTGCTATTAGCGGTTGATGTTGCAGTAATAGTAGCCGTTCCAACAGTTACTGCTGTTACATTACCATTCTGATCTACAGTTGCAACTTTTTCATTGTCTGATGACCAGTTAACTTTTTTATTAGTAGCATTTGAAGGACTTACTGTTGCTGTTAATTTTCTTGTTTCCCCAACTGTTAATGTTAATTCTTTTTTATCCAAGCTAATACTACTAACCGGTATCGATACTGTTCCTCCACTACTACTGCCACCGCCTGACGTAGTAGGTGGAATTGCTTCTTCTTCTCCCTCTATCTCTTCTTCTTGTGCTTCTTCCTTCACATCAACTATTAAACCTTCTGCAACAGTCATATTCTCCGGTTCTTTATCAATACTTACACCGGCAGCGTTTATCTTCGCATTCTTAATATTTTCTCCCCCTATAATGGTTACACCGGCATCAGTGACCAAGTTTGCAACTGCAGCATTTTCATTAATTGTAACGGAAGTACCATCTGCTTCTTTACTAATAGTAAGATTTCCAACAGTTCCATTAATTACATTAATACTTACTCCAGGGCTCTCAACAATTATATCTTCATAATCACCTTCCAGTATTATTTCCTGACCTTCGGATGTAATTTCCAGTATCTCTATACTTCTGAAACCCTCTCCTGCTAAGTCTTTCTCTTGCAGTATCACTCCAGAAATTAACTGCAATTTTTCAATTTCTGTTTTGCCCATTGCCACTATCCTGACTTTTCCGTCCTGTTTGAGTACAACTACCGTACCTTCAAGCGAAGAGTTTTTTATAATCACACTGTTTTCTCCGCCGCCTTTGATAAAAGTCCTTCCTTTAACGGTTACTCCATCAAGTTCAACATTTCTGTCTCCTATACCTTCAGTAAGATATAGATCGCCGGAGATTACCATATCTTTGAGATTAACGCCTGCTGTATTAACTACAAGATTTCCTTCCACGGAATTGCTATATGTACCTGCTTTATTAATTAGCAGACCCATAATATTATCAATCATTTTTATTGACTCGGCACGGGTGCAGTTATCCAAAGGCGCGAACCTGTTGCCTGGTCTACCTAAAATGAAGCCTTTTTCCGCCAATGCGCTGACCGCGTCCCATGCCCAAGATGCAATTTCCCCAGAATCAACAAAACTGTTGGCCGCATTCTTGTTATTTGCTTTAAGGTTAAATACCCTTGCAAGTATAACTGCTGCTTCCTGCCTGGTTATAAATGAATCGGGATTTGCATAACCTGAACCGTCACCTATTAGTATACCTGCCTTGAAGGCTTTTGCTATTTCGTCAGCATACCATGCATTATCTTTTACATCTTTAAAAATGTGACTTGCTTTATCTTTGAAATTGAATACCCTGTTTACGAAAGTAACAAATTCAGCTCTCGTGACAGGATCGTTTGGCCTGAATGTGCCATTGGGATTTCCTTTCGCAAGACCTAATGAAATCCATTTATTAATTTCTGCTGTTGCCCAGTGGCCAGAAATATCTGATATTTCTCCAACACTATTAGCAGCATAAGGTACTGTTATAAGGCTAAATAACATCATGAATAAAATACAAATGTAAAATAAGTAAACTGAACCATTTTTATGCAAATATTTCATTTGTCTCTCCCCCTAAAAATAAATAGATTTATACGCGGATATTGCTACTGTCTGGATCTAATAAATCATATGAAACTTCATGACCTATAAAAAATTGCAATTCTTCTTCTAATAGATGATTTATATTTTTTGCTTTCTTACTCAGCGACCATAATTTATATTTCAAACAATTACGCTTATGTCCGTGTAATGTTAGTTTGTAATTACCGTTTATACCTTCAATAATTACCAAACACCTTTTCTCAATTAAAAACATTTTGAAATTACTAAAAACCGTTTTAAAGGATACAAAAAAATGCTGATGTATATTTTGGGAATATTCAATACTCAAATACGTATTTTCCTCTGAATTATTTGTTATATTGAAATCCTTATGAAAATAAATTTTTTCAACAGGTTTATCAATTAAACGATTCAATTGATTTATAAGTACAGTTTCTTCTCTTATTGAAAACAACAAATCGTTACCGTATATATTTGGTATAGGATTATTAAAACTAAAACATAAAACCTCCTCAATTTCACCAATTTGTCCTCTTGAAATTATTTCAATAACAGTTGAAATAATATTATAGAACTCCAAAGTGTTTCCAAACATTATTCTAGATCCTGTAGATTTACTAATATTAATTAATTCGAATATATTACTGATATCTATTGCTGATACTTTTTTCATTAACACATTTTTTTTATTGTTTAGCAAAAAGCGAACAATTTCAAACTCATTTTTATTACAAATATCTACAATATAGCTATCGTAACCTTCAACTGTCCTTTCAATATGAGTGTGTAAAAAGATACCCGGATAACTTTCCAAAAGAAACATATATCTTTTTAAATTAGATTCAACAACTCCACCTAAAACGCCCATTTCATAGGTAATATCCATCAGCTTTTGACACCACTGACTGTCTCCTATAACACATATCTTCTTTGTTTTTAAATTTTCCATAACCAATTATCCTTATTATATAACCCAAAAAAGATTTATAGAAAAAGATATATTTGTGCCATTTTATAACAGCTTATTTACTTTCACCTTGCAAAAAATTTATGGTTTTTTCCAACCTTTGAACCTCATAGTCGATCAAGGCAGTTTGTTCTGCCTGGAGTTTCTTACGTTCTAAAATTGCTTTTTCTTTCGCTTGTATACTTTCAGACAGCTTTTGTATTTCATTTTCATATTCCCGAATTAACTTTTCTGTGGTTTGTGAAAATTTCTGCAAGAAGGTATTAAGAATTCTTTTCCTTTCTTCCCCGTCTTTTAATAATTTATCAGTGCTTATGCCATTATGATTGATTATATCTAAAACTGTTCTCCGTTTTAGTTCATTAGGTAAGTAATCAGGCAATGTTTTCATATAGGTTTCTGCTATAAAAATTGTATTTAAGCCATCTAAAAGAATGTTATTTTTTTTGTAAATATATTCTATTTGCACTAATTCTCTAAAGTCTTGTAGACTTTCTCCATTGTTTTTAATATTATTTGAACCGTTTGATGGTTTATGTATATTTGCGTGATTTTTATACTCGTTATCATTTTTATTTTTGTTATTTTCATGCTGATAGTTATTTGCTTTACTTGTAAATTGCTTAAGCGTACTTACGTTTTTGTTGTTATCAGTAATTGACAGATTTTCACTTACACTGTTGCTATTATTTTTTTCTTTCTTGCTGGAGACAAATAGCCTATTAAGTGGAATCAACCTATTTATTCTATTTATTAAATTAGAATTTGATTTATTAGTTGTTTTGTTCATAGTAAAATCCCTCCGATTATCTGTAAGCGTTTCTTCCTGTATTTATTTCTTTGTGTGCTTTCTGTCCATCAATTATCTTTTGTAATCCACTGTGAGCCTAAGCAAATTGTTTGATGTAGACATTATAAAGTAATTTTTTTAAAAAAACATCACTCGAACTAGTGAGAAAAAGCATTTTTCTATTGTTCATCCAAATGGGTGAGGCTTTCTTGGTATACGACGCCTTTTCATGAAATTTTAAAAATTTACAGTATTCATCAATATATTCATGCTTTTCGCCTTTTCTACTGCTTGGACTCTCCTGTTCACCTGGAGTTTTTCATAAATATTCTTTACATGAGTTTTTGTTGTATTTATAGATATATTCAATCTTTCTGCAATTTCCTTGTTTGACAATCCTAAAGAAATCAGTTCAAGCACATCCTTCTCCTTTTTAGTAAAAGGGTCTAATAAAAGAGAACTTGTCTCTTTTTTTATTTTTAAGCCATTTCCTTTTAAAAAATCTTGCAATGCCTTAGCATAAACCATTTGACCTGCAAGGAGTTTTAGTAGCACGATACGTTCTTCAGTAAATATTCCTTCCATAAGACTATTTTCCAAGTATAAAACCCCAATAGGAATGCTCTGAAATTGTAATGGAATGCACGCTACGGATTTCACATCCGATTGTAAAATATATGGATCCTTAATAAAAATCCCAACTTGACTTTTGTTATTCACTATCACAGTTTCAAGTGTCCTGGCAACATATCGTACAATCAATTTTGAAAGCTGATTGCTTTGTTCCAGAGGTATAGATTTTAAAACTACAGCATAGCTTCCTTCACTGTCTCGTGCCGCTTCAATAAATAATTCGTCGTCCTTATCTAATATCAAATACCCTTTGTTTGCACAAACGCTTTTCATTGCAATATTCAAAAAAATGTCTAAAAGCTTGTCCGTTTCAGATTGTTTAGAAATATTTCTTAATGCTTCATGAATAGCTATAATATCCCTATTTTTTGAAACTTTACTTTCTCTGATATTGTAATACTGAAAGATATTATTTATTATTTCTGATGAATCAAGCAATTTCCTTTTTTCTCTTAAAGCTACTTCATCCAGAAGATCAGGATACTGCCGTTTCAGATCCTGTGTTTTTGCTATTGCTCCCCATTTTCTATATAAACGTAAGGCATCACTCATATATGACCTCGCAACTTTGATTCTGCCTTCAACCGCATAAAACTTCGCAGCCAGTTCACTGGCAATGGCTTCGTTCTGAATATAACCATTCTCATGGGCAAACTGTATTGCTTTATCATACAAGATTTCAGCGTCAAGTTTCTTGCCTGAAATTCGCGCTATTTCCGCTTCAATCAACAGATACTTGTGCATAAAGTTTGCTTTGCAGAATTCAGACCATTTCTTCATTTGTCGCTGATTTTTATTTAAAGCCAAAATGAGCCTTTTTCTTTTCATTAAAGGCATCTCCCCATATACGGCAGTAATTGAAAGAGAATGATAGAAATTGCACTCTGCAGAAATCAAAAATCCCATTATGCTCCCTCTAAACTTTTTTATCTTTTCTGCTAAGAAAAGAGCCTTTCGGTAACTTCCTGCCAGGTAACACAGCTGCATTTGTGTAAAATAATGAGCTACCAGCGATGCCTTGTCTTTTTCTACTAATTTCAATAAATCTTCTTCATTAATATTTTGAGTAACTGATGAAGAAAAAACACCGTTTTGGTTTGTCAAAATAGAAGCAATCTTTTTATAAGCTATTGCGTTTACGGCAAGGTTTTTATGTTTTACTTTTTCTGCATAGTTGCTGCACTTTTGAGCTTCTTCCAAGATTTCGACCAAGGGCGTTCCCATTAAATATTTATTTTCGAGTATAACTCCGTATGAGAACCCTGCAATAAGTACATCACCTGCTTCAATAGCACAACTTATTGCTTTCTGCAGATATTCAAGCCCTTCTTGCGCATGATTCGTCCAGTGAAGTATTATTGCCCCGAATGTAAAGTAAACTATGCATTTGCAAAAATTTTTGTCGTATTTTTCTGCAAGCGCTATCGCTACTTTTCCAATCTCATATCCCCTTTCATAATTTCCAAACAAGCTTCCTTCAATTATGCTGTACCCTAAATATCCTATGGAAGCCATTTCAGTATTCCCATATCTCAAGGCATAATTACCTGCCTTTACAATGGCAAAGGAATATAAATCAGGACAAGCAGTACATGTTACAAGTATTAATTTAACAAGAAGTTCAGAAATCTTCATCCGCACTGGATTTTTCATCTCAGGCAGTAAATATAAATCCTCTGCTTTCTTGCCGTACATATACCATTTATAAAATAGTAGTTCTTTGATATTATCGAACAAACTAGGCTTTATCGGAAGCTTCATTCCGAGTTTTGTCAAGGCATTTATACCAATTCGTGCGGCCTTAAGATATTTACCCATCCCGGCATAAAGTATCATTTTCATACCATACAGATCTGCTCTCTCAAAATCCGTTTTCGTCCAACTGATTATCAGATCGAACAATCTTTCAGCCTCGTTTACATTTCCTAACATATATTCACATTGAGCACATTCCACATGAAGGCTATAGCATAATTGGTAACAACTTTCCCATGCATTTTCTGGAAGAAGTTTTATTCCAGCTTTAAAACAATTCAACGCTAAATCGTAAGCAGCAGAGGATTTAGCTTTTTGCCCTGCCCAGAGGTTATACTTTGCAATATTTAACTTCTCAGCAGGATCATTAATCAATTCCAAGCCACGGTTAAAATGGTCTACAATTGATAATATTTTGTCGTCAAATCCATCCTTATAAAAATTTTGCATAATTAACCGGCCAATTTTTACATGCGCTTCTTTCTTATCTTTTTCAGAAAGCAAAGAATACACTGCCTGCCTTACTTTGTCATGTAGAAATTCATTAATATCAATTACGTTGTAATTATACAGTGCCTGAAAAACTTTACCTGAGTGAGAAACAGGCAATATAAGACCCTCAATTATAGCCGGCAGCAGCATAGAGTACGTTTCTACAGATGTTTTCCCACAAATAACAGAGAGGATATTTATGTCAAAAGTACTACCCACACAGGAAGCTAGTTTCAAGATATCCAGCGTTTTTTCAGGAAGTTTTTGCAGTTTCAAAAGTATATAATCCATAACATCATCAGGGATATGGATTTTTTTTATTGATTCCATGTTCCATTCCCAGCAACTTTTGTTTGCATTATATTTTATGAACTTTTCCTCATAAATTGCTTTTAACATTTGACTGAGGAAAAAAGGATTTCCGCACGTTTTACGGTAAAGCGTTTCAGAAAGTATATACAGTTTTTCTCCCGGGCAATGTAAAGCATTGGCTACAAACTCCGAAACTTCTTTCCAATTAAAAGAGCTTATGCAAATTTCCCTTAAGGGTATCTTTTCGTTTCGAAGTTCTTTAATGGCAATCGAAAGTGGATGATCCCCACTGATCTCATTATCACGGTAAGCACCGACAATAAGCAAGCGGTCCAGATCGGTGTATTCACATATATATTTTAGCAGACGCAAAGAATCCATATCTGCCCATTGTAGGTTATCCAAAAAAATTACAAGTGTAGTGTCCATTTCTGAAAAAACTTTTATAAAATTCCCGAATAATATCTGAAATCGGTTCTGTGACTTCTTAAGTTGAAGTATCTCAACCGGTTGTTGTTTTCCAATTATCATTTCTATTTCTGGGATCAACTCTGTGATGACAGCACCGCTATGCCCCAAAGCTTTCTGTATTTTACTTTGCCATAAATCCAATTTCTCTCTACACTCAGTCATAAGCTGCCTTATCACACTACCTAGAGCGCTCACATATGGAGCATATGGAATGTTTTTTTTGAGCTGATCGAATTTGCCGTATCCATAATATCCCTTCTCCATAGCAATTGGTTTGAGAATTTCACTTATTAATTTCGTTTTTCCCGTACCTGCATAGCCACTTATTAAAATTAATTCACCCTTACCATTACATGCACGCTTAAAAGCGTTTTTCAGGGTTTTTGCTTCAACTTCCCTTCCAAAAAGCCTGCTTGGTATCTTAAAGCAATTGTATACATCTGCCTGTCCAAGGAAAAATGGTTCGATTTTCCCTGAAATATTTAATTGCCGTCTGCATTCTTCTAAATCTCTTAAAAGGCCTTGTGCAGTTTGGTATCGCTCATCTACTGTCTTAGAAAGCAATTTTAAAATAATATCTGATATTGCTGAAGGTATATCAGGATTAATTTTATCCGGTGCTTTAATTTTTTTGGAAACATGAGCATAAATCCACCCATCATAGTCTTCGGCATTTAATGGAAGTTGGCCAGTTAGCATCTCATAAAACACTACCCCAAGAGAATAATAATCGCTTCGGTAGTCGATGCCGTTCCCAACAATACCAAAGAGCTCAGGAGATGCATATTTTAGATTTTTTAGTACAACGTAATTCATAGTATGATTTTCGCTTTTCATATAAAAATTGATCGATAGGCTTAAGTCAGAAATTTTTATTTTACTTATTTTAGGATTGATAAATATATTCTCTGGGTTTAAATTATTGTGGATTATCCCATTTTGATGAAGTTCTCCTAAAGTCTGTGACAATTTAATAGCAATATCAAGAAAGATTGGAAGTTCCAGAGGATTGTTTTTAATGATATACTCTCTAAGAGTCACGCCTACCGTATCCTCAATTATCATAATAAGGTTATTGCTTATATTTTCTAATTTAATAGGTTTAACAATACCCTCTATATTTAGATTACTCGTAAGCTCAAAATCATGAATAAAATTAGATATATCGCTTGGAGTAGCCGTTTCTTGTTTTAGCACTTTAAAAATAGCCGGTACTTTACCGCTGGCATTATATCCCTTATAAATTTTTATCCTATCATTTTCATGAATCTTTTTTTGGATTATATACCCAGGTATCTCAATCATTTTTTCCCTCACAATTCTCTTAAATAGATTATTTGTTTATATAAATGTGCTTAGTAATTCATAGTAGTATCATGTCTTTCATGCCGGGATACCACATTGTCAGACTTATAAACTTTAAAGAAATCAATATAAATCTTTAAATCTGTTCTTTAATTATCCTAATAAAAACATTTACAAGATCTGGATCTAAATGCTTTCCACTTTCATTTTTTATAATTTCCAGTGCTTTTTCTTTGCTCATTCTTTTCTTATATACTCTTTCCGATGTACATGCGTCATATACGTCTGCAACAGATAATATTTTAGCTTCCAATAAGATCCTATCTCCTTTAAGGCCAAGCGGATAGCCCGTACCATCAATCCGTTCATGGTGCTGTCTGATAATTTCTGGTACATTTCCGGGACACATTAATTCTTCCATTATTTCAGCGCCAACAGTAGAATGTTTCATAATTTCTTCATATTCGTCTATATTAAAGCTGTCTTGCTTATACAGTATACAGTCCCTAATTGTAACTTTCCCTATATCATGAGCCAATGAAGCATATTTAAGGAAATTCTTCCTCTCATCATTCAAACCAACTGCATCAGCAATCATTAATGCATATCTGGACACATTCTTTGAATGAATATATAGATTTATATCTTTAGCCTTCATTATTTTGAGCAGTAAATCGATTTCTCTTCTGATACTTTCACTTATCTTTTGTTCCAGACAATTATCCATGCTTGCCCACTGCCCTTTTTCTGCTATAAAATTATTGGAATTTTGTGCTGAATTGTTCACAAGAATAATCTGTTTGTCCGGGTCAGTAAAAATCAATTCTTTACCTATATTTGATTGTTTTTGTTCTTCCTTGCTTCGGCGGTGCTTCTTTGCCTCGCAGCAAATACTCAAAACAGCTAATTTTAACCTTGACATATTGCTCTTTACCAAATAATCTCTGCACCCTGCTTTTATACAATTAATCATATCA
>LSQX01379595.1_pt1 | contig 11675 bp, 10 predicted proteins | sample 654561 | NCBI WGS metagenome assembly LSQX01 (sample SAMN04489861, study PRJNA283612) | anaerobic digester metagenome | isolation source: 4 biogas reactors fed with cattle manure at either 37C or 55C with and... | place: Denmark: Kongens Lyngby | collected 2014 | reverse complement strand
TTGAGAAAGTTGACCAAATTGAGATAATGGATAAGCGAGCCAAAGTAACTGAATATCTACGCATTACACCCCCTTCCCCTGTAAGCGCATTGAGAAAGTAGACCAAACTGGGTTCTGGAGGCTTAAAATGATAGCAGTTTGTCTTATATTTGGACAGCTTAACCACCAAACCAGCAAGCCAATGCATACAGCTACAGAAATTAAAATCTGCGATGCGGTCAGAAAAATGATGACGCAATTGCCCCAAAAGAAGGCTCGCAGCCTGAATTCGGCCAGCAGGATGGCCGGTGTGAATCTCTACAAATATTCTTGTAAGGGAACCGTGCCACTTCTCACTAGTCTGGTACGATATTGCCAGTCACAAGATCTCGATCCGGGGTGGCTGGTATGGTTGTGCCAGGAGCATGTCAAGGGGACCTTGAAGGAAGAACAGTTGCTTGAAATCCTGGACCTTTGGCCTAAGTTAAAAATTGAATTCGAGTCAGCCGCTCATGTCGCCCTCGGAAAGGTACTTGGATTGGTAAACGTTCCGAATGATTCAGATTGGGCAGCCGAGACAGCTTAGCCCGGGTCGGATTTGACCTGTCTTACGGCCTTGATATCGGTTGGTTTTTGTATATTTGATATGTGAAACCGTCAAACAAAAACCGACACCCACGATGAAACGATTTCTCTTCTCCCTCGCCCTGGTTGCTGCTTCCGCGATGATGGCGATCGCTCAGCCGTTCGTACGGACCAACAGCGCCACCCCGAAGATCCAATTCCCGGATATCCCGGGGTTTCATACCCTGGTGGCCGATCTGCATACCCATTCGGTTTTCTCGGATGCTTCCGTTTGGCCAACCGTTCGGGTGGAGGAGGCCCTGGCAGAAGGACTGGATGTGATCTCGATGACCGATCATGTGGAATATCATCCATTTAAAAAGTACATCCCCGAAGATAATCTGGCCAGCACCGAGCTCATCCTCAATGCGGCCAAAAACAAGCCATTGATCATGATCCCGGGAGGGGAGATCTCCGCCACATCGGATCATTTCAACGCGTTGTTTATTAACAATCAGAACGATACCGTACTCAAGAACAAGACCCCCTCGATCCGGATCAAGGCGGCAAAAGACCAGGGCGGATTCGTGTTCTGGAACCATCCGGGCTGGACCTCCCGGGCCAAGGACGGGAATGCGCCGGTTGACGAAGGGTTTTACCAGCTGATGGAACAGGGTCAGATCAACGGCATTGAGATCTGCAACGGCGATGAGTTCTGGCCCGAGACGCTCGTCCTGGCCCAAAGGTACCACCTTACTCTGCTCGGGAATTCAGACATCCACGGGGTGAGCCATTATGCCTATACGCCCGACCGGCACCGGACGGTGACGCTAATTTTCGCGAAGGAGAAAACGCCGGAAAGTGTCAGGGAGGCGCTTGAAAATCAGCGCACCATCGTTTATTGCGGCAATTACCTGGTGGGCACGCCAGACCTTCTGACGCAGTTGCTCACGGCCAGCTTGCAGGTGTCGCTGCCGGTGGTGATTCATTAGCTTGTGAAGATTCCCCCGCATGGATGATCTCAATTGGAAAGCCTTCCTGCTACTATTTATGAGTACCAGGAGTAGACACATCTATAAGTAAAAAAAGTGACCTCCCCCCTAAAAAACTGGACCATTCTAAAGTAGTGTTTCGGTCGATTTTCGAATACCTTTAACTAAGAGAAAATGGGAAGACCTAAACGGGATTTGTCAGCTCGGCGGGAAGTGACCCTGGAAGAAGGTTCCTCCCGGATCGTCATCCGCACCGCGAGTCGGGGGGTGTGTTCAATCGTTTGCAAAGCAGTCGGTGTGGCACTTCCACCAGCCATTCGTACACTATAGTAAACTAAGAATCTTGTTGCTTTATCATGGGTCACTTGTAGTGCCAAAGACTTTTTTATCTCTCTTAATTAATTGTCTTTGAATTATTTACAAAAATCAACTGTAGAAGATCAGTTAGGTTTATGAATAATCCGGGCTAAAACTGATGAAAAGAATTACGATGATTATTGCAACAATCATGTCATATCGCTGAACCAACTTTTCTGTAACCCTGGATTCTATCCAATTTGAATCCAGAAAGATCCACCATGTTTTTCAATTCCGGAAAAAGCAGGATCTGACCAAAATGGATTCAATAATTCCGTTAGTTGTTTATCATTACTAATAAATTGAGCTGGAAAAATAGGTTTATATTTTTCCGGGTTTGCAAGGATAAAACCAGCCAGCACATATTGCTCCGAGTAAAATCGATCACACATAAACTGGGGATAGTCAAATGGAAGGTATATATCATGAAAATGCACGATTACACCTTTTTTGAGATAAGGAAGCAATTCCAGAAAACAGACCGTTGCATCCGAATTTGGTAAACACCTGTGTGAATTATCAATGAATAGAATGTCGTTTTCTTGCAAGCGGTCAACTATTGATTTGATAGAATTCAAATTCTCTAAGGGCTCCCTGATCACTTCGTCTGCCAAAACATCAATATTAGCACGCGGTTGTGGATCAATAGAGATAATCTTAGTCTTCAATCCGTTATTACTGATTGATTTACGTGCAACCTTTGTTGAGTTCCCCGAACCAATTTCGAAATAGTGAACTGGCTTAAAATGAGAAATCATTGCATACAGAGTTACAATATCAAGACCGGGTAGGTAACCATTATTCCATGCTGGTTGATTTTCATCTTTTTCCCGAGCTGAGTCCTTGAAGGTAGAAAAAACCGATTGAAAACCAATAATTTCACTGATTAACTTTTCATAACTAGGTCGTTGAGATTCCAATATATCGCTGATTAATGAATGAGGTGATTTTCCGTATCCAAATCTTGGCTTAAGTTCAACAGGATATTCTAATATCAACTTTTGATACTTAGGTAAAAGTAGCTTAGCTATGGTCTTAATACGATTAATCATGATTATTTCGATTTGATAAACTTATTTGTAATGGTTTCCTTTTCAGTAAAGACTTTTACAAAATACACCCCAGGCTCAAAGTCTTCCAGGTTAACTTTCAAATAAGTTCGTTGATTGAAATCCGGCACCTCAATCGACTTAACATTTTGGCCTTGAATGTTATAAATATACATTTTCCAGTTGGTTTCAAATTCCGACGAAGTTAATATAATACTTAATTCTTTCAAAGCTGGATTTGGAAATAGCTGAATCTCTGGATTTAGATCGGTAACTTTATCCTTTTCTTTCGACTCAGAATCAGTTGAGGAAACTAAAGGCGGTAGTGGTGTACATTCTGTAGTTGTATTAAAAGAATACGACGCGGCCAAAGTGCCCTTTATACAAAGTAATTGTTGTGTTGAATTTTGGTTTGTCTTAATGCTTAGATATAGATTGGTAGGTGGATAAATGTCCCAATCAGAGAAATAATTCGAGCCAGTTGTAGTCCATGTTATGGAAAATTGATTTGAGATATAGTCAAATTTCACTCCAGTACTATTCAACCCAAGCAGTTCATCTGAATTGTCGCGATCGAAATTGCCGACGACCAAATTACTTCGAAATCCTCTCATTCCGCAGTTATCATTACCCCCATCACTCCATTTCCAATTCCAAGTCCCGTTTTCATATTTGAACATGGTCATCCAGCCATTTGGCAAGTCATTGCCGAGAACTTCATCCTGACCATCGCCATCGAAGTCACCCACAATGAATTGATCTCGATACGGTCTCATATAACTCATAGAATACGTAGGATTGTTCGTGTATCCATAATCAGAATTAACCCATTGCCAAGAATTTCCGGATGTATACTTGAACCAAGTTGTGTACCCTGAAGGTAAGTCAGAGGCTAAAAGGTCATCACCTCCAACTCCATCAAAATTGCCAGACAAAACATAATCTTGATATGGCTGAATATAGCTTAATGGATACTGGGGATTATTGATTTGTCCATTATTTGTTTCCCAAAGAGTCCAATTGCCCGACTGATACTTGAACGTTTTGACATCATTCCCATTAAATCCAATAATGTCATCTTTGCCATCACCATCAAAATCACCAACAACCAGGTTATTCCTCATGTAATAAATTCCATCGCCTCTGTTGGGGTCCAGGTTGTTATTCCATTCTATTTGCCAATCTGCAGTGTTATTGTTAAAACTTAGCATGATAATCCTATCGGGGCTACCGCCAGTTTGACATCGAAGGATTTCTGATTTCCCATCCCCATTAAAATCTCCCTTATAGAATTTGTCCGTCGAACTAATCGTCCAGGAACCCAATGAATACCCATTGCTATTTTGCCATTTTTTAGTCCAACCTTTAGAGTTAATTAGCCGTAAGGTGTAAGTTTTTCCGCTTGTCGAAAGATTGCTTAAATCTTGTACTGTGGAATATCCAGGTGCTGATATCCAAATTACATTCAGATTTGAAAGTGGTGTTCCTGTATTTAGTTCGAAATATCCACTTCCATCGGATTTAGAATAGGTTATATAGCTACCAGTTCCATAGGCCATGGCCCATACTACCGCGTTAGCTATTGGTTGATTATTATTATCCTTTACATACCCTGTAAGTCTGTCTGTTGAGTAGTTATACATATTATAATAGCTACTTGGTTTGGTGCACCGTGAACTGGATGGCGTTATTGATTGGAATCCGGAAAATGTAGTCGAAACCGATTTCGAGGTATTTGAACCATTCCACCAACGACGATATGTTCCAAAGAATTTTTCATAGCAAGTGTCGCCATCAGAAGCAACCCAATTAATATCTCTAAATTGCCACCAAGAAAACCCCTTTCCGCCACAATCTAACGTTCTCGTACTTATATGTGTACTATAGCTGCTTTGGTCGGCTTCACTACCCGTCTTTGGGGAAGTTTCTGGTTGCGATGTCCCGCTAAACCCTGTTTCATCAATAATCCAAGGCATTGAAATACTTTTCCCTGTCCAATAAAGATAAGAAGCTACAATATCTTGTGAAGTTGTAAGATTCTCACTCCAAGCATAATAATGCATTCCTACAAAATCAATTGGCATAACCAGGGGATCCCAGGCAACGCAAGTTTGCGGCAACATCGGACCAACATATATTAGATGATTATTATCGTATTTTTTTATTGCATCGCACCATTCTGTGACCCAGTTGGAAATTTTCATTTTGTCATTTGGGCTTCCAAGCGACCAGCTGGAGTTTAGCTCCGCCATTATACTATAAGCAAACACGGTAGTGTTGTTTTTATAATGGTTAGCCACATTTTCAAGAAATGTCTTATAGCTATCATGAATATTCCAAGCTTGAGGTGCTCCAATGAGTAGGATAGCTTTTAATTGAGCCGCCGCAATTCTACTAAGAAGGTCATCCAACAATGAAAAATAAGTGGAGTAATTATTATTGGGTTTTACCAGCAAGCTTGTTCCTGAGGTGTTCGGTCCAATTCCATGAATTCGTACGGTATTAAAACCCATGTTTTTAATAAGGGTTAAATCCGAATTAAGAACACTAGAACTGGTACTTTGATCTGTGGTCGTACTAAAACAAAATCGGCCATCCTGATTGTATGGATATCCCCAAGTAGTACTGTAGTTTCCATTTGGCGAAACATACCAAGAAGATCCATTAAAATAGAAATCCACACAATAACTGACTATTAGAGGCCTAAAGGAGCTGCCATTGACTGAAAAACCATCACAGTTTACGCTGACGTACTGGGAGAAACCGATACTACACGAGGTTACCACCCAGAAAAGTGAGAAAAAAATTTTTCTTTTCATAAAGGAGAGATTTGAAAGTTAATCAACCCAATTTATGCATTAGAAATACTACTGATGCGTTAAAATTTAGAAGTCATAAAGTTAATAATGTTCTTTGACATTTTGATTGGATTTAGTATCTGTAAGTAGTTCGTTTATTGGGGCTTTATCAAAAGCCGAGATACCCATGATCTGGATGATCTCCTATATCGAAAGGGGACTTCGGAGTTGGTGTGTGACATAAGCAACTGTTAGATAAGTACATATGACTACCCAAACATGAAGGTTGACAGCATTTTCAGAGTGTCCCCAGAGCTTTTTAATGGTCAGGTTTTGCTTGATCCATTTGAAGAATACCTCGATTTGCCAGCGATTGCGGTACAAGCGGGCGATCTCAAGAGCCGTTACCTCGAAGTTGTTTATCAGAAAGACCAGCTCGATCTCTTTTTCATCAGCGTAGTATTCCACCAACCTGAGTGGTTCACGGTAAAGGCGCTTCGATTTTGGCCCTGCAAGATGGATGGTTTTTTCGCTTCTCAGACCCGTGAGCTCATCGAGATTGAAGTTTTCTCCTACTACCGTATAGTCCAAGGTTACCTTGGCCCGGGTGATAAAGAATGAGTCGGCTTTATGCGTTCGATACAGCGCAACAAAATCGAGGTATGCTTTATCCATCAGGTATATAGCTTAATGCTCAATGAGATTGTCGTTGAGTCCAGGGCAAACACATCGTTGTCAATGTCGACATTGGGTATTGAGGTTCTAGCATAGAGTGGTCTGACCTGTTGAATGAGGTACTCGCTAAAATCGGCGAAAATCCTCCAGTCACGTCCCTCGTTTGCTCTTGATAGAGTCGATTGATTGACATTCTGTTTGATCCCCAAATGATAAAGCTTTTTCCGATGAGCCTTCAGGCATACACAAATATCGCGAAGCGAATTGCGTGCAGTCAGTTGACCGAAAAAGAGTTGGAGAAACTGGTTCCAGCAATTTAACTCCTGGACCCGGTGGTTGCCATTGTATCGAGCCACACACTTTTCAAACTCGTACCTGTTGATAACCTGCCCCAGTTGAGCAAAGACATACTTGCCAGAATTCATAGTTCTGCGTTTAAGCCGCAAAACTACTTGTCAATTCAAATCAAAAAATCAAAGAACGCTTATATTCATCTTATTTTCAGCTTATTACAATAATCTTCGAAAAGTTAACGCATCACTAGTACATTAGAAATTTGAAACGGAGGTGATAAATTCGAAACTTTCTCAAACAACCCCTCAAAAAAGAGTCGCCGTTTTGTTTGGCGGAGACCGCCCCAGGGAGAGACCCTTTTTTCTGTTAAATCGTATGGTAATCGGTTCATTGTTTGGGTGAAATCACTTTTTTTCTCTGATATAAAGTTAGACTCTTGATCTATTACCGCCATGGAAAATGTTGAGAAAGTTGACCAATTAACCACCAAACCAGCAAGCCAATGCATACAACTACAGGTCGGCTGGTCTGGTTGGTTGTTGATTGTCAGGATCGATCGAGTTCCAGAATCCTTTCGCAAAGAATGCCGGATATCGCGGCCGACAAAAGTTTTGATGAGGCGCGGTGACTCCGGTAGCAGACCACCGGAAGAGTCCACTCCAGCATAGCCATGTAATAGGGAAAGAGGTCCGGATTGCCCTCAGCGGTGCGCAAGGCATAACTCCTGATTTTTTGCGTCAGCCGGATGTTCCGCATTACTGTCTCGGGTAAGTCACTATCCTTCTGTGCCTCAAATGGTTGGTCAAGGCCTGAAAGATTGTAAAGAGGAACAATCAGGTCAAGCATAGCCACGACATCATGTTGGTCAGCTATCGGAGCCTGATCAATCATAAAGATGGCTTCCAGTCGGGCAAAATCGCTGATGGCCGCACGGGGCCTGGTCTCGGAAAAGTCGATCAGATAAACGTTCAACCCCTCGTCAAGCAAGATATTTTGCAAATTCAGATCGCCGTGACAGATTGCTGTGAGGTAGTCGTACGACTGTTCCCTTCTCCTAAGGTACTCTTCGCGGAGGAATCTATAGGGATTCAGGAACTCCTGATCGAGCCCGTCAATTCTGAAAGTGGCCTGTTCGGGATCAATACCCAGGACCTCCTGCGCTGTTTCAACAAGCGTGGGGAAAAAGGTGAGGGTAGGGTCGTGATCCCGGAAAGGATGGATCATCTCCCTAACCGGCTGACCATACCAAGGCTTTAAAATGTGCAGGAAGATCTTGTCGAATAACACCTCCAGATCCTCGATTGGCCAGCTTTCATAGAGGTGAAACAGCCATTTCAGTTGAGAGCCTTCTCCGCCAATCCCGACAAAATTGTATCGAAGGGCTCCCATGTTGCAATAAAAGGCGGTACCCAGAACAATTGCGCTGTTATTCAGGATATAAGGTAATGCGTATCGCTGACAGCAATCAGCTTCACGGGTGATCATATCGCGATGACCAATCTTCATCACGGTCGGTCGCAGCTTCCGGCCAGCCGCGTCGTAGGATTCAACCTGAAAGGTCTGGGCAGAATACCCCCCATGTAGCGGCCTGATCACTATCCGCGCCGAGTCGGTAAACAAACGGCGAGCAAGATAGACCTGATATAACTCCAGATCTTCAGAGCCTCCCATATCCACTTCCGTCTGAGTAATGCCTGCACCGGTGATACGGTTTGATTGAAATAACCAGGCAACCGGCTGCGTCAACAAATCAGATAGGTCCACCTGCTCCACATCTTCGATATTCTCAATCGACAGTAATTGTTCGATAATGTTCTCAATCGGCTCATTATAAGGTGGTTGCTTTCCTTTCGACAGGCGAAAGCGAATGCCGGTAAACCAGTTCCCTCCCGATGTTCGCCGGATGAAAGGCATCAAGGATGCGGGGAAAGGGGTGACCTCAGGAAAATCTCCCTCCGCCCGGCCAAGCCCACCAAAGAGCAGGTAGGGTTTACCCAGGGTCTCGCCAGTGCATAGCACGGCCCGCACAGGAGCAGAACCCTGATTGCGGGCGAGGTCGCAAAGCTGATCGAGCCACTGATCCAGTGAAACTGCCTGGTTATGGTCAGCTTGCACAATCGTATTGGGTTGATTATTAGCTGATAAGGCCCACTGAGCGAAAAATCCGCAGGTGGTTGGATCCTGCACAACCCGAAAATCAGGAGGCTCTGAAGAATCATAAGGGATAAAACCAGCACTCTTTCCCAATGTGATAAAGAGCCCCCGCCGGGTCAACTCTTCCTTGAGCGATTCAGCAGGAGAGCCGGAGCCAATGGCAAAGCCTAACTCGTGATACGCGACCAGGCAATTACCTTTCCAAATCCTGACTGGTGCGGTTGCCGGAGCCAGCAGGCTGACCGATACCGGAAAGCCTTCCAGATCAAGTCCTGTGGTTTGATAGGCCAGATTCCGCCGACGTAAAGTTTCCTCCTGGGCCTCCTCAACGCTGTGGAAAACGGGAAGTACTGCATCCAAACCAGTCATCCCCAGTACTTGCTGCACTTCATCCGACAAGCTGGCCAGCAATAAGGCCCCTTGTTTGGCAACCAACTGTCGACTGGCGACTAACAGACAGCGTATTCCACTGCTGGCCAGGTAACTACATTCACTTAAATCAATGATCAGAAACTCTTCTCGGTCAACCCAAGATTGAATCTCTGTGGTAAAAAAAGTGGAACTGACCGTATCCAGACGACCCTCCAGCCGGATCCTGATAACCGCTTCATCGGTGAAGATGACAATGGCTAAACCTCCTTGGGGCGTCTTTTTTCTGATCATTTTTCTCCTGCCAGGGCAGCCTCCTCCGTGGGAAAGATCTGGAAGATGGTAGAGAATCCCGAAATATCGAATATCTCCTGAATTTCGGGTTTCAGACAACAAAGACGGAAAACCCCCTGTTGCCCGGCCAGCCTCTTCTGTAACACAAGGAATACCCTTAGCCCTGAGCTACTAATGTAGTTTAAGCCAAGGCAGTTGATAATCAGGTTGTTGCAGTCTTGATCAATTAAGTTAACAACAGACGATTCAAACTCTACCGCACGGGTGGTATCAATTCGTCCATCAACCTTAACAATCTTGAACTGGCCTGATGTTGTGATTTCTAATTTCATTTTTCAATGCGTTTATTGAGCTTTAAATAGTTCTTATTCTCTTTTCTTTCATAGTCAACCTGATCCATAACCTTCTTGATCAGAAAGATTCCCAACCCTCCAATGGGCCGGTCTTCTGCCGCCAGCGTGATATCAGGATCGGGGCGGGCGGTAGGGTCGTACTCATGACCATCATCAATAATATGGATTGTCAACTGATTGTCTGTCCGGCTAAATTCTATCAGGATGGTATGGGATTCTTCATCATCATAGCCATAAAACATGATGTTGGTTATAGCCTCCTCGAGTGCCAGATTCAGGTTGAGCACCAGAGGCATAGGCAGATTCCAGTCGGTTCCGAGCTCCTCGAGAAAGGTTTCCATCTTGGTGAGTTCTTCCACCCGGTTGCCTAAAATTAGTTGCTTGCGGTCGTGCGTATTCATGGATCAGATTATTCAGGGTCGAAAAGCCGGTTTCTTAGCATGGTGGTGGATTGGGGCGACAGCTGGTTATCGGATTGGTTGCCAGTGAAGGAGAAAGAGACCCCAGCGACCAGATAGGTGCTGCCAATCAATGGATTAACGATAAGGCTCAGGTTCAGCGGCAGACTGAAATACTCTGTAATTCGTATGGGCCGTGCTAGCTGGCACCCAACGTTCACCAGGCCGGGCTTGGAACCATAATAGGTGCCTTTTACCTGACCTCCGCAAAAGGCGAGAAGGCTGGTCTGTCTCATCTGATGGTTGAATTGGAGCTCGAGGTAAATACTTCTAGAGGGATCCGCTCCGTAGAAGAAATAGCTTCCCAGAAGGTTAAAGGGCAGGCGATCACCGCCACTGGCCATCACCTGAACCTCCAACAGGTGGCTCGTGGAGGGCTCGCGAAACTTAAAAAAGTCGAACTCCCGGCCCTCTTCAAAGCTCCAATAGTCCCACAGGGCTACGGTGATAAATCCAAACTCACCGGAGAGATAAAAATCAGTTTCCTGAGCACCCTGGCCTGTCATTTTGTACGCTCCCCAGCTCCCCAAGGTGAAGGCTCCATGCGATACCGACAGGCTGGGCTGGATGCTGGGTGCCTGGCCAATTTCTAGGCCCCGCCAGATATACCGGCTCACGAAATCCACGCTGCCATCAACCGTGATGGCACTACGCGATTCCTGGCCCCGGAGGGTGAGAGGAGCCGGTAAAAGAGCGCCTAACAGAAAAATCCCGGTAAAGATGGTGCGAGTGTTCATAGAGATTGCCTCCCAGAATCAGAGTTTTAACGAGAACATAAATTGATTACCAGGCTGTTCCAGGTTGTAAGCCCTCGAAAAGCCGAAGGAGAAAGTTGATTTCATCAGCGAAAATAACACGATTTCCAGATTTATCTGAAGGCCTGATGAATAGTAAGTTTTTTGCGGTAACTGATTGGCCATATTGGTAAAGAGCCCCATGCCAAACAGCGTGGCTTGTGCATGGGTGGCATACAGTCCTTTGAACCCTAATTTACGGAACCGTACCGGGGGCAGATTGAGCTCGCCGCACAGTTTAGCATAATTCAATCCCTGGAGCTCGTTAATCTCAGCGCCTGGAAAACTCGCCATATCTCGATATTGCCTGATATCCCGATAGTCGAGATAGTTGTTCCCAAATCCTCCAAAATAGAAATGGGAGTTGGTTTTATCGGGTGGACCAAAGGATTGACCTGCTGAGGTTCTCAGCCAGAGGGAGGTGTGGCGAATGGGTAATAGGAGTCCAAGATCCAGGTTATGAATGAGTTGCGGGTAGAATGTTTTTTCGGCCAGACTGGTATAGGCATAAACATTCCAATCATATCCTAGCTCCGGCTCAATAG
>LSQX01272533.1_pt1 | contig 11675 bp, 12 predicted proteins | sample 654561 | NCBI WGS metagenome assembly LSQX01 (sample SAMN04489861, study PRJNA283612) | anaerobic digester metagenome | isolation source: 4 biogas reactors fed with cattle manure at either 37C or 55C with and... | place: Denmark: Kongens Lyngby | collected 2014 | reverse complement strand
TCCGAAATAATACTCTGTGCATCCTCTATATCCTTGGTATTCTTTAGAGATGGCTTTAGGTAATCTACCAATGCATCCTTAACCTGAATTTTAAGCTCCTGATCCTCATCGCTGTCGCTATTTGCTATTACATGAAAACGGATTATTTCCCTTGCAATACCCTCTTGAATCTTGCCCGGATTAGCCGCATGAATCTTAACAGCTTGGGTAAGCATCCAGGAGATGATTAAGAGTGTTAGAAGAAATAATATAGATATTCGATTTTTGTTTGGCTCCGAATGTAGTAACCTATTATGTAAATGCTTAAGCTTTAGTTTTAATTTTAATATATAATTCATAAGAACTCCTTTATATAATATTTGAAAATTGAGGATGTTTACTCATCCTTAAATGTAATATCTTATTATTGACCTAAAAGTAATTAAATATACAGTAACCGATATCTATAGACTGAATAAACTGAAAAGGTGAAAAGCTCTTGAACTTACTTTCATTTAATAGTAAAATGAATAAGCGTTATAGATGGATGGAGATAACCATATACCACATTAGCAGGAGGCATAACCTCCGTTATATGTAGTCCAAAGTTTCTGGTTTTATAGGAGGTTAGTAATATGACAAATAAAGCACCGATAGGAGTATTTGATTCGGGAGTAGGCGGACTTACAGTAGTAAAGGAAATAATGAATCAGCTACCTGGTGAAGATATTATATATTTCGGAGACACAGCAAGACTTCCCTACGGAAGTAAATCAAAAAAGACAGTTATAACATATACAAGGCAGATCGTCAGGTTTTTGATGAATAAGGACGTAAAGGCAATTGTAATTGCCTGTAATACCGCAAGTGCACTTGCACTTGAGACGGTAAAATCAGAGGTGGATATACCTATTATCGGAGTGGTAGAGCCTGGTGCCAAGGTAGCTGCGTCTACTACAATTAATGGACGAATAGGTGTAATTGGTACTGAAGGGACCATCCAATCTGGAGTATATAATGAGATTTTAAGTAAGACCAATCCAAATGTTGAGGTATTTGGTAAGGCCTGTCCTCTTTTTGTACCCTTGGTAGAGGAAGGATTAATCGATGATCCTGTCACCTGTGAAATGGCGAAAAGATATATCAATGAGCTCCTGAAGAAGAATATAGACACACTAGTACTAGGCTGTACCCATTATCCTTTGCTTAGAAAGACCATTCGTAAGGTTGTAGGAGAGGATATTGTATTAGTTAATCCTGCATATGAGACAGCAAAAGCCTTATCAGAGGTGCTGACTGAAAAAGGCCTGAGAAACGATTCTACCCCCAAGCTTAATCATAAATTCTATGTAAGTGACGGAGCAGAGAAATTCAGACAATTTGCTAATAGCATATTACCCTGTGAGGTAATGGAAACCAAGGATATTAACATTGAAGAGCTTGGATGATTAGGAGAATTATATGAATAGAAATGTCAGTATATTTATAGAGGGTCTTGTTCGTGGTGAGGATGAGAGTAGTATTACTACCAAGGCCACAGGAGTCTATCGTATGCTTGATGACGTGCATATACTTAAATATATGGAAAGTGCCGTAAAGAGGGACAAGGAATCAGATGCAACTGACAAGGAGCCCGTAGGCGCTGATGAGGACTGTGTGAACACGATAAAAATTTCATCCGGATTAGTCGAGATGATAAAGATAGGTGAGAACAGCACCCATATGGTTTTTGATTTAAGCAGGTCAACACAATCGGTATATGGTACCCCATACGGAAGCCTGTATTTTCAGATAGAGACCAAAAGGATTGACATTGAAGAAAAAGAAAATGAACTAGTCCTTAATATGGAGTATGCTCTTTCCCATGAGGATAGCCATATATCAGACAATCGTATTTATTTAACTGTTAATAATCTATAATGCTGTTTCATAATCATAAGACATATCAATATTACTGGTTCTCCTTAATGTACATTACGGTAATACAGATATACCCTTTCATAATTACGAAACAGCCTCAGATGTCTAGTTTATTTTCTCGGATACGAATCCATTCTCATCATATTCTACATTAAATGAAATGTCTTCCATGAATTTATAATATGCTTTTCGATTATCCTCTTCTGTTATCTGATAGGTATAGGTGTTATCATTCATAACGGGAAGAAGCTGTGTATCGGTAGTCCCATCCGGATTAAGATATATCTTTAAGAGGCCGGATTCTCTTTTTGAAGCATTAAACCAATAGTTACCAAGACTATAAGCTATGGTTTTTCCTTTATAGAATTCAATCCCCTGCATTACATGAGGATGACAGCCGATAACTGCATCTGCTCCGGCGTCGATATATATTTTTGCCAGGTTCTTCTGATACTCCACCGGCTCATGAACCCGCTCCTTGCCCCAGTGTACATATACCACCACGAAGTCACTATTCTCTTTAGCTTCCTTAATAGATGCTACAAACAAGGTGGGATCATAGGTTCCAATCATTCCGGGCTGTGTATCAGTTGCATACCAATCCATGGCATATATAACATGTGAAGCTGCCACATATGCAATAGTGGTATTCCCTATGGTATAGTAGATGGGCGCCTTAGCACGGTCCATATCTATGCCTGCACCTACATAATCGATTTCTGCCTCATCGAGAGTGGTGAAGGTATCAAGAAGGGCTTCTTGTCCAAAGTCTAATGCGTGATTGTTGGCTAGGGATACGATATCCACACCAATTTCCTTTAGTATGTCCACCCTTTTTGGATTGGCTCTAAAGGTATAGGATTTTTCTTTGATTTCGCTTCCTCTTGTACTATAGGCAAATTCATTGTTAAGCATGAAGATATCTGCCTGGTTCATTACATCGACAAGATCCTGTGAGATTCCTCCCAGAATTCCTTTGTTCTCTCTATCATAGCGAGCTACAGGTTTTGAATCCTCGTCAAGATTAACATCTCCAGCAAAGGCAAGAACTATAGGTTCTTTGGGCAATGGTTCTTCAACCTCAGAAGTATCGTCAGGTAAAGGCTCTTCATTCTCGCTTGAATTATTATCTGCTTGTGTTGAGCCAGATGAATCGGATGAATCAGTAATATCATCCTCAGTGACCTTACTATCCAAAGAAGTATTCGTATCCGAGGAATCCTCGGTATTAGCTGAGGATTTGTCTTCGGTTTTTTGCTTAATTATATTAGTATCTACATAGGTTATGGCTATAAGTAGAATAAGAATCGTAGTCATAACCAATAGAACAAAATTAAGCTTTTTGTTCAGATTGCTCTTTTTTCTGCGCATATATCCTCCAGACAAAAAACCCTCTTACCATGCTTTGCTAAGTTTAGAGGTAAGAGGATTATATTATTGTTTAAGTTTATAGTAGCTATGTGGTTATTTCTTTGAGAACTTATCCTTTATCTTGCCAAATAAGCCTTTCTTAGCAGCCTTAATCTCTAGATTGCTTCTTAAGCCCTTAACATCAGTAATATATATACCACTGATAACGGCCTTTACCTCTTTCTTAATGGGAATAAGGTCAAATATCTTGGCATCACACATCAAGGACATAACCTTTGGACCAATCTTAGCCTTTACGATAGGAACCTTGGAACGACGGAGATACTTAGGAGTCTGCTCAAGAACCATCTTGGGAAGGTTAGCTTCCGATAGCTTCATTTTCTTTTTATCGATTACTAGAATAGAAAATGTCTGAGCCACAGCCTTCATCTGTTCTTCAGATTCAGCCTGTTTTTTTTGCAGCTTCTTGCCTACGAAATATAGAGCAATGAATACGCCAATTATAACAACTGCAACTATGAGTAATACGAGTAATACGGTATCCATGTACTTATGTACCTCCTGATTTTGTGTTCTTATAAATATTATTTTTATTAAGTGTTGCCCGACTTTTATTTCCTTTTACTTGGGCAACGATTATTGTATCACAAGCTTGTGTTTTTATCCAGCATTTCTTTAATAATATCTTGAACATAGGAACCAATTCGTTTTCTTTGCTCCTTATCAAGCTGATTAGGATATATAGGCTTACCAAATTCTAATATCACCTTGGTTGATCTAACCGAAGGAATATGATTTTCGAAAATATCATCGGTATTGGTAAGAGCAACAGGAATGATTGCACAGCCGGTTTTTTCGGCAACCTTAAAGCTACCCTCTTTAAATGGAAGCATTTCCTTACCGTGATTCCGGGTGCCTTCAGGTGATATAAATATGGAATATCCCGCTTTAATCTGCTCTATAGCCTGAAGTATTGTCTTCATGCCTTGTCTTATATCATCTCTATCGAGAAAGAGACACTGCAAAAAGCGCATCCAGGTTCTTAGGAAGGGAATTCGTCCAATTTCCTTCTTTGCCATAAAGCCTGTCAATGTCGGTAAGCTTACATAGGCTATGGGAACATCAAAATAGCTTCTATGATTAGCTATATATAATATGGGTTCATCTGCGGGGATGTTCTCCCGCCCGATTACTGTTCGCTTTACTCCGGCAAGAAATAGTATAACATGAAAGGCCATGACAACAATTTTTTGTGAGCTTGCAACCTGTGCATGATGACTAAACTTACCGATTATGAATTCTATTAAAAACAATGGAATACTAATAATAAAAAATAGTAATAAAAACAAAACGATTAATATAAACCTCATAGCTTTCCTCCATAAAGAGAAACATTAGTATATTAAGACTTATGTCTGGCCTGTGTCGGGATTAAGTGGAGGTGGGGTGTTTTGATCTGGAGGTGGGATATTACCTGTATCTTCTGTGTTCACACCCTCATTGTCATTTATATCATTGTTCTTATCAATATCCTCAGGCACGTCATCCTTAATATCCTCATCCTTTGAATTCTCATTCCCTGAGTCCTCATTCTCTAAGTCCGGATTCTCTGAATTTTCGTTCTCTAAATCATCATTCGCAGGGCCTTCGTCCTTAGTGTCTTCATTCTCAGAGTCTTCATCCTCTAGATTCTCATCTTCTTTATCCTCATCCTCAAGCTCGTCGTCTTCTAATTCCTCATCAGCTAGCTCATCGGTAGAATCTTGTTCTTCTAATTCCTCCTCAGGAATAGGAGTAGGAGTAACAGGAGGCTTATAATTAATTAAGCTTGCATATATTTTTTCAAAATCAAAACCCTCGCTTGGTTCGTACTTATAGTAGTCATCCAAGGTCATATTATTGGAATACAGATAATTTGCTAAATCCTCTCCCACATATCTTATATGCCAAGGTTCATAAGCATATCCAGTAGAATCATAGTGATCCTTAGGATAACGTATAATAAACCCGAACTTATGAGCATTATCAGCAAGCCATATCCCCTCCTTGCATGTGGCAAAGGAGGTAATCAGCTTGTAACGCACGGACTTTGAAGATACATCCATGGCAAGTCCTGTCTGATGCTCGCTGGTTCCGGGAACGGCAGAATATTTAAGAGTATGCTTCTTCCCTTTATGTACAATATTATTGAGAAATATATCCTTTTGACGACTATAGGATCTGTAGCCTGATATTCCATATAGGGTAATCCCGTCTTCTAAAGCGGAAGAAAACAGCTTCTCTATGGCTACGGCTGCTTCTACGCGCATGAATTTTCTTTCGCTGTTACCAGTGATATCAAAGGTTATATTGGGAACCACCAGATTCTCAGGCGTGTAATCCTTCGGTAAGCAGTATTCCTTATTTACATATACAGTAATGCTTTTGGGATCCAAGTCCATTTCAGTGGCCGGAGTCCATGGAGCTTTTGTAGGTTCGTTATTTGGCATACTATCCTCTTCATTATCTTTATTATTATCATCATATTCATAAGTAGGAGGAATATATGTATAATTACCGGAGCCACCAGAATTTATTGATATAGCTCCTGGTGATACTGTGGAGGCAGCGGCTGTGCCTCGGTCTGTATGTATAGGTATTTCATTATCAGGTGAATCCTTACGGAAAAACAAGTATCCCGTTAATAATAAGATAATAAGGATACATGCTGATAATATAATTGGAATTTTTGCTTTTTCCATAAGGCTATTCCTTTCGTACCTAATTTCGGCAGGTTAGGACTCAAGAACTAACCTGCCTATCGTGAGAATAGTATAACATAAAAAGCACTACATATAAAATAAAAGATTTTGGTAGTTAGTGGCTGATATTATAATCATTTAACAATCTGTTCTTTAATTCATAAAGCTTATTGGATAAATCCACATAAACATTATGGGGATTGGCAAGTCTTCTACATTCATCCCAAAGGGTATTTTGCTCCTTAGCGGAGTATTCACGGATCTCCATAACCGAAGGAGAGGTATATACACATTTACCCTTAAGGAATATAGGTACGAGAAGCTCTCTTAATTCATAGGTATCAGGCTTAAGATAGGTTTTCTTCCAGGTTGCAATCGGGTCAAAGAGTAAGAGAGGCTTATCAGATGTAAGCTGCTCATCCTCTAAGGCTATTAGATCTGCCTTGATTTTGCCGCTATCCTTTTCATAAATTCGATATATTTTTTTGTTTCCCGGATTTGTCATCTTCCATGGGTTCTCTGAAAGCTTCATACGGGGTATAAGCTCTCCGTCCCTTTCAATCGCAGATAGCTTATAGACCCCACCAAAGGATGGGCAGTCCTTGGAGGTTATGAGCTTGGTACCTACTCCCCAGGAATCAATTTGAGCATCCTGTGACATCAAGGAATCAATAACATATTCATCTAAATCACTGGAGGCTGTTATGGTTGCCTCAGTAAAGCCCGCTTCATCAAGCATCTTTCTTGACATCTTAGATAGGTAAGCTAAGTCACCGCTATCCAGACGTATACCGTATTTTTCGGGCATTTTACCGCTATCACGTAGCTCTTCAAACACCTTTATAGCATTTGGTAGACCGGTACGAAGAGTATCGTAGGTGTCTACCAGTAGAGTTGTATTTAGAGGATAAAGCTCCGCATATTTACGAAATGCAGTAAGCTCATCCTCGAAGCTCATAATCCAGCTATGGGCATGGGTTCCAAGGGCAGGTAAATCATAGAGCTTGGCAGAAAGCACATTACTTGTGCCAATACAGCCACCTATAACAGCCGCTCTTGCACCTAAGGTTCCAGCATCAGGTCCTTGAGCTCTTCTTAAGCCAAATTCCATAACAGGGGCTCCACCTGCCGCATATACCACACGGGAAGCTTTAGTGGCTATTAAGCTCTGATGATTTATAAAATTAAGTATGGCCGTTTCGACCAATTGCGCCTCCATTATGGGGGCTATGACCTTAACCAAAGGCTCCATGGGGAACACAACCGTACCCTCAGGTATAGCATAGATATCCCCTGTAAATTGAAAATCCTTCAGATATGATAGAAAGCCCTCATCAAATATTTTTAATGAACGCAGATATTCTATATCATCATCTTTAAATCTGAGGTTCTTAATATAATCTATAACCTGCTCTAAGCCCGCGCAGATAGCATAGCCACTAGAGCAGGGGTTGTCCCTATAAAACATATCAAATATAACTGTATCATTATTCTTATTATTATAGTAGCCCTGCATCATAGTCAGCTCATAAAAATCTGTTAGTAGCGTTAAGTTCTTACTGCTCATAATATAATCATACCTCTCTTTATTTTACAAACTTATATTTTAAACATTATTAAACATTGTAACACATTGTCTTAAATAAGAGAATAAGAGATTTATATTATATGATATTTACATTAATTAAAAAAGATTTCCAAATACGACATGTTAATTTATACAGAATAATGTAATAATATAAGGTGGAGAAACATATTAACATAGGAAGGGGAATAATAATGAAACCTACTAAAGAAAAAGTGATTATAGAATCTTTAAAGGATGCCATAGGTGAATTAATTAATAATGATAAGATTCTTGTTGAATGCATTAATGGAAAAATCTCATTTATTAGAATTAGTGATATCCTTTATATAGAATATATTGACCGCATAACCATAATACGAACAGATGACACCACATATGAAACAAGACTTTCGCTTAAGCAGTAGGAGGACATCTTTATCAATGGAGCGGTGTGCTTGTCTTGATGGTGCCGGATACCACCTTTGAGAAAGGAGACGAGACAAAGGGGTTATTCCAGCGGTTTTTCCATCTGCTAAAGCCTCAAAAACGCTTAATAATTAATATCTTCTTGGCGTCAATCCTATTAACTATATTTGGAATACTGGGTTCCTTCTATTTTAAGGTATTAATAGATGATATCTTACCGGCAGGGCTACTAAAAACCTTACATATATTATCCTTAGGGGTTATTCTTCTGAATTTATTTAAGGTATTATTAGCGGCTATAAGATCACATTTACTTCTCTACTTAAGCCAGAAGCTGGATATTGCTTTATTACTAGGATATTATAATCACATTTTAAAATTACCGATTAATTTCTTTGGAACAAGAAAAGTCGGTGAGATTATATCTAGATTTAATGATGCATCAAAGGTAAGGGATACAATATCAGGAGCAACGCTTACTATTATGATAGATACACTAATGGCTATAGCAGGGGGTATTATCCTCTATATACAGAATGGCTATATGTTCGCAGTTACCTTAGTAGTGCTGATTTTGTATTTTATTATAGTCTTTAGCTTTAACAGCTGGTATAAGAAGCTTAATCAGGTTCAGATGGAGAGTAATGCACAGCTTACCTCCTATATGGTTGAATCTTTAAATGGAATTCAGACAGTAAAAGCCTATAATGCTGAACGAAAGGTTAACCTAGAAACCGAGACAAAATTCATACGGTTATTTAAAAGTGTATTTAAATTAAGCTGGGTTAGTAATCTGCAGGGCTCTTTAGTAGGCTTTGTCGAGCTTACTGGTGGAATCATAATTCTGTGGGTAGGAGCCTATAACGTTATTAAGGGAAATCTAACCATAGGACAACTAATAACATTTAATTCTCTATTAGCGTATTTTCTTGATCCTTAAAAAACCTTATTAATCTACAGCCTCAAATGCAGACAGCTATAGTGGCAGCAGATAGGTTAGGTGAAATTCTTGACCTAGAGCCTGAACGAACATCAAGCGAGGACAAAAAACTTAACCCTGACTCATTACAGGGAGATATATTTTATAAGAATGTTACATTTCGATATGGGACAAGGCGCCCTGTGCTGGAGCATATAACTATGAATGTAAAGCAAGGTCAGAAGATAGCTCTGGTAGGAGAGAGTGGGTCTGGTAAGACAACTCTGGTTAAGCTCTTACTCAATCTATATAGCCCCGAAGAAGGTGAAATTCTAGTCAATGGTAACAACATCAAAGATATCAATCTAGAAAGCCTCAGAGACAAGATAGCATATATACCCCAAGAGACATTCCTATTCAGCGGTAGCATAATGGACAACCTCACCCTAGGACTGGATGATGTAAGGCCTGAAGATGTAATAGCAGCTTCAAAGAAAGCAAGTGCCCATGATTTTATTAATGAGATGCCTCTTAGATATGAAACCCGACTAGAGGAAAATGGCTCTAATCTATCTGGGGGACAGAGGCAAAGACTAGCTATCACAAGGGCCATACTAAAGAAGCCGGATATTCTTATATTGGATGAGGCCACAAGTAACTTGGATTCAATAACTGAAAGAGCAATCCAGGAAACAATTGATGAGTATGCTAAAGATATGTCGACAATTATTATTGCCCATAGATTAAGTACGATTAAGAGATGTGACATGATCTATGTGATGGAGAAAGGAAAGATTGTAGAGGCAGGGAACCATGAACAGCTGCTTGGATTTGATGGGATGTATGCAAGGTTGTGGGGGCAGCAGAGCCTATGATCATTACAAAATAGTATTAATGGGTTCGTAAAAGCAAAGAGGATAAGGATATTTGTAGGTTCTTTTGTACTACTTCGAAGGGAAGAATCATAAATATAGTAATTTAAGAAGTCCAGCGGTGTTATGTCAAGGGTTAAATAATTAAAAAGCCGATGTATTTTAAATATATAGAAAAAGACAAAAAACACCTACCTAATCCCTGCTAAATCAGTTTTTTAACAGGGTACTGTTCCAACCAGAGATTAATACTCTTCCGGTGGTATGTATAGCCGGTTCTCTTTAAGCAATACAAAGACTAACCGGACAAATTTACGGGCAGTAAGTGCGAGTGCACGTTTGTGCTGATACTTGTTCACCTTTTAATACTTTAGGCGATAGTAGCGCTTATACTCTGAGTCGCATCTCACAAGAGAAAAAGCAGCTTCTGACAAGTAATACTTTAAGAAACGGTTACCGGACTGGATGAGGCGTGTGTGCTCTGCCTCAAAGTTACCAGATTGATTCTGTGTCCATGCAAAGCCAGCGTACTTGGCTAGTGCAGCCTGATTTTGAAAACGATTGATGTTTCCGATTTCAGCGATAATACCTGCAGAATAAACAGGGCCAATCCCTTTAATCGATATCAGTGGGTTTGGTATCAGTTCCATCTGCTCGGCAATTACCTTATCAAAAGCTTTGATTTGTGCATCCAATGCCCTCATTGAGGATATGGATAAAGACAGCACCTGGTTGACAGAGTCATTTACCGTCTTTGGTAAACGGTAAGAGCCTCGGGCAGCTGCCTGAATGGATTTAGCTACTTCTTCAGGGTTTGGAAATCGGTTCTTTCCTTTTAACCTGATAAAATCAGTCGGTTCATTTAAATCCATATAGGCCAACTCATCTGCAGAGGAAAATTCCTCGTAAACAGCCAGAGCTGTGGTACTGAAGGTATCGGAAAATACCTTCTCCTGCGCCAAAGAAGAATACTTCATAAATAAATAGTTGAGGAAACGCTGTTTTTCCTTGGTTTGGTTTTGAACAGCGAAGAAACGAGCGCGTGTAAGGTTCTGTAAGGCCTTGTAACGATAATCGCTCATATAAACCTCATTGTTGATTCTTCCAAAGCGCAAGGCATCTGCAATTATATAAGCGTCCACATAATCATTCTTGGGCAGGTCAGGATAAGCATCTTTGAACTTTTTAACCTGCTTAGGATTGAGAACATGAATCTTCTTGTTGTATGGTGCGAGATGACCATCTTCTCTTAAAAAACAAACGAGATTATCACCATAGACAGAAGTAGCTTCTAAGCCAATGATGATATCTGTAAGGGATTCAGAGGTAATTGCAGATACAATTCTTTTGGATAATTGTCTGGCACCGTCTAGACTGTTTGTGACAGGAAAGCAGCTATGTTTTGTTCCATCAGGCCTCATGAAATAGACGACGTTGGAACGGCTGCTGACATCAATACCGACGTAAAGTGGGTTCATTGTATCACCTTCTTTCGTTATGTATTTGGTGTTCAATCGGCTTGGCAATACCCATGAAACCGGAGCATCGACACCCTCGCATATAAGAATCTGTCCGGGAACAGACCGTTGCGAACCCGCACTGCTAAACGGGCTGTCTGTGTCCTGGAAAACAGCCAGCGGTTTGAAGCTAACTTCCGGCTCAGGGGAACAGACTTTCTTTGAAGTAGCCATGCGGCTCAACAAGGATGAAAAGAACTTTTGCCTGATTGACTTATATCAATTATATCATGGGTATAGGCAAACCGGATAACTTAAATATGTGCGCATACGGGAGCACAAAAATACCCCGTAAATATATTATACGAGGATGTTGAAAATGATAACTGTTTATAATAACGGTATGTATTATGAAAACGGCGG
>LSQX01242941.1_pt2 | contig 11675 bp, 10 predicted proteins | sample 654561 | NCBI WGS metagenome assembly LSQX01 (sample SAMN04489861, study PRJNA283612) | anaerobic digester metagenome | isolation source: 4 biogas reactors fed with cattle manure at either 37C or 55C with and... | place: Denmark: Kongens Lyngby | collected 2014 | reverse complement strand
GTCAATGGGCTTGTTTTCCGGGGGCGAGAGCTTTACATGAATAGGAAATCCCGCACCGCCCATACCAACGATTCCAGACTCCCCTAAAAGCTTTCGTATTTCTCCTGGTTCTAGTGCATCTAAGTTTCCCCGGGCCTTTACGTCCTCGTGAAGACTCTCTTGGAAATCATTTTCGATTTCAACCAGAACCGCATCGGTGCCCATAATCTTCTTTGTAGAAATCCTTTTAACGATTCCCGAAACGCTACTATGTATATTGGCCGAAACAAAGCCCCCTGCCTTACCTACAAGCTGTCCTATTTTTATTTCATCCCCAACTTTGACAACTGCCTGTGCCGGAGCTCCAATGTGTTGACGCATAGACAAAAACACACGTTGCGGTGGCGGACAATCTACAATGGGCAGCTTTTCTGTCGCTTCCTTCCCATGGGGTACATCAATGCCCCCTCGAAAAGTTAAAAAACCCATAATTCCTCCTCATAAGCTACTCCGTTTTACAGAGTAAATTACATTAAGTACATCTTAGCACAAATATAAGCCTCCCAGCCAAGATTGTCAAAAAATAATCTTACAAACATCCTCACTACCCTATTTGATTTTAATCTATACTTCTACGGTAGAATATACATTTTACCTACTTACAAATTAATAATCAAGTCAGTAGAATTTTAAGGTTCAGTGACAACCTACCAAACAATTATAAACTTTAAGCAAAATAATTGTAAGTTATTTTTTGAAAACTATATTATGATTTAATTTACCAAATCAAAGCTAGGAATTGTTATAATTGATACAAATATGACTTTGAATCATGAAAGGATAAATCGATGACCCTAGAACAAATTATAGATGCACAAAAAAGAATTGCACCTCACATTATTAAAACACCTCTTGTCCCAATCGAAAGGCTTCAGAGTATACTCGGATTTGTTCCCTGGCTTAAACTAGAGAATATGCAAAACATCGGAGCTTTCAAGATACGGGGCGCAATGAATGCGGCACTACTGCTATCTCAAGAAGATATAGACAGAGGCTTTATCACTGCCAGCAGCGGCAACCATGGAAGAGCGGTGGCCTATGCTGCCAAGGCTCTTGGCACTAAAGCTCTGATTCTTCTTCCAAATACCGTAAGCCGAGCCAAGCTGGAAGGCATTCAAGCACTGGGAGCCCAGACAAGACTGGTGGAGCCGCAAAAACGAATTGAAATTGCCTTGGATGTAGCCCAGAAGGAAGGGCTTACTTTTATCCATCCCTATAATGATGAAAATGTAATCTGTGGTCAGGGCAGCCTTGGCCTTGAGATTATGGCCCAGCTACCTGGGGTCAAACGAATCCTCGTCCCCATGGGTGGAGGCGGCTTAATCAGCGGTATTGCCCTGGCGGTTAAATTCTCTCGACCGGAAATTGAAATTATCGGCCTTGAACCGGCAGCTGTTCCTAAATTCTCACAAAATATCAGAAGTGAAACCATTCACAGCGTAAAGGAATTTCCAAGCATTGCCGACGCACTTCTAAGCAATAAACCAGGAAGTATCCCTTTGGTAGTGGCAAGAAAGTATGTTGATCGTATTATTTCTGTGGAAGAAGGCCCTTTAAAAGAGGCTTACCGTCTTCTGCTTCAAGAAGGTAAGATCTATTGTGAACCTTCCTCTGCTATAGGATTTGGTGCCGTCTTGCAAGGGGAATTCCGTTCCTCTGAGATGGAAGACAGTGTGTTTCTTATCAGTGGCGGGAATATTCTTCCTGAAATGATCTCCGCTATCATAGAATAATAAAAAGAAGCCAAAGAAGGAATGCCCTACTTTGGCTTTTTGATTGTGCTGGAATTTTGCCCCATTCCATCGAAGATTTGTTTTTGTTTTATTTTGTTTTATTTTTTCACACCGCTCCTTTTACTGTGCTTACCACCGCGATTTTTCACATCGCTTCGAATCTTTTCTAAATGATCATCAGAAATAATTGATGTAATACGAAATTCCGCTACGGCTTCGCTCATGATTTTGTAATTGAGTTGGGTTCCCACTTCATCGGCAAGATAGTCCACAGCCCTATCTTCTGCGATACCAAATCTGGCTGCTGTTTCTACAGCATCGATATTGGCTCCTAGAAAAATAAACTCCCAAGCATATTTAGCTTTCTTGTATTCAATCAAGGCTTTGATCTTTTCCGATGAATAGACAAGGCTACAGTTTTCCTGTCCATCGGTGATAATAACAAATATTACCTTTTCAGCACGGTATTCTTCTGCCGTGTTTTTTTGTGCATTGCCAATTTTTTTAATCGTGGTGCCTAGGGCATCTAAAAGAGCCGTGGCTCCCCTAACAAAATACTGTTTTTCAGTGATGGGGCTCACGGCCTTAATGTCGATACGGTCGTGAAGAAGTTCATACTTATCGTCAAATAATACCGTTGTAATGAGACAGTCCCCGGCAACGACCTTTTGCTTTTCAAGCATCTCATTGTAACCGCCGATGGTGTCCTTCTCTAATCCGTACATTGAGCCGCTTCGATCTAGAATAAATACCAGTTCTGTTAATCCCTTTTTCATTTCAACGACCTCCTTTGGTCTTATTGTGCTTTAAGGATATCATTTTAAAAAAGGTCGGAGGTCGCTTCTGGGGCGACATTTCAATAATTTAGCATTAACTTTACAAAAGTTTTTAGCTTCCCAGTAGAGGCTGATCATAGGTAAAAAGTACTGTATTTATCTCAAAGATATCGTAGCGAGCCTTCCTAATAAAATACTCAATTATCACGTCGAATTTTTCACAGGATGACAAAGCGTAACCAGCTCTCATCAATAAATCATCGGTCTCTTCCAAGGATAAGCCCAGTGCAAGAGCTAGGGCAATAGCCGTTCTCTTACTGGGTTTATAAGCACTATTTGAGCGCATCTTAGAAAACAACTTACGATCAAGATTAGCTCTTTTATAAATCTCTACATCGGTTTGCCCTTGGGAATCTATTAAGTTAAAGAGTTTTTCCACAAAGGATTCATCAAGGTCATCCACCAATTGATCAATGTCTTTAATAGGAATGCTAGGTAACTTTTTATCGGTTTGAAGCTCTTGCGCTTTTCTTGTTAGTATCTTACTAAAGGTTACTTCTTCAATATTAGAAAACTTGTCTAATATTAACCCTGGATCTTGACTATAATTTTCAAGAATATAGCTATCAATCTCATAAATAAGTCTGCGATTGGGCTCGATGGTCATTTTATCGTAAATCACAAGTTTCACAGCAATTTCATTTTCAAGCAGAAAATCTCTTATAGCCAAAGTCGCTACTTTTAGAGCTTCCTTCTTAGGGTAGCCATAAATACCACTGGAAATTAGGGGAAAAGCAATACTCTCACATCGGTTTTTCAGAGCCAACTTTAAAGAATTCAGATAGCTTGAGCGCAAAAGCTCTTCTTCTCCCCTAGTACCATCAAAATAAATAGGGCCCGCTGCATGAATGATATATTTTGCAGGAAGATTAAAACCCGGTGTAATGACAGCCTCACCTGTCTTAATGGGCGCTAGTTTATCACAGGCAGCTTGCAATAGCTCTTCACCAGCTCCACTAAATATCGCCCCGCAAACTCCGCCACCTGCTTTAAGATGGATATTGGCTGCATTGACAATAGCGTCAACCTTCATCTTTGTGATATCGCCCTTTACTATAATAAATGACATGAACAACCTCCTTGGAAGTTTTCTACAACTATTCTTTTTTTTAATCTCACCCTTTGTTTTCCAATAGTAGAATTATTTAATAATGGCCTAATTGACAATACATGCATTTATTTCTATCTTATCACTAAGTTAGTCATTGTAACAGTCACAGAAGTTGAATATAATTTTAGAGCCTATTAATGAAAAGGGAAAATAAAAAAACCAACTACAATAAATAAATATTTATAGATGGTTTTACTCTGGTGCGAGAGGCGGGACTTGAACCCGCACATCCGGTTGGATACTACCCCCTCAAAGTAGCGCGTCTGCCATTCCGCCACTCTCGCAAGTGCAACCAAATTATACGAAAGCCAGCAAGAAATGTCAAGACTTTTATTTCTTTACCCAGAGTGCTTTATAGTGCCTTTTTGCAAAATAAAAGAGATGATAAGTTAGATTAAACCTTCTTCTTTTAAAAAGATTTGGATCTTTTCGTAGAACTTCTCGGGGCTTTCGTTGTTTTCTATAACATAACTTCTCTTAATTTTTTCATCCCGGGGAAATTCAAAGGCATCCATTTTTTTTAGGGCCTCTTTGCTATTGATTCCATCTCTTTTCATAAGTCGCTCTAATTGTATTTTTGGATCCACTGCAACATAGATCACTTTCTTTAAATATTGATCCAATCCCGATTCATAAAGTAGAGGGGCATCGTGAAAAATAGTACCTGGCCCTTGTCTTTCAAGCATAATTCTAATAATAAGGGGATGAAGGAGCTGATCAAGCTCTTTTCTTTTTTTCTTATCACCATAAATAATCGATGCCAGTTTCTCTCTAATTAACTCTTTGCCAATAAAGGCTTCCGGAAAGGCTTTCATTACCAGTAAGTGGCCTTCATTGCCCGGCTCCATAACTTCCCTAGCTATAATATCGGCATCGATGATTTGAAAGCCTAGATCTTTTAAATAAGCACTAAGGGTTGATTTGCCACTGGCAATATCTCCGGTGATGCCATAACTAGATTTCATACCAGCTCTCCCCTACATTTATCCCGGTTTTTAAAGGAACATTCAAAGAAAGTACATTGTTCATCTTTTCTTCCACCAGTGCTTTTACTTCCTCTATCTCTTCTTTTTTCACATCCAAAATCAGTTCGTCGTGGATCTGAAGAATCATTTTGGATTGGAGTTTGCGATCTCTTAGTTCTCGCCACACATTGATCATCGCAATCTTAATAATATCGGCGGCGCTTCCTTGAATGGGTGTGTTCATTGCCATACGCTTTGCAAAATTACGAAGATGGAAATTTTTCGAATGAATTTGCGGAATCTCCCGGATGCGTCCTAGAAGGGTTTTCACATAACCGTGCTCCAAGGCATAGGCCACCTGGGAATCAAGAAAAGCCTTAATACTTGGATAGTGCTCGAAGTATTTTTCAATATAATCCTTGGCTGCTGCCAAGGGAATATCTATGTTTTCAGATAAGCCAAAATCACTTATTCCGTATATGATTCCGAAATTCACTGCCTTGGCCTCTCTTCTTTGATCGGCACTAACTTCTTCCAGTGGCATATCAAAGACCATGGAGGCTGTTAACTGATGAATATCTAAATCTTTTTTATAACCTTCGAGCATAACAGGATCACCCGAAAAATGAGCCAAAATCCGCAGTTCAATCTGAGAATAGTCGGCACTCAGAAGAAGGTGTTCTTTGTCCCTTGGAACAAAAATCTTTCTTATACGCCTTCCTTCTTCATAACGTATGGGTATATTTTGGAGATTGGGCTCTGTTGAGCTGAGCCTTCCCGTGGCTGCAACTGTTTGGTTCAAAGAGGTATGGATTTTACCGTCGGGGGCAATTACCTTTCTAAGACCATCGATATAGGTGCCTTTAATCTTGGCAAGAGCCCGGTAATGAATCAAATCATCGATAATCGGATGGCGTCCATTGAGCTTATCTAGAACCTCTCTATTGGTTGAATAGCCGGTTTTTGTTTTCTTAATTACCGGTAGCCCTAATTCTTCAAAAAGGATAACTCCCAGCTGTTTGGGCGAGTTGATGTTAAAGGGTTCCTGCACATAAGTAAAGATTCTCTCCTCTACCTCCTTTAAAGAAGCACTAATCAAATGATCTTCTTTATCAAGTTGCTCCAAATTAATTTTAAAGCCTTCTTTTTCGATGGAGGCCAAAACCTCAATCAGAGGTATTTCCACATCTTTATATAAAGGTAGCATGCCTTTTTCTTCAAGACTTTTTAGTTGCTCTTTATTAATTTTTTCTATGGTATCTAGCATCTTTACTATAAAAGAATCCTCAACCTCCGAAGGTTCCTGTAATGCACACATTGCTACCACATCATTACTATTTGACTCGGGATGAAGAAGATAATGACTAATCATAATATCTTCTAGCTCTTCTGGAAGAGAAATATCTTTAAGATATAGGCTCTTTACATCATGGGTAATCAGACCGGCGACACCGGATAGATCAATATCCCCGGTAAAGACGTAATACTCTTTATTTTCCTTTACTGTATGCAAATCCTTATAGTGCCAATATATAATCCTGTCCTTTAAAGGGGCTGGCCGAGAAAGAACTGTAACGTCCAGATCGAAATATATTTGCTGTTGTGTTTGAATTTGCTTTAAAAAACTCCGAAGTTCATACTTCTCCAAAAGCTCCCTGGCTCCGGAATAGTTCATACCTTTATATCTAAAGCCTTCTTCATCGAAATTCACTGGTGCGTCTAGATCAATCCTTGCAAGATCTCTACTCAAAAAAGCATTTTCTTTTCCTTCTTCTAAGAGCTTTTTTACACGGGGAGTAACCTTACCTGGATCTTCAAAGACATCCTCCAGATGCCGTCCCCCCTGGAGTAAACCAAGGGCCGTTTTGGCACCAACACCTTTAACACCGGGGATATTATCCGAAGGATCTCCTCTAAGGCCCATTTCATCGATGACCTGATTGGGAAAGAGCCCCAGCTCTTCTATCACTTCTTCAACACCATAGACAGCTAGATCGCTGATCCCTTTTTTAGGAAGGGCCACGGTAACCATTTCATTCACCAATTGAAGAGTGTCCTTATCGCCTGTGAGAATGACAGAGCATATCCCCATGCCACTGGCCTTACAAGAAAGAGTTCCCATAAGATCATCAGCTTCGTAACCCGGAAGTTCTACCCGAGCCAGTCCAAGTGCATCGAGAATTTCTTTAAGTATAGGCATTTGCATTCCCAGTTCATCGGGCATGCCCTTACGATTTGCTTTATAGCCATCATATTTCAGATGACGAAATGTTTTTTCCTTTGTATCGAAGGTGATAATCAGATGACTGGGATTTTCTTTTTCCAGCATATTATCTAGCATTCTCAAAAAACCATGAACCCCACCGGTAAAAACCCCTTCAGCAGTGCGTAGGGGCGGCAGCGCATAATAAGCTCGGTTTACTAAGGAATTGCCATCGACAATTAGTATTTTATTCATTGGTCCAACCTTTCACCTTTATAGGTTTCAAGAAAGGATCTTTCCTTCCCATTATCTACAGTACCCAAAACCGCACCCAGATGAACATGTTTTACACTGGCAAAAATTGATTCTTCGACCTGGGGAAAATCTTTTTTAAGTTGGCTGATTAATGTTTTTATCTTTTTTCTTGATGAATCTATTTGAGTAGCAGCTACAGGGCAAGCGCAATCTAAGAAGCTCAGCTCACTGGCCTCTTGCCACTGTAGGATATCTTTTTCTCTAAGATAATAAAGGGGCCGAATCAGTTCGATTCCAGAAAAATTTTTGGAGTGCAACTTAGGCATCATGGTCATGGTAATGCCCCCTTGAAGGACATTTAGAAGAATCGTCTCAATTACATCATCGTAGTGATGGCCTAGAGCTAATTTATTGCATCCCTGCTCTTTTGCCAGTTCGTAGAGCACTCCTCTTCGCATTCTTGCACATAGAAAGCAAGGCTTTTCACTGAGATTTTGAGACACAGTAAATATATTTCTGTTGAATATTTTTAGTGGAATATTAAGGTGTCCCGCCAGTTTCTCCATATGTTTTCTATGAAGAGGTAGATAACCCGGATCCATAGCAATAAAAATAAGCTCAAAATTTCTCTTACCATGACGGTAGAGCTCTTGAAAAAGTTTTGCCATTAAAAAAGAATCTTTGCCGCCACTGATGGCTACAGCCACCCTATCTCCGTCCTCAATAAGTTGATATTCTTTGATGGCACGAATAAAAGGCGTCCAAAGTCTAGGACGAAATCTTTTTTGTATACTGTGTTCAATCTGTTGACAATTTTTCATATATACCTCTATTATGTAGTATAATCAATTCGCTTAGGAGGTACAAGTTGAATCCATTTATACGCAATCAAGTTCTTCTTGGAAATGAATTTATTAAAATACAAAGAGGCAGTGTAGCCATTATTGGCCTTGGTGGTGTAGGGAGCCACGCCGCCATGGCTTTATCGCGAATGGGTCTAGGCAGGCTCATTCTGATGGATCCCGACACAATAAAGACCAGTAATTTTAACCGTCATGCCCAGGGCTTTACTCGGCATTTAGGTAAGAACAAAGCCGAGGCTATAAAAGAAGAGATCCTTTCCTTTCGTAGCATGGATATTCTCACCATAGCCAGGGGCTACGATAGCTGTGAAGAAGACGCTCTTTTTTCCGAAGATTTCGATTTGCTTATCGATTGCATCGATGTTATGACCTATAAACTTCGCCTCCTAGAGGCATGCCAAAAACGCAAAATACCCTTTATTTCATCCCTTGGAACAGGAAACCGTCTTAAACCTACGGAACTTGAAATTACCACTCTATATAAAAGTGAAGGTTGTCCCATGGCTAGAGTTCTGCGCAAAGAAGCGCGAAAAAGAGAAATGGAAGATTTCCCTGTAGTTTTATCCCGAGAAAAGGCTAAAAATTTAGTGCTAGAAGAAAAAGATGGAAGTCGCCACCTTCCCGCTTCTAGCTACTTTACTCCGGCGGCAGCGGGGCAACTTCTTGCCTATTGGGCCATCGAAAGGCTCCTGGAGAAGGACTATTAAGAATTTATTTTCACTTTACAACAAACCCTTGTCTGCTATAATGGTTTTACTAAGATATCTAGGAGGTATAAATGAAAAGATTTTTATCTATAGCCATTGTTGTTCTTTTAATATTCACACTGGCTGCATGCAAAAACGAGGCACCCGAGGTTGAAGCTCCAGAAGTTCAACCCGAAGCCCAAGAACCAGTGGTCCAGGAAGAAGAAGTAGAAGCTCCCGGACTTGTTATAGAAACTCTCAAAGTACAAATCACCCCTTCAAAGGATGCTGCACGTCTTGATGCCCAGCGTAAACCTCTTCAAGACATGTTGGAAGCCGAACTAGGCATGCCTGTCGAAGTTTCCGTAGGTACGGACTACAGTGCCACCATTGAAGCCATGAGAAGCAATCAAATCCATGTAGGCTTTTTAGCCCCTACTCAATATGTACTTGCTCATGATCAGGGAGCAGCCGATGTTATTTTGAAATCTCTTCGCTATGAAGTGGATGAAAATGGCGAAAAGCAGTACGACAGTGAATTAGTAGACTCTTTCCGTTCACAACTTGTCACCGGCGTGGATAGTGATATCAATAGCGTTGAAGACTTAAAAGGTAAAACCATTGCTGTTGCAAGCTTTTCTTCAACCAGTGGTTTTGTATGGCCAGCAAATTTACTAGCCGACGCAGGACTAGACCCCCAGGCAGATGTTGAGTGGGTCAACGTTGGCGGACATGACAAAGCCATCCAAGCGGTTTATAATGGCGAAGTCGATGCTGCCTTTACCTTTAAAGATGCTCGCTACGTTCTTCTAGGTGAGCTACCCGATGTCTATGATAAAGTTCGTTTTGTACTGGATACTGAGCCCATCCCCAATGATACTATTTCTGTAGTTCCTGGTATGGATCAAGAACTTCGCGATCGCATTGCCGATGCCTTTATAAATATCGTTAAAGATGAAGAAGGACTCAATGTCTTCCGTCTAATTTATGAGTGGGAAGGCTTTTCGAAGGCACAAGATAGCGATTATGATATTGTACGCACCTATCTTAAACGTCAAGAAGAATGGGATTTCTAAACAAAAAGGCTGTCGAAAGACAGCTTTTTCCTTAAGGAGACACTATGGAATTACTTGAAATAAAGCATATATCTAAAGTTTATCCCAATGGAGTACGGGCTCTAGAGGATGTAAGTTTTACTGTTGAAAAGGGAGAATTCGTATCCATAATTGGCCTCTCCGGAGCCGGCAAATCAACCCTTCTTAGGAGCATCAATAAGCTTGTTGAAATTTCCAGCGGGGAAATTCTCTTTGAAGGAAAAAATATTGCCCTGGCTCGGGGAAAAGATCTCCGCCTTATGCGAAGAGATATGGGCATGGTTTTCCAAAGCTTTAATCTTGTTAAGCGAAGTAAGGTCATCACCAATGTTTTAGCGGGCCGTATTGCCTACCACAGCTCCTGGAGAAGTATCTTGGGTTTATTCCCTAAAGAGGATAAAGAAATCGCTTTTAAAGCACTTCAGCGCGTCAACATCCTTGAAAAATCCTACAGTAGAGCTGATCAGCTCAGTGGAGGCCAGATGCAAAGGGTTGCTATTGCAAGAAGTCTGGCCCAAGAGCCCAAGCTCCTTCTAGCCGATGAACCCGTGGCTAGCCTTGACCCTTTAACCACCATCCAGGTTATGGATGACCTTAAAAGAATCAATAGAGAACTGGGAATTACGACCCTAGTCAACCTTCACCATGTAGATCTTGCTCTTAAATATTCTAGCAGAATCATTGGGCTACGCGAAGGAAGACTTGTTTTTGATGGTCCGGCAAAGGATGTCGATGATAGTATATTAGAACTAATCTATGGTCGACAACTTTTAAGCAATGAAATTTTTGGTGAAGAACATGAACAGTGATCGCCATCTTAAGGAACTCCTACCGGAAAAGCCTTCGGAACTTAAGCGAAATCTCTCCATCTTTCTTCTTATTTCCATAATTTATGCTTCCGGTAGTTTTACAAATTTCAGTCTGTCAAAACTCTTGGGCAATTTAAAAGAAGGCGCCGACCTACTAGATAGAATGTTCTTTCCACCGGATTTTGCCTATGCAAAAAGATTACTCCTGCCGATGTTGGAGACCATTCAAATCTCCTTTGTGGGTACGGTAATCGGTTCTTTTTTTGCCATACCCATTGCCGTGTTCTCTGCAAGAAATATCTCGGCAAACAAATCCTTAGGAGTCTTTTTTCGATTGTTTTTAAATCTATTTCGTACCATTCCAGCCCTGGTCTTCGCTGCCTTTTTTGCTTCGGTCTTTGGTTTTGGAAGCTTTTCTGGAATGATGGCTCTTTTGGTCTTTACCATAGGCCTTGTTGCCAAATTAACCTATGAAGCCATTGAAAACATTGATCCCGGTCCTCTGGAAGCTCTGACTGCTGCTGGAGCCGGACAAGGAGCCATCTTTCGGTACGCCATTGTTCCTCAAGTTTTGCCCCAGTTTTTAAGTTATGTTCTCTACTCCTTTGAGATCAACATCAGAGCTTCGGCAGTCTTAGGCTATGTTGGAGCCGGTGGCATTGGCGAATATTATGATCGAACCCTAAGCTTTCTTAAATACGATAAAGCCGGAACCATTGTACTTCTCACTTTCTTTGTAATTTTGGCCATTGATCTGATTTCTGCACGCTTAAGAGCGAGGCTGATATGATAAAGAAAACTGAACTACGAAAACCAAAATCAAGGTTCCTTATATACACCCTTTACGGAGTTTTATTTTTACTGGTTTTTCTATGGGCCTTTAAAGGCATTAACTATAAAGGAGTCATGGCTACGGCCCGGGGAACTTTTAAAAGCATGGGCAGCGGCATTTTAAATCCTGACTTAGAGTATATTAAAAACACCACCATCGATGGCCTGGGCTATGCACTACTAGAAACTTTAGCCATTGCCATAAGCGGTACTTTTATCTCTGCTGTTATATCCCTGCCCATTGCCCTGC